>Ga0308157_10001925_pt1 | contig 38002 bp, 27 predicted proteins | sample PhyBR1_FD_201035 | JGI IMG/M metagenome (GOLD analysis project Ga0308157, IMG submission 201035) | Phyllosphere microbial communities from UC Gill Tract Community Farm, Albany, California, United States - DLSLB.R1 | ecosystem: Host-associated > Plants > Phyllosphere > Unclassified | place: USA... | reverse complement strand
CATCCTGCCGCCGTCCGAATACCGGCCGATGACCACCACCACCGAGCGCGTGGTGGCGGTCGGCACCTCGACCGGCGGCACCCAGGCGCTGGAGGAGGTGCTGACGGCGCTGCCGCGCGTCTCGCCCGGCATCGTGGTGGTGCAGCACATGCCGGAGAAATTCACCGCCGCCTTCGCCGCGCGGCTCGACAGCGTGTGCCAGGTGCGCGTCAAGGAGGCGGCCAACAACGACCGCGTGCTGCAGGGGCTGGTGCTGATCGCGCCCGGCGGCAAGCACATGCTGCTGCGCCGCACCGGCGCCCAGTACTACGTCGAGGTGGTGGACGGCCCGCTGGTGAACCGCCACCGGCCCTCGGTGGACGTGCTGTTCCGCTCGGCCGCGCGCGCGGCGGGCGCCAACGCGCTGGGCGTGATCATGACCGGCATGGGCGACGACGGCGCCGCCGGCATGCTGGAGATGCACAAGGCCGGCGCCCGCACCGTGGCCCAGGACGAGGCCAGCTGCGTGGTGTACGGCATGCCCAAGGAGGCGGTCAAGCGCGGCGGCGTGGAGAAGTCGCTGCCGCTGAACGCGATCTACCGTGAAATCCTGCAGCAGCTTTCCTACTGACGGCGGCCATCGTGAGCACCTCCATCCTGTCCGCCAGCGCCGCTCCGCTCCACGTGTGGAGCGGCCAGCGCGTGCTGGTGGTGGAGGACAGCCTGGTGCAGCGCGGCTACCTGGTCGGCCTGCTGCGCCAGCTCGACTTCGGCGAGGTGCTGGAGGCGGCCGACGGCGTCGAAGCGCTGGCGGTGCTGGAGCGCCTGGGCGGCGACGGCGTGTTCCTGGTGCTGACCGACCTGGAGATGCCGGGCATGGACGGCATCGAGCTGACCTGCCAGCTGCGCGAGCGGCAGCTGGCGCGCAACCTGATCGTGGTCAGCGCGCGCGATCCGCGCCTGCTGGAGGTGATCGAGAGCATGAACTTCGAGGACGCCTGCATGGACCTGCTGGGCACGCTGCTCAAGCCGGTGCAGCTGGACGCGCTGGCCATGCTGCTCGACCGCGCCGGCAAGAAGGCCATCGTCAGCCCGGCCTGCGCGCGGCCGGAGATGCCGCCGCCGGAGGAGCTGGCGCAGGCCATCGCGCGCCAGGAATTCGTCCCGTACTTCCAGCCCAAGGTGACCATCCAGAACGGCCACCTGAAAGGCCTGGAGGCGCTGGCGCGCTGGCAGCATCCCACGCGCGGGCTGCTGGCGCCGCTGTACTTCATCGAGGCGCTGGAGGGCACGCCGCTGATGGAGGAGTTCACGCTGCTGATGGTGCGGCAGGTGCTGGACCGGCTGCTGGAGTGGAAGCGGCACGGCCTGCCGCCGCTGACGGTGTCGGTCAACCTGTCGGCCGACAACCTGGCCGAGCGCGGCTTCATCGACCGCCTGATGGCGCTGGTGAGCAACTCGGGCGTGCCGCCGTCGGCGCTGGTGTGGGAAGTGACCGAAACCAGCGTGATGCGCCAGCTGTCGCAGGCGCTGACCAATATGGGACGGCTGCGGTTGATGGGCTTCGGCCTGGCGATGGACGATTTCGGCATCGGCTACTCGTCGATGCAGCAGTTCGCCCGCTGCCCGTTCACCGAGCTCAAGATCGACCGCGCCTTCGTCCACGGCGCGTGGCAATGGCCGAACCGCCACATGGTGCTCAAGAGCGCGCTGGACCTCGGCCAGAGCCTGGGCGTGGCCACCGTGGCCGAGGGCGTGGAGACGCTGGCCGACTGGAAGCTGCTGCGCGGCCTGGGCTGCGACATGGCGCAGGGCTACCTGCTGGCCAAGCCGATGCCGGCCGGCGAGCTGGTGGCATGGATCCGCCACTAGCGGCGCCGCCTGCGCGAACTGGCGGAGCAACCGTAGTCCAACAAGTCCGTACGGTTTCATCAACTGGGAGGCGATATGTTGTCTACATTAACGGTGAGAGCCAAGATCATCATCCTGTTGTCGGTGGCGGTGCTGGCGCTGGTGGCGGTGGTCGCCATCGCCTTCGTCGGCCTGAAGCAGGACGCGGCCATGCTGGCGGAGGTCGGCAAGAACCGGCTGCCGTCGGTGCAGGGGCTGCTGCAGGTGAACGAGGGCCAGACGGCGATACGCTCGTCCAACCGCGCCATGGACGCGGTGGCGGCCTACCCCGAGGACATCGCCAAGATCGCGCACGAGATCAAGCGCAAGCAGGAGATCTGGGCCGGCATCGACAAGGCCTGGAAGATTTACGAACCGCTGCCGCAGGAGCGCGAGGAGGAGGCGTTGTGGAAGGTGTTCGTCAAGCAGTGGGATGCCTGGAAGGCGCGCGACGCCGCCATCAGCGAGGTGGCCGGCCGGCTGGCGCGGGCCGGCGCCGGCCAGCGCAGGGAGCTGTTCGTCGCGCTGCACACGGCGGTCAGCGACGCCAGCCCGTTCTTCCATGACGCCGAGGACAGCCTGAACAAGCTGGTGGCGCTCAACCTCGGCTACGGCGACGCCGCCGTGCGCCAGGCCGACACCTCGTCCGCGCACGCGCTCAACCTGATGTACACGACGGCCGGCGTGGCGCTGGCGCTGCTGGTGGCGATCGGCCTGCTGATCCTGAACGGCATCATGCGCCAGCTGGGCGGCGATCCTGCCTACGCGGCCGAGATCGTGCGGCAGGTGGCCGAGGGCGACCTCAGCGCCGACGTCGCGCTGCGGAACGGCGACAGCGGCAGCCTGCTGGCGGCGATGAAGGGCATGATCGACAAGCTGTCGCACGTGGTGCAGGAAGTCAACAACGGCGCCGAGGCGCTGGCCAGCGCTTCCGAGGAGGTCAGCGCCACCGCGCAGGCGCTGTCGCAGGCCGCCAGCGAGCAGGCCGCCGGCACCGAGGAGACCAGCGCCTCGGTCGAGCAGATGACGGCCTCGATCTCGCAGAACACCGAGAACGCCAAGGTCACCGACGGCATCGCCAGCAAGGCGGCGCTGGAGGCGGCCGAGGGCGGCGAGGCGGTCAGGTCGACGGTGGCGGCGATGCGGCAGATCGCCAAGAAGATCAGCATCATCGACGACATCGCCTACCAGACCAACCTGCTGGCGCTGAACGCGGCGATCGAGGCGGCGCGCGCGGGCGAGCACGGCAAGGGCTTCGCGGTGGTGGCGGCCGAGGTGCGCAAGCTGGCCGAGCGCAGCCAGGTGGCGGCGCAGGAAATCGAACAGGTGGCCTCGAGCAGCGTGCAGCTGGCCGAGAAGGCCGGGCGCCTGCTGGACGAGATGGTGCCCAACATCCGCAAGACCTCCAACCTGGTGCAGGAGATCACGGCGGCGTCGGAGGAACAGTCGGCCGGCGTCGGCCAGATCAACGCCGCCGTCACCCAGCTGAGCCAGACCACCCAGCAGAACGCCTCCAGTTCCGAGGAGCTGGCCGCCACCGCCGAAGAGATGAGCGGCCAGGCCGAGCAGCTGCAGCAAACCCTGTCCTTCTTCACGCTGGCCGGCGGTTCGCGGCCGGCGCGTCCGCCGGTGGCGCGCAAGCCGGGCAAGCCGGGGCCGCAGGGCAAGGCGCCGGCGCGGCCGCGCGGCAACCACCGCATGGCGGAAATGAGCGATCCGGACGAATCGCATTTCGTTAAATTCTGAGCGGGGCGGCGATGAACACCATGACCATGCCGGCGCAATACCTCAGCTTCATGCTGGGCCAGGAGATGTTCGCCATCGGCATCCTGGCGGTGCGCGAGATCCTCGAGTACGCCGGCGTGACGCCGGTGCCGCAGATGCCGGCCTGTATCAGCGGCGTCATCAACCTGCGCGGCACGGCGGTGCCGGTGCTGGACCTGGCGCGCCGGCTGGAGCGGACGCCGTCGCCGATCGGCAAGCGCACCTGCATCATCGTGGTGGAGGTCGACAGCGGCGAGGACGGCGCCTTCGTGATCGGCATCCTGGTCGACGCCGTCAACGCCGTGCTCGACATCCCGCCGGCCGAGATCGAGCCGGCGCCCAGCTTCGGCGCCCAGGTGCGCGCCGAGCTGCTGCAGGGCATCGGCAAGGTGGACGGCCGCTTCGTGCTGCTGCTCAACGTGCAGCATGTGGTGGCGGCCAGCGAGCTGGCCGCGCTGGCCGAGGGCGGCGCGCTGGCGCAGGCTTCCTAGCTGGCTCGTCCGGCGGCTGCGTGGGGTGCGCGCCACAGGTGGGAATTGGTGATATTTACTGCGGTCAATTGGTTCACAATGACATGTGACCCCGCCGCAAACTGGAGAATACGCTCATGTTCAAACAGATGAAAATGGAGACCCGGCTGCATGCCGGCTTTGGCGGCATCGTGCTGCTGGTGGTGCTGCTGGGCGTGATCGCGTTCGCCAAGCTGAGTTCGCTGCATGGGCGCTGGAACGATTTCGAGACCATCACGCTGGCGCGCAAGAACGCCGTGCTGGAAGGCGTCATCGCCCATGGCAACGCGGTCCACCACTTCAAGAATTACATGCTGCGCGGCGGCGATTACAACAGCAAGTTCCGCGCCGACCTGGCCGCCATCGACAAGAGCATGGGCGACTACAAGGGGGGCGGCGGCCTCACGCCCGAGGAGCAGGCGCTGCTGAGCGACGTGATGGCCGCCACCCGCAGCTACGGCGACAGCATGACCCAGCTGGAGGCCATGCACGAGAAGGGCATGTCGGCGCAGGAAATGGACAAGGCCATCAAGGGCGCGGACGAAGCCATCGCCAGCGCCTTCCGCAAGCTGCTCAAGGTCAACGAGGGCGAGACCAAGGCCGAATCGGCCGCCATGAGCGAAGTGACCGACTCGGCCAAGCGGCTGATACTGGGCATGGATATCGTGATCTCGGTGCTGGGCTGCGTGCTGGCGGTGTGGCTGGCGCGCAGCCTGTCGGGCATCGTGCGCGAGGTGCAGGCGGTGGTCGGCAGCCTGGCCGGCGCCTCCGAGGAAGTCAGTTCGACCGCGCAATCGCTGTCGCAGGCCGCCAGCGAGCAGGCCGCCGGCGTGGAGGAGACCAGCGCCTCGATCGAGCAGATGACGGCGTCGATCGCGCAGAACACCGAGAACGCCAAGGTCACCGACGGCATCGCCACCCAGGCCGCGGTGGACGCGGCGCGCGGCGGCGAGGTGGTCAAGGCCACGGCGATGGCGATGAAGCAGATCGCCAGCAAGATCAGCATCATCGACGACATCGCCTATCAAACCAATCTGCTGGCGCTGAACGCGGCGATCGAGGCGGCGCGCGCGCACGAACATGGCAAGGGTTTCGCGGTGGTGGCGGCCGAGGTGCGCAAGCTGGCCGAACGCAGCCAGGTGGCGGCGCAGGAAATCGGCAAGGTGGCGGCCGACAGCGTGGAGCTGGCCGAGCAGGCCGGCCAGATGTTCGACGCGCTGGCGCCGAACATCCGCAAGACATCGGAGCTGGTGCAGGAGATCGCGGCGGCGTCGGAGGAGCAGACCTCCGGCGTGCGTCAGATCAACAGCGCGGTGGTCCAGCTGAGCCAGACCACCCAGGTCAACGCGGCCAGCTCGGAGGAACTGGCGGCCACGTCGGAAGAGATGAGCGCCCAGGCCGAGCAGCTGGGCCTGTTGATGGCGGTGTTCAAGCAGTACGCGGTCGCCACGCCGCAGCGCGGTGCGGCGCCGCGCCGCACGGTTGCGCTGAACGCGGGCGCCAAGGCGCAGCGTCCGGCGCGCAAGCTCGACCTGGTGGCCGAGGGCGCGCCGGACGAGACCAAGTTCACGCGCTTCTGATCACGGCTTGACGAACTTCAGCGTCATGCGGTCGCTCTCGCCGATGGCCTTGTACTTGGCGCGGTCCTCGTCCTTGTTGGCATAGGTCGGCGGCAGCGCCCACACGCCGTTCTTGTGATCGGCGTTGTCCTTGGGATTGGCGTTGACCTCCGACTTGTCCGCCAGCTTGAAGCCCGCCGCCTCGGCCAGGCCGATCACATATTTCTCGTGCATGTAGCCGGTGCTGGCGTCCTTGTCCTGCGTCTTGGAGGCCGGCAGGCGATGTTCGACCACGCCGAACACGCCGCCTTTTTTCAGGCTGGTGTAGACGCTGCCGAACAGCACCTTCAGGTTGTCCGGCCCGGTCTCCATCCAGTTGTGGACATTGCGGAACGTGAGCACCATGTCGACGCTGCCGGCCGGCGCGAACTCATACTTGCGCGGCGGCGAGAACACGCCCAGCGACACCTTGTTGTACACCTCCGGCTTGGCGTTCAGGCGCGCCATGAAGCGTTCGGCGCCCTTGCGTTCGTTGGCGTCCGGCGAGGCCAGGTCGTCGCCGGCGGCGATCAGCTTGCCGTGGTCGCGCAGATAGGGCGCCAGGATCTCGGTGTACCAGCCGCCGCCCGGCGCCAGCTCGACCACCGTCATGGTCGGCTTGATGCCGAAAAAGCTCAGCGTCTCGTACGGATGGCGATAGACGTCGCGCTCCACATTGGCCGGCGTGCGCGACGGCGCCGCGATGGCGGCCTTCAGCGCCGCGTCCTCGGCGGCGAAGGCGCCGCCCGCGATCAGCATGGTGGTGGCGAGGACGGCAAGTACGGTTCGTTTCATGCGGGGTCTCCTGATGGATCATGGTTGTGGCGATGCGCAGCCGCTCGCCCAGCGCGATCATCGGTCAACCTTGCCAGATGGTCAAGCGAATTGGGACGGACACCCGGCGGACACTTGCGGACACTCCCGGACACCCGCGCGGACACTCCGCCGGACATCCAGGCCACGGCAAACATGGCAAATGCACCAACTTGCATCATGAATACCCGTGGCACGCATTTTGCCTATCTCGTTCCTTAATCCGGCGCTAATATTGCAAAACCCGCGGAAACGGCGGCGGATATTCAGGTGTAGTGCGAAGCAACGAGCGGTAACGAAGTAGTTCCAGCTGGAAGAGCAAATAAAAAGCAGAATCCCGGGCGACCGGCCCGCAATCTAATCCTTGCTGTTACGTTTTTGGAGATACGATGGAACGACGTGCATTCCTCAATGTTAGTAGTCTGGCCCTGGGTACGATGTTGCTGCCCGCCTTCGGCCGCGCAATCGCGGCGGAAGAGCTGCTCAAGCCAGTCGCCCTTCAATTCAAGAAAATGCTGGCCGATACCGCGATGACCGCGGCGACCCAGGCCGGCGCCTCCTACTGCGACGTGCGCGTGGGACGCTACCTGAACCAGTTCATCACCACCCGCGACCTGAACGTCGAAAACGTGGTCAACACCGAATCGGCCGGCGTCGGCGTGCGCGTGATCGCCGGCGGCGCCTACGGCTTCGCCGCCACCAACGACATGACGCCGGACGGCGTGGCCGCCGCCGCGCGCCAGGCGGTCGCCATCGCCAAGGCCAACGCCAAGCTGCAGACCGAGCCGGTGATCCTGGCGCCGGTCAAGGGCGTCGGCGAAGTGGCGTGGGCCACGCCCATCGTCAAGGATTGGCGCACCGTCGCCATCAAGGACAAGGCCGAGCTGCTGATCGCCGCCAACAAGGCCGGCATGGAGGGCGGCGCCAGCTTCATGCAGTCGCTGCTGTTCCAGGTGAACCAGCAGAAGTACTTCGCCTCCACCGACGGCTCCTACATCGACCAGGACATGCACCGCCTGTGGATGCCGGTGTTCGCCACCGCCGTCGACCAGAAGACCAACAAGTTCCGCTCGCGCCAGGGCCTGTCGGCGCCGGTCGGCATGGGCTACGAATACCTGGACGCGCGGCCCGAGCACAAGATCAAGGCGGCCGGCGGCGTGACCACGCTGTACACCAAGTCCTACGACCTGATCGAGGACGCGCGCGCGGCCGGCAAGCAGGCCAAGCAGAAGCTGACCGCCAAGTCGGTCGAGCCGGGCAAGTACGACCTGGTGCTGTCGCCGGAACACCTGTGGCTGACCATCCACGAATCGGTCGGCCACCCGACCGAGCTCGATCGCGTGCTGGGCTACGAGGCCAACTACGCCGGCACCAGCTTCGCCACGCTGGACAAATGGCAGTCGAAGAAGTTCAAGTACGGCTCGGAGCTGGTCAACATCGTGGCCGACAAGACCACCCCGGGCTCGCTGGCCAACGTCGGCTACGACGACGAGGGCGTCAAGTGCAAGCGCTGGGACATCATCAAGGACGGCATCTTGGTCAACTACCAGGCCACGCGCGACCAGGCCCACATCATCGGCGAGAAGGAATCGCACGGCTGCTCGTACGCGGACAACTGGAGCAGCGTGCAGTTCCAGCGCATGCCCAACGTCTCGCTGCAAGCCGGTAAAAAGAAGATGACCCCGGACGAGATGGTCAAGGACGTCAAGAAGGGCATCTACATCGTCGGCGACGGCTCCTTCTCGATCGACCAGCAGCGCTACAACTTCCAGTTCGGCGGCCAGCTGTTCTACGAAATCAAGAACGGCAAGATCGGCGAGATGCTGGAGGACGTGGCCTATCAATCGAACACCCAGGAGTTCTGGAACGCCTGCGCCGGTCTGTGCGACGAACGCGATTGGCGCATGGGCGGCTCCTTCTTCGACGGCAAAGGGCAGCCCTCGCAGGTGTCGGTGGTGTCGCATGGCGCCAGCACGGCGCGCTTCAACGGCATCAACGTCATCAACACCGCACGCAAAATCGGCTAAGCCCTGGAGACCACGAGATGAAGAATTTGAGTCAAGACGAAGCAAAACGTATCTGCGACAAGGTGCTGTCCCTTTCCAAGGGCGACCAGTGCGAAGTGAACATCACCGGCAGCCGCAAGGGCAACATCCGCTACGCGCGCAACGCCGTGTCCACCGCCGGCTTGATCGAGGATACGCAGATGACCGTGTCGGTCGCCTTCGGCAAGAAGCAGGGCATCGCCAGCATCAACGAGTTTGACGACAAGTCGCTGGAAAAAGCCGTGCGCCGCGCGGAGGACCTGGCCCGCCTGGCGCCTGAGAATCCGGAGTTCATGTCGACGCCGACCAAGCAGGAATACAAGGCCAGCCAGACCTTCTTCCAGAAGACCGCCGACATCGATCCCGAATTCCGCGCACAGGTGGCGGCCTACAGCATCGAGAACAGCAAGAAGAACAAGCTGGTGGCGGCGGGCTTCTTCACCGACACCTCGCAGTTCACCACCATCGCCAACTCCAACGGCGTGTTCGGCTACCAGCAGGACACGGGGCTGGACTTCACCGTCACCGTGCGCACCGAGGACGGCCGGGGTTCGGGCTGGGTCAAGCGCAGCGTGGGCGACGTCAGCAAGTTCGACGCGCGCGAGGCGTCCAACGTGGCGATCGAGAAGGCCTTGAAATCGGTGGACGCCAAGGCGCTGGAACCGGGCCGCTACACGGTGATCCTGGAACCGGCGGCGACCTCGGACCTGCTGGGCTATATGTTCAACGGCTTCGATGCGCGCCAGGCCGACGAGGGCCGCAGCTTCCTGTCGAAGAAGGGCGGCGGCAACCGCCTGGGCGAGAAGCTGTTCGACGAGCAGGTCAACGTCTGGGCCGACCCATGGGACAAGGACGTGGCGGTGCTGCCGTGGGATAGCCAGAACATGCTGGCGCGCGAGCGCATGGACATCATCAAGGGCGGCAAGATCGCCAACCTGGATTATTCGCGTTTCTGGGCGCAGAAGCAGGGCAAGCGCGCCGTCGGCTCACCGGGCAATATCATCATGGCCGGCACCAACAAGTCGACCCAGGAGCTGATCGCCAACACCAAGAAGGGCGTGCTGGTGACGCGCACCTGGTACATCCGCATGGTCGATCCGCAGTCGGTGCTGCTGACCGGCTTGACGCGCGACGGCACCTTCTACATCGAGAACGGCAAGATCAAGCATCCGATCAAGAACTTCCGCTTCAACGAAAGCCCGGTGACGATGTTGAACAACATCGAGGAACTGGGCCGGCCGGAAATCCTGGCGGGTGACGAGTCGCAGTACCAGTTGCTGATCCCGGCGATGCGGGTGCGCGACTTCAACTTCACCTCGTTGTCGGACGCGGTGTAAGGCATCAGGGGCCGGAAGGGATTCCGGCCCTGTTACATTCTTCAGGGAGTCAAAGTGGAACGACGTTCATTTCTAAAAATTGGCGCGGCGGCAGGCGGCAGCATGCTGATACCGGTCTTCGGCAACGCCATCGCGGCCGAGGAGCTGCTCAACCCCATGGCCGTGCAGTTCAAGAAATCGCTGGCCGACGCCGCGATGAACGCCGCCACCAAGGCCGGCGCCAGCTACTGCGACGTGCGCATCGGCCGCTACCTGAACCAGTTCCTCACCACGCGCGACCTGAACGTGGAAAACATCGTCAACACCGAATCCTCCGGCGTCGGCGTGCGCGTGATCGCCAACGGCGCCTACGGCTTCTGCTCGACCAACGTGATGACGCCGGACTCGGTGGCCGCCGCCGCGCGCCAGGCGGTCGCCATCGCGCGCGCCAACGCCAAGCTGCAAACCGAGCCTGTGGTGCTGGCCCCCGTCAAAGGCGTGGGCGAGGTGGCGTGGGCCACGCAGTTCAAGAAGGACTGGCGCACCGTGCCGATCAAGGAAAAGGCCGAGATGCTCATCGCCGCCAACAAGGCCGGCCTGGACGCGGGCGCCAGCTTCATGTCGTCCAACCTGTTCCAGGTGAACCAGCAGAAGTACTTCGCCTCCACCGACGGCTCCTACATCGACCAGGACATCCATCGCCTGTGGGCGCCGCTGACCGCCACCGCCGTCGACAAGGCCACCAACCGCTTCCGCACGCGCGACGGGCTGTCGTCGCCGGCCAGCATGGGCTATGAATTCTTCGACGCTAAAGAGTCCAACAAGATCAAGGCCGCCGGCAACGTCACCACGCTCTACAAGGGCGCCTACGATTTGATCGAGGACGCGCGCGCCGCCGGCCGCCAGGCCCGCGAAAAGCTGACCGCGAAAACCGTCGAACCGGGCAAGTACGATCTGGTGCTGTCGCCGGAACACCTGTTCCTGACCATCCACGAGTCGGTCGGCCACGCCACCGAGCTGGATCGCGTGCTGGGCTACGAGGCCAATTACGCCGGCACCAGCTTCGCCACGCTGGACAAGTGGAAGAGCAAGAACTTCAAGTATGGAACGGAGCTGGTCAACATCGTCGCCGACAAGACCACGCCAGGTTCGCTGGGCTGCGTGGGCTACGACGACGAGGGCGTGGCCTCCAAGCGCTGGGACCTGATCCGCAACGGCATCCTGGTCAACTACCAGGCCACGCGCGACCAGGCGGCCATCATCGGCGAGAAGGAATCGCACGGCTGCTCGTACGCGGACAGCTGGAGCAGCGTGCAGTTCCAGCGCATGCCCAACGTGTCGCTGGAAGCGGGCAAGAAGCCGCTCACGCCGGACGACATGGTCAAGGACATCAAGAAGGGCATCTACATCCTGGGCCGCGGCTCGTACTCGATCGACCAGCAGCGCTACAACTTCCAGTTCGGCGGCCAGTTGTACTTCGAAATCAAGAACGGCAAGATCACCAACCAGCTGGAGGACGTGGCCTACCAGTCCAACACGCAGGAGTTCTGGAACGCCTGCTCGGCGCTGTGCGATGAACGCGACTGGCGCATGGGCGGCTCCTTCTTCGACGGCAAAGGCCAGCCTTCGCAAGTGAGCGCGGTATCGCACGGATCGCCGACCACGCGCTTCAACGGCATCAACGTCATCAACACCGCTCGCAAGATAGGATAAACAATGAAGATGCTGAACCAGGAAGAAGCAAAACGTATTTGCGACAAGGTGATGTCGCTGTCCAAGGCCGACGAGTGCCGTGTGCAGATCAGCGGCAGCCGCAATGGCAATATCCGCTACGCGCGCAACGCCGTGTCGACCGCCGGCCTGACCGAGAATACCCAGCTGACCGTCAGCGTCGCCTTCGGCAAGCGCCAGGGCACGGCCTCGATCAATGAGTTCGACGACAAGGCGCTGGAGCGCGCCGTGCGCCGCGCCGAGGACGTGGCGCGCCTGGCGCCGGAGAATCCCGAGTTCCAGCCGGCGATCAAGAAGCAGGAGTACAAGTCGTCCGCCACGTACAACGAGGCCACCGCCGCCATCGATCCCGAATACCGCGCCGAAGTGGCGGCGGCCAGCATCAACGCCTGCCGCAAGCAGGGACTGGTGGCTGCGGGCTTCTTCAGCGACACCACCGGCTTTGAAATGATCGCCAACTCGAACGGCGTGTTCGGCCATCAGACCTTGAGCAATCTTGGCTTCACCATCACCACCCGCACCGAGGACGGACGCGGTTCCGGCTGGGCCACGCGCTCGGCCACCGACGCGAAGAAGTTCGACGCGCGCGAAGCGTCCGAGATCGCGATCGAGAAGGCCCTGAAATCGGTGGACGCCAAGGCGCTGGAGCCGGGCCGCTACACGGTGATCCTGGAGCCGGCGGCGACGTCGGAAATCATCGGCCGCATGTTCGGCGCCTTCGACGCGCGCCGCGCCGACGAGGGCCGCAGCTTCCTGTCGAAGAAGGGCGGTGGCAACCGCCTGGGCGAGAAGCTGTTCGACGAGCAGGTCAACGTCTGGGCCGACCCGTGGGACAAGGACGTGCCGGTGCTGGCGTGGGACGACTCGTCGATGCTGGCGCGCGAACGCACGGACGTGATCAAGGGCGGCAAGGTGGCCTCGCTCGACTACACGCGCTACTGGGCCGAGAAGCAGGGCCAGCGCGCGTCGGGCCGGCACGGCAACATGATCATGGCGGGCGGCGGCAAGTCGACCGAGGAGCTGATCGCGTCGACCAAGAAGGGTGTGCTGGTCACGCGTACCTGGTACATCCGCATGGTCGATCCGCAGTCGCTGCTGCTGACGGGCCTCACGCGCGACGGCACCTTCTACATCGAGAACGGCAAGATCAAGCATCCGATCAAGAACTTCCGCTTCAACGAAAGCCCGGTGTCGATGCTGAACAATATCGATGAACTGGGCAAGCCGGTGGTGATCGGCGGCGACGAGGTGCGGTTCCAGATGCTGATCCCGCCGATGAAGGTGCGCGACTTCAACTTCACCTCCCTGTCGGACGCGGTATGAACACCGTCATTCCCGCGCAGGCGGGAATCCATGCTGAGCGTGCACGCGAATGTTCTATGGATTCCCGCCTGCGCGGGAATGACGGTAGTTAAGGCAAGGAAACCGCGTGGCCAACTACGACTTTTACTTCACCCGCCTGACCTACGAGTCGGGCGACTGGGATGTCGACATCCGCATGCCGAGCAACGTGCTCAACTCGCTGGTCGAATACACGACCCTGCGGGTTGATCCCGTCGAGCGCATCGTCGCGCTGTCGGACCCGAAGATGCTGGAAGCGCCGTTCTGCTACTTCGCCGGCCACAAGCTGGTGCAGTTCACGCCGGCCGAGCGCAAGAACCTGGAACGCTACATCAAGGGCGGCGGCTTCCTGTTCGTGGACGACTGCAACCACGATATCGACGGTTTGTTCGCGAAATCGTTCGAGGCCGAAATCGGCCGCATCTTCGGACCGAAGGCGCTGCACAAGATCCCGAACTCGCATCCGGTGTATTCGAGCTTCTTCCATTTCGACGGCCCGCCCAACACCAGCGTGGAGCTCAACGGCTGGGGCGACGATCTGGTGCACGACTACCTGAAGGCGGTGGAAGTCGGCGGGCGTGTGCGGCTTTTGTACAGCAACAAGGACTACGGCTGCGAGTGGGACTACGACTTCCGCAACAAGCGCTGGCTGGTGGTCGACAACACCCGCTTCGCGGTCAATATCATTCAATATGCGTTGGGAGCCTGATCTTGGATAGTGCAATCGCCTGGAGCGAAAATGAAATCGGCGCGTTGAGCGCCAAGGTGGCGGCGCTGAAGGCGAGCATGTCCCGTGTGATCATCGGGCAGGAAAACGTGATCGATTCGCTGATCATCTGCCTGCTGGCCGGCGGCCACGCGCTGGTGGAGGGCGTGCCGGGACTGGGCAAGACGCTGCTGGTCAAATCGCTGTCGCAGGCGACCGACATGGACTTCCATCGCGTGCAGTTCACGCCCGACCTGATGCCGTCCGATATCGTCGGCACCGAGATCCTGGAAGAGGACCACGCGACGCGCAAGCGTGAGTTCCGCTTCCAGCAAGGGCCGGTGTTCACGCAGGTGCTGCTGGCCGACGAGATCAACCGCGCGCCGCCGAAGACGCAATCGGCGCTGCTGGAGGCGATGCAGGAACGCAGCGTGACCTTCGCCGGCCAGACACACAGGCTGCCCAAGCCTTTCTTCGTGCTGGCGACGCAGAACCCGATCGAGCAGGCCGGCACCTATCCGCTGCCGGAAGCGCAGCTGGACCGCTTCCTGCTGCGCATCGACGTGGTGTATCCAACCGAGGAAGAGGAGATCGCGATGGTCTCCGCCACCACCCACGCCGGCTTGAAGGATGCCGATCCGGTGATGGACGTGGAGACCTTGCTGCGCTTGCAGCAGCTGGTGCGCGACATCGAGATCGGCGACCACTTGCTGGCCTATGCGACGCGCTTGGTGCGCGCAACTCGTCCGGCATTGACGACCGCGCCGGCGGTGAAGAAGCATGTGGGCTGGGGCGCGGGACCGCGAGCGGGGCAGGCGCTGGTGCTGGCCTCCAAGGCGCGCGCGCTGATGCACAACCGCCTGGCCGTCACGCGCGAGGATATCGCTGAGATGTTGCTGCCGGTGCTGGCGCATCGCGTGATCCGCAACTTCGAAGCGGAGGCGGACGGCGTGGCGATCGCCGACATCCTGCTGGCGCTGCGTGAGCATATCCGTCCAGATTAAGCCGCGATGCAATCGACTTTCAAACCGTCCGCGCCCGGGGCGTCCTCGCCTGCCGCCGCCATGACGGCGATGATGGCGCAGACCAAGGACCTGGACCTGGTGATCCGCCATGTGCTGGCGGGGCTGGGCCACGGCCTGCATGCGGGCCGCGAGCGCGGCGCCGGCGTCGAATTCTCCGAATACCGCGCCTATGCGCCGGGCGACGAGTGGCGCCGCGTCGACTGGAAACTGCTGGCGCGGGCCGACCGCTACTTCGTCCGCGAGGCGGAGCGCGACAGCCACGTCGCCACCTGGCTGTGGCTGGACGCCAGCGCTTCGATGGCGGAGCCGAGCCGCGAGATCAACGGCGTCGACAAGCTGTGGTTCGCGCGCACCGTGCTGGCCTGCGTCGCGGCCATCGCACAGCGGCAGGGCGATGCGTTTGGCCTGGTGGTATGCAGCGGCGGCAAGGTCGAATTCACGCAAGCCTCGCGCGGGCCGCGCCAATTGCAGCGCGTGCTGGCGCAGCTGGCCAAGGCCAAGCCCGACGGCGGCCTGCCCAACGCCGAGGTACTGAAGGCGAACCTGCACTTTGCCCGCTCGCCGGGTTTGATATTCGCCGCCAGCGATTTCCTCGACTGGCCGTCGCCGCTGAGCGAAGCGCTGCTGCGCCTGCGCCGGCTGCGGCATGACGTGCGCCTGCTGACCTTGCGCACGCAAGCGGAGGTGGACGCCAGCTTCAAGGCCGGCGCGGCGTACCGCGATCCTGAGCAGAGCGACGGCTTGCACCGCATGACCAACGCCGACCGCGAAAGCTACAGGCAGCAAAGCCGCGCGCATTTCGACGCGGTGGCGACCAGCTGCCGTCAAAACAATATCGTCCATTACGAAGCGCGCATCGAGCAGCCATTGGGCGGAGTGCTGCGCAGCTGGTTGCAGCTGGCGGGAGCGCGCGCAAAATGATGTTGAGTTCTTATCCATTGTGGTGGCTCGCGCTGCCGGTGCTGCTGCTGCCGGTGTGGTGGCATCGCCAGAAGCGCCAGCGCCTGAAGGCCGAGCCGCTGGCGACGGCGCGCTTCCTGCCATCGGCCGCGCCGGAGCAACTGCGCGTCTGGCGATGGCGCGACCGCTTGCTGCTGCTGGTGCGCTGCCTGATGCTGGTGGCGCTGATCGCCTGGCTGGCCGCAACCATCTTCCCATGGCGCGGCGACACTGTGCTGCTGGACGCCGGCGCCGACAAGGCCTGGGCCGAGCAGCAGATCACCGCCGCCGGCATGACCGCTGCCCAGCGCATCGAACTGCCGCCGAACGGCCTGCAATGGCTGCGCCAGCACGAGCGCGATTGGCGCCCCAGCGCGCGCCTGCTGATCGTCGCCCGTGGCGAACAGATAGCGATGCCAGCGCGAGTGCCGCCGTTCAGCCACCAAGTCGACCTGCGCACCAAGCTGCCACCCGCCGCCGCTGCCGCCACCTCCGCGCCGGCCGCCACGCTGGGCGCCGCCATCGCGCCGACCGCCACCGCCACCGCCACCGCCACCGCGCCGGGCGCCGCCGCCGCCACCTCCGCGCCGGCCGCTTCCGCCGCGCCGTTGCGGGCCGAGCATCACATCGTGCTGGCCGGTGCGCCGGAGCTGGGCGCTGCCTGGCGCTCGTTGCTCGCCGCTTTTGGCCGCGCCGGCGATGGCGCCGAACGCTACACGCTCACCGCCGAGCCGACCACCGCGACGGAACTGATCATCTGGGAATCCCCATCCGCGCCACCCGCCAACTGGCGCTCCCCGCACTGGTGGCTGGCCGCCCCAGGCCCCGCGCTCCCCGAACTGGCAAACGCCTCCACGCTGACCATCAACGGCCTCACACTGAAATACGCCGACTCCCCGCGCGGCCGCCTGTGGACCTCCGACGCCTTCCCCCCGCGCGACGCCGACGCTGCCCGCGCCCTCTACGAAGCCTGGCAGCAGCTAAGCCCCGCCCCGGCACCGGCCTACCCGATGCCATCGCAAACCTTGGGTAGCCCGCGCAGCGCGCTGCCCGCCATCACCGACGCCAAGCCCGCCACCTGGCTTGCGCTTGCCCTGCTTGCGCTGTTTTTACTCGAACGGATACTGAGCCATGCACGGCGAAGCTGATACCCTGCGCCGCCACCTTTGGGCCGCCGTCCTGCGCCGCCGCCTCCCCCAATGGCTAGCCGCATTGGTACCGCTGGCCGCCGCCCTGGTCCTGCTGCACGCAGCCCGCCCGCTAGTGGTCGCGGCCATGCTGCCATGGGCCGCCTGGCTGGCCATCGACATCCACCGCTGGCGCCAGCGCATCAAGCGCGAATGGACATCCTGGCTGAACGCCGCCGTCCCCGCACTGGAAGACAGCAGCACCCTGCTGGCCGCCGACGCCACCACTGCCATCGCCAGGCTGCAGCAACAACGCCTGCAAGCCCGCCTGGCCGCCGTGCTGGGCGAAGACGACTACCGCCGCATCGCCCGCAACCGTGTGCGAATGAGCATCCTGCCCATTCTGCTAAGCCTCGCCGCCGCAGGCGCTGCATGGGGCTACCATGGCAAGCAGACCACCACCAGCGCGCCAGCCGCCAACAGCCAGGCGCCCAAACCCATCATCGACGGTGAAATCTACCTGCGCGTAACGCCGCCGGTCTACACCGGCGCCAAGCCGTTTGAAACCGCAGCCCGCGACATCCAGGTGCCGCAATTCTCCGAAGTGCGCTGGTGCGTGCGCAACCCCAGCGGCGCGCAGCCGGCGGTGGAATTGGGCGACGGCGCCAGCCTGCCCGTCACCGAAGCCTGCGCGACGAAGCGCGTCGAAGAATCCATGTTCTGGCGCGCACGCGGCAAGAACGGCACCCGCTACAACATCCGCGTCACGCCCGACCAGGCGCCGCAAGTGACCATCGTCGAGCCGAACGAGTTGATACACATCCTCTCCAAGGATGCGAAGACCGCGCAAATCTCCATCAGCGCCCGCGACGACTACGCCATCGTCCGCGCCAGTCTGCACATGACGCTGGCGCGCGGCAGCGGCGAGAACATCCGCTTCACCGACCGTGAAGTGCCGCTACCCCAATCGGCCGATCCGAAAACCCGCGACTGGAAAAAGCAATGGACGCTGGCGGAACTCGGCATGGAACCGGGCGACGAACTGTATTTCTTCGTGCGCGCCACCGACAACTCGCCGGACAATCCGCACACCACCCAATCGCCGACCTACACACTGCGCCTGCCCGCACCGGAAGCGGAAAGTCTGGACGCCACCGCGTTGCCGTCGCTGTCCAAGCCCGAGAACCTGCGCAGCCAGCGCCAGATCATCATCGACACTGAACAACTGGTGGCCGACATGCAGGCCCACCCCAACATGCCGGCGGCTACGGTGCGCTCGCGCAGCGAAGCCATCGCGTCGGACCAGGCCACCCTGCGCCTGCGCTACGGCCAGTTCCTCGGCGAAGAATCGAGCCTGTTCGGCGATGAGCACGACCACGAAGGCGAAGAGCACCATGGCGGCAAGGCGGCCTTCGGCAGCGAGATGTCGGTGGTGAAGGAGTTCGGCCACGCGCACGACCAGGAAGACAACGCCACCATCTTCGACCCCAAGACCAAGGCGATACTGAAGCGCGCACTGTCCGCCATGTGGGACGCGGAGAAATCGCTGCGCGCAATCTCGCCCAAGCCCGCGCTGCCACCCGAATACAAAGCGCTGGACGCGATCAAGGAGCTGCAAGCCGCCGAGCGGATCTATCTGCACCGCACCGCCTTCGTGCCGCCCGCGTTGAAGGAAGAGAAGCGCATGAGCGGCGACATCGTCGGCGTATTAAGCTACAAGCGCGCACAAGGCACCGCCGGCGACACGGTGCCGGCCGAAGTGCGCGAACTGGTGCAGGCCTTGTCGCAGGAAGGCGCGCTGCCGGCCCTGTGGAGCAAGGCCGCCCGCGACACCATCGCCGCCCGCATCACCGACCAGGAACTGAAGCTGAGCGCACTACGCGCGGTGCAGGACGTGCAGGACGGCTGCGTCGCCTGTCGCGGCGAACTGCGCGCATGGCTGCGCGGCACGTTGACGGACGCCCCGGTGCTGCTGCAAGCGCGGTCATCGACGGACACGCCGTTCCGTCAGGCCTGGAGCGGTAAGGAGCCGTCGAAATGATGAACATGGAATTGACGGCCATCGCAGTACCTACAGCGGCGTTGGCCGCCGGCGCGGTCAGCGCCGTGCTGTATGGCCGCAAGCGCAAGTGGATCGATGCCGCGCTGATCGTGGTGGCCTCGTCGTCGCTGGCGATCGCACTGGCCGATATACGCTTGCCGCAGGCCGGCGAGAACATCGCGAACGTGGCGACCAGCGCATCCGGCGGTATCGACGAGGCGTCCCTGCTGACGATATCGCGCGCCCAAACCATCGCGCTAAGCGGCGACGGCCTGCGCGAAGCGGAGTGGCGCGACCTGCCAGCGCGCCGCGTGCAGTGGACGCCAGCCGCAACGGACCAGCTCTGGCTGGACTTCCCGCGATCGATGTCGCTGGGCCGCATCTTCACGCTGACGGTGCGCCGCGCGCCAGCGCCGGCTGGATGGCGCTTGCAGCTGCTGGCCGAGAACAAGCAGGTGCTGGCGGACTCCAATCTGTCCGGCGCGGGAACGACATCGCTGAGCGTGCAGTGGCTGCCGCCGGTGGCGGAGGCCATGGTGTTGCAGGCGCGCCTGCTGGACGCCGCCGGAAAAGTGATCGCCCAAGGCCCGATACCATTGCAGGTAAAAGAGCCGACACCCTTGCAGATACTGGGCCGCTTCGATGCTCCATCGTTCGACGCGCGCGCCTTGAACCAGCTTCTGGCCGACGGCAACGCGGTGCTGGACTGGAGCGTCACCCTGGGCAAGGCCGTGGCACGCAGCGAAACCGCGCGCGCTCCGCTGACGGCGCCGAACGCGATGTTTGTCGATGCCGCCTACGTGGAGCACATGAACCCTTCCGCGCGCGCCACACTGCTGGCCCAGACGCGGCAAGGCGTGCCGCTGGTCGTGCTGGGCGCGAACGCCGCCGATGCCGCGATGTGGCAGCGCGAGTTCGGCCTGCGCCTGCATCCGCAATCGCCCACCACGGAGAAGGAAGACACGCGCCAGTTCACCGTCGCCGGCACGGTGCTGGCGATGCCGCCCGCAGCCTTGAATCCCGACGATAATGCAGCCGCGCCGTGGTCCGTGGCGGCGCGCGACAGCAAGAAGCAGCCCTGGCTCTGGCAGCGCGATGTGCAGCAGGGCCGCGTGGTATGGATAGGCGTATCGGACTGGCACCGTTACGCCATCAACTCACCGCAAGCACTGGCCTTATGGTGGCAGGGCGCGATGGACAAGATCGCGCTGGCGGGCGTCCAGAAAGCCAGTTGGCGTATGCCGGACCCAATGCCGCTGCCGGGCCTGCGCAGCGAAGTCTGTGTCGAGGGAGGCACGGCGGAAAGCGCGCAGCCGGCCGGCGGCGGCCCCGCGCTGCCTTTGCTGGCGCGCGCCGACAAGGCCGATTCGCGATGCGGCGCATGGTGGCCGCGCGATGCCGGGTGGATGAGGTTCGATGCGGCAGGCATGGAGGCGCCGGCGCTGGAGTATGTCTACGACGTCAAGGACTGGCCGGCGTGGCAGCGCGCCTTGCGGCGCGACGCCACCGCGACCTATGCGGCGCGGGCCGCCGGTGACGGTAGCCGCGCCGGTGCCGATGGCGTGGCCGCCGCAAGCCGCCCCTTGCCGGTTGCGCCTTTCGCTCTGGCGTTTGCCCTGTGCATGCTGGGCTTGTGGTATCGCGAGTCCGGGCAGCGCCGGTAAAAAAGACCCTGCAACCACGGTCGCAGGATCAAGGCCGGCCTGGTACTTCGGCCGGCATCCTTGGAACATCGATCAGAACTTGTAGTTGACCCCGAACAGAACCGTGCGGCCATACTTCGCATACTCCAGCTGACGGTCCTTGCTGTTGGCGTAGGTCTCATACGCCTCGTTGGTCAGGTTGTTCACCTGGAGCAGAACGCCCATGCCCTTGAACGTGCCTTCGTTGAAGGTATAGCCGATCTGGAAGTCCACCGGGCTGTCGCCCACCACATAACGCAGCTGGCGGTCGCCGGCGAAGTTGCCGATCTCGCCCACGTAGTCCGAACGGCGGCGCGTGCTCACGCGGGTCGAAAAGCCGGCCTTCTCGTAGTACAGCGTCAGGTTGGTGACGTTGCGCGACAGGCCTGGCAACTGGATCTTGCCGATGGTCGCGTTGACCTGCTTGATGTCGATCCCGCTCTCGGTGTACGAGCTGCTGGCCAGCACGCCGAAGCCGTCCAGCGCTGGCGTCAGCAGTTCCAGCGGCACCGACACCGACAGCTCGGCGCCCTTCAGCATGCCGCCGTTGCCGTTGTAGGACGTGGTGTACTGGCCCATGTTGGTGATGGCGTTGGTGCCAGGCGTGAACTGCGAGAAGTCGCGCGTCTCGGAGAAGGTGTAGATGTAGGTGTCGAGCTTTTTATAGAAGCCGGCCAGCGCCACATAGCCCTTCTTGGCGAAGTATTTTTCCCACGAGACGTCGAAGGCCTTGGCGCGCCATGGATCGAGGCGCGCGTTGCCGCCGCTGCCGCTCGGCAGGCGCGTGCCTGGATCGACGGTGAAGTTGAAGCCGGCGTTGAGCTGGTCGACGCGTGCACGGGCGATCTGCTTGGCCACCGACAGGCGCAGCGTTTGCTCGTACGGCAGGCCGAAGGCCAAGTTCATGCTCGGCAGGATATCGTTGTAGGCCTTGCCGTCCTCGATCGGATGGGCCGTGCCGCCGTTGTCGGCGTACAGCGACTGCGAGGACTGGTCGGTGTGCACCAGCTGCGCGCCGAAGTTGCCGCGCACGGACACGCCGCCCCATTCGCTGTCGATGTTGGCGCGGGCGTAGCCGGTGGTGATCTTCTCGGTCACGTCCCACGCGCGGCTGATGGTGCCGGCGTTGTTGGCCAGGCTGTAGTTGATCGGGTTGAAGTACTTGGCGATCACCGCCGGCACATTCCACGACGGGACGATGCCGCCGCCCGCGAAGCCCAGGTCGACCGGGGAGTACAGCAGGTCGCTGGAGATGGTCGGATTCCCGTTGGCGAACAGCTGGCCGGATGGCTGGCGCTTGGTCTTGGTGCGGTCGCTGTAGTTGACGCCGACGTCGAAGCCGCCCAGGTATTTGTCCAGCATCTCCGGCGCCGGCAGCGTGGCGGCCAGCTTGAAGCTCTTCATCGTGTCCTTCAGGTGCGGCGAGTAGGTGCTGCCGTAGCCGTAGATCGAATTGCCGGTATAGAGCTTGGACGCGTCGCTGTAATCGAGCTTGCCGGCGATGGTGGCGAAGTGGCCGGTCGCCCAGCCCACCGTCATCAGCGGATCGTTGAAGGCGCCGCCGCCGGCGCTTTGCAGCTGCAGGTTGTTTTCGAGGTAGGTCTCATCGCGCTTGGCTTCCGAGTAGTTGGCGTCGGCCAGCAGCGACCAGCTGCCGAAGTTGAATTTGTTGGCCCAGCCGGCGGTGCGGATTTCGTCCTTGCGGTTGTTGTACTGGCCACGCACCAGCGGATAGGCGCCGGTCGCGGTACCGCCCAGCAGCGTGCCGTTGGCGATGTTGGTGCTGCTGTAGTTGAAGCCCACCGGGTTGTTGCTGCCGTTGTAGCCGCCCAGGTTAACCTCGAACTGGTTGTTGGTGTCGACCTGCTTGAACTCCGAGGCGAATACGTCCAGGGTGCTGGTCCACATCTTGTTCGGCCGGTATTCCAGCACGCCGATCAAGCCGGTGCGCTTCAGGGTGCCGCTCTTGGCCAGCGCCTTGACGCCGGCGGTGACGTAGGTCCCGGCCGGGACGCCGGACACTTTGCTCTGGTCGAACGGCTCATAGGTGCCGGTCTCGTTGTCGAGGATGGGCGATTCCATGCTGGCGATGCCGAGCGCCACGCCGACCGTGCGGTTGGCGAATTGGTCGATGTAGCTGGCGCTGATGCGGTGGCCGGTGTCCTTGGTGTTGGCGATCTTGCCCATCGAGTTCTGCTCGCCGCGCACATTGACCGACAGCGTGCGGCCGGAGAAGGCCAGCGGGCGCACGGTCTGCATGTCGATGGTGCCGGACAGGCCCTGGCCCACCAGGCCCGCGTCGGGCGTTTTGTAGACGGTCACGCCGCTCAGCAGTTCGGACGGATACTGGTCGAATTCCACGCTGCGGTTATCGCCGGTGCTGACCTGTTCGCGGCCGTTGAGCAGCGTGGTGGCGAAGTCCGGCGACAGGCCGCGGATGCTGATCACCTGCGCGCGGCCGGCCACGCGCTGCGCCGCCAGGCCGGGCAGGCGGGCGATCGATTCGGCGATGCTGACGTCGGGCAGTTTGCCGATGTCCTCGGCGGAGATGGATTCGACGATGGAGGTCGAGTCCTTCTTGACCGAGATCGCGTCCTCGATCCCGCGGCGGATGCCCGCCACCACCACCGTGGACATCGGCGCGTCGGACGCTTGCGGCGCGGCGGCTTGCGCGTGCACTGGCGCGGACAGCACCGACAGCAGCACCGCGCAGGCGGCGGCCACCGGGGTGAGAGGGAACGCGGCGCGGACGCCGGACGGGTGCGTGGTGAACTTCATTGTGACTGTCTCCTGGTGTTGTAGGGATTGCTTTATGAACGGCATTCTGTGGCCGCTTGAAAACGATCTTGTATTAAAACTAGAGAAAAAGTCAAACGGATATTCCTGGCGTAGCGCCAAAAATAGGCGCCCCGCAGAGTTTTCCCCTGCGGGAAGCGCTTCCATGTTGTATTTAGATCATTTTGTTGACATGTCGAATGTAGGTAAACTACATGTCGCTTTGTGGATTAGCCTGCCGCCGCAGCTACCACTTCTGCCAGCCGACCACGTACGCGGGCGCGGCGTGGGTGCAGGCCGGATCGGTGATGGGCTTCATCTGCACGCGCTCGAACGGCAACACGCCCGCCCACACCGGCCAGCTCATGTCCTCCTCGTCGTCCTCCGGTCCGCCGGCGCGCACCTTGCAGGCCGCTTCGTCGAGCGCGATGCGCATGATGGTGGTGGCCGCGTACTCCTTGTCCGAGCCCGGACGGATCTCGGCCTGGCGGCCCGGCGCCAGCTTCTCCATGAACGCTTCCATCGTGCGGCGGCGCTCACCCTCGTCCGCCACCACCTCGAAGCGGCCGTACACCATCGCCGACCGGTAGTTCATCGAATGATTGAACGCCGAACGCGCCATCACCAGGCCGTCGAGGTGCGTGATGGTCACGCAGGTCTCGCTCTCCGTCAAACGCTTGAGCATGCGGCTGCCGTTGGAACCGTGAATGTACAGGTGGTCCCCCTCGCGCCAGCAGGCGGTCGGAATGCAGTGTGACCCACGCTCGTCGGCGAAGGCGATGTGGCACAGATAGGCGTCGTCGATGATCGCTTGCAGCGTGGCGGTGTCGTAATGCGCGTTGGTCGGAATGCGGCGGACGCGGGTGCGTTCGCTCGGTGCGGCGTGGGTTGCTGGTTCGGTCATGGTCTCCATCCAAAAAGGTTGAAGCCGCAATATAATGGCTGGCTGGCCCCTTCAACAGGTCCAGCGATCGTCATTTTCATGGAGCCACGAATGGACTTTGCCTTGCTGATCGACGGCTACGCCGCGCAGAACCGCCATCGCGGCTGGCCGCGCCAGCGCATGCTGCACGAATGCCTGCGCGCGGCGATCCGCAACGGCACGCTGGCTGCGGGCACTCGCCTGGCCGCCTCGCGCGCGCTGGCCGAGGAGCTGGGCCTGGCCCGCAACACCGTGCTGTACGCCTACGAGCAGCTGGCCAGCGAGGGCTTCGTCACCACCGACCGGCGCGGCACCGTGGTGGCGGCCGTGGCGCCGGACCGCAAGCCCGCCGCGCAGCGCCAGGCGGCCGCGCCGCAGGCCAGCTTGTCGCAGCGGGCGCGCGCCCTGCGCCCGCCGCAGGGACCGGCCGAGATGATGGGCGCCTTCGTGCCCGGCGTGCCGGCGCTCGACCATTTTCCGCTGACGCTGTGGCGCCGCATGCTGGAACGCGCCTGGCGCACGCTGACGGTGGAACAGCTCAACTACGGCGACCCGGCCGGCGAGCCGCAGCTGCGCGAGGCCATCGCCGACCATCTGCGCGCCGCGCGCGGCGTGGTGTGCGAGGCGGCGCAGGTGTTCATCACCGACGGCACCCAGAGCAGCCTGGATCTGTGCGTGCGCGCGCTGGCCGACGTCGGCGATACCATCTGGATCGAGAACCCCGGCTACGGCGGGGCGCTGGCGGCGGCGCGCGCGGCCAGCCTGAACGTGGCCGGCATCGAGGTCGACGACGACGGCATCGCGCCCGCCGCCGCCGACTGGCTGCTGCGGCCACCGCGCCTGATCTACACCACGCCGTCGCACCAGTACCCGGTGGGCAGCGTGCTCAGTCTGCGCCGGCGCATGGCGCTGATCGCCGCCGCGCGCGACGCCGGCGCCCTGATCATCGAGGACGACTACGACAGCGAGTTCCGCCACGACGGCGCGCCGCTGTCTGCCATGCAGGGCCTGGCGCCGGACGCGCCGGTGGTCTACCTGGGCACCTTCAGCAAGACCATGTTCCCGTCGTTGCGGATCGGCTTCGTGGTGGTGCCGCCATGGCTGGCCGACGATTTCGCGCGCATGCGCGCGCAGTCGTCCGCGCGCGGGCGCGTGGCCGAGCAGCTGGCGCTGGCGGAGTTCCTGCGCAGCGGCCAGTTCGCGCTGCACCTGCGCCGCATGCGGCGGCTGTACCGGCAGCGGCGCGACGCGCTGGTGGCGGCGCTGCAAAAGCATCTGGGATCGGTGGCGACGGTGCACGGCGGCTCGGCCGGCATGCACCTGGCGCTGCGCTTCACGCGGGCGGACCTGGACGACCACGCGATCAGCGCGCAGGCGCTGGAACACGGCATCGTGGCCGAGGCGCTGAGCGGCAAGGACACGCAGGGGACGTCGGGCTGGAAGGGGCTGATGCTCGGCTACGCACAAGTGCCGGCCGAGCGGATGGAGGGACTGGTCAAACAGTTGGCGGCCATACTGCACCTGGCGGCGTTTGCCGCCAACCGTTCAAGCCGACATTAGAACGCGGTGTCGGCGCGGATGTACATCGAGCGGCCGTTCACGCCGATCGGGCAGGTTTCCCAGCAGCGGGTGAAGCCCAGTTTCGGGAACGATCCGCCGTTGGTCCATTCCGACGGCAGCTGGTTGAACATGTTGTTCACGCCGATGCTGAAGAAGGTGCGCTTGGTGTAGGCGTAACGCACCGAGGCGTCCACCAGCCACTTGGCGTCCCACTTCTGCAGGGGGCTGAAGTTTTCCGCTTCCACTTCACCGTAGTAGTTGGCGCGGGTGTTCACGTTCCACTGGCCGGCGGTGTAGTCGGCCGCCACCACGTGGTGCTTGCGTGGCTGGCCATGTTCGATCAGGGTCACTTGCGACTTGTCGAACAGCTGCTCGCCGGTCAGCACCGACGACGTCGAATGACGCTTGGTGACTTCGGTCTTGTTGAAGCCCAGCTGGCCGGACAGCACCAGCGTCGACGCCGCGAACTTCGAGGTATGCTCGGCCACGATGTCCAGGCCGCGCGTGCGGGTGTCGACCGCGTTGGTGAAGAACTGCGCCTGGCCCACGCCCAACGGCTTGAGGATGTTGGCGATCGGGCCGCCGTTGGCCTCAGGTGCGATCTCGCTCGAGAACACGATGCGGTCCTTGATCTTGATCTCATACAGGTCGGCGGTCAGCGACATGTTCTTCGCCGGACGCAGCACCATGCCGACGCTGCCGCTGGTCGAGGTTTCCTCTTTCAGCGGGGCGATGCCGAAGGCTTGCGTGACGGCGCTGCCCTGGCGCGCGGTCAGCGTTTCGGTCAGCACGCCGTTATTCAGGTTGGTCGACACGGAGCTGTAGAACTCCTGCTGCACGCTCGGCGCGCGGAAGCCGGTCGAGACGCTGCCGCGGAAGCCGATTTCCTTGGTCGGGTCGAAGCGGGCGCTCAGCTTGCCGGTGACGGTGCTGCCGAAGTCCGAGTATTTTTCGTAGCGCACGGCGCCTGCCAGCGTCAGGTTGTCGAGCGGCTTGTGCTCGGCGTCCAGGAACAGGGCGATGTTGTGGCGGCCCGAATCGACCGCGGTGGCCGGCGTGTAGCCAGGGAAGCCCTGGATGCCGGAGGCCGCGGTGGCGCCGCTCGGGGTCTTGATGACGATGGCCGGGTTGTTGGTGCGGCCGTACTGGTAGGAGACCGGGTCGCCGGCGACGATCTGGTAGTTGTCGGCGCGGTATTCGAAGCCGGTGGCGACGAAGATGCTGCCGTTGCCGACCTTGACCGGGCCCTTGACGTCGGCGTTGAAGGTCAGCTGGTTGAACTTCAGCGTGCCGGTGTTGGCGTCGCGCGGCGATTCGCCGTAGATGCTGCCGTCGGCCTTCTTCTCGTACCAGTAGCTGACGTTGACGCTGTCCGACTCATGGAAACCGAGCTCGCTGGCGCCGTAGTTGATGCTGACGTCGGCCTTCCAGTCGTTGGCCAGGTCGCGGCGGTAGCCGAACGCGAACGAGGCGTCCTTGATGTCGGTGTGGATGGCCGGCAGGTAGCCGTTCGGCGCGATCGATGGAATGGTGCGGTCGTCGCCGGCAGAGCGGAAGAAGCCGTACGAATCGCTCTTGCGCTTGGAGATGCCGCCGAAGGCGTAGAACTCGCTGGCCTTGTCAATCGGCAGGGCGGCGTTCCACCACAGGTAGCCGTCCTTGGTGTTGCTGTCGCCGATGTGCTGGGTCACGCGAGGTGGACCCGGCTGGGTGCGCAGCGAATCGGGGCCGGCGCGGTTGGTCTCGCCGCGTTTGCGCGCCTCGGCGGTCAGGTTGATGAAGCCGCCGTCCTGGCCCAGCGCGAAGCCGGTGTTGGCGGTGCCCGAGTACAGGTCGCCGTCGCCTTCGGAGGTGGTGCCGTAGCTGCCGCTCAGCGAGGTCTCGTTGACCTGCGACTTGAGCACGATGTTGATCACGCCGGCGATCGCGTCCGAGCCGTACTGGGCGGCGGCGCCGTCGCGCAGCACCTCGATGTGGTGGATGGCGCCCAGCGGGATGGCGTTGATGTCGGTGCCGGCCGAGCCACGGCCAATGGTCTGCTGCACGTTCACCAGCGCCTGCTGGTGGCGGCGCTTGCCGTTGACCAGCACCAGGACCTGGTCGGGGCCGAGCGAGCGCAGCGTGGCGGGGCGGATCGAGTCGGTGCCGTCGCTGATGAAGGTGCTCGAGAAGTTGAACGACGGGTCCAGCGTCTGCAGCAGCTTGCCCAGTTCCAGCGGGCCGGCGGTCTGCATGTCCTTCAGGCTGATCAGGCCGACCGGGGCCGAGGTGTCCAGCGCGGTCTTGGCCACCGAGCGCGAACCCAGCACGACCACGGTTTGTTCGGGGGCCGGCGTGGTGTCGGCGGGGGCGGTTTGGGCGCTGCCCTGGCCAGCGGCCAGCAGCAGGATCGCGCTGGCGACCAGTGTGCGTTGGAAGTGGGGTGCTCTTGTCATGTATCTCTCTCGTTGTTGGGGACGCGCGCGGATAGCGCGGGCGAGAAAAATACTATCGTGGCGGCGAACTGGGCGGCAACGCGGCACGCACCATCATGTTGCGAATTATGCACATTCGACAATATTGCGTGCGTTATGTGACGACTTGTCGTAATCTGACCGACGGGCCGCCGCAAAGCGGTGCAAAACTGTGGTGCGGGCGCATCAGTATGGTGCTTTGCCTGGTGCGTTACTGCTGGTCCAGCATCCAGCCCTTCAAGCCGTTGACCCAGGACTTGGCCGGCAGGTTCAGGCTTTTCTTGATGGCGCCGGCGCGCTCGTACAGCACGCTGAAGTCCAGCACCGGCGACTGCTTGAAGGCGATCACCACGATATTGGCGTCGTGCACCTCGGGCAGCCAGACCACGGCGTCGAACACCTGCTCCATCGCCTGCAGGTTCTTGTCGTAGTTGGCGAAATCGCCGAACACATTGGTGGTCATCATGCCGCCGTCGCGCAGGCAGTCGAAGCAGGCCTGGTAGAACTCGGGCGAGTCCAGCACCGGGCCGCGCGCCTCCTCGTCGTACAAGTCCACCTGCAGGATGTCGACGCTGCCGTGGTTGGCCGGGTCGAGCACGAAATCCATGGCGTTCATTTCCATCACGCTCAGGCGCTCGTCGTTGGGCGGCAGGCCGAACTGCGCGTGGCAGATGGCGATCACGTTGGGATTGAGCTCGACCGCCGTCACGCGCGCGCCGGGCAGGCGGCGGTAGCAGAACTTGGTGAGCGCGGCGCTGCCCAGGCCGAGCTGGACAATATGGCGCGGCTGGTCGTTGAAGAGCAGCCACATCATCATCATCTGCACGTATTCGAGCTCGATGTTGTCCGGCTTGGCCAGGCGCATGGCGCCCTGGACCCAGGAGGTGCCCAGGTGCAGGCTGCGCACGCCCTGGTATTCGGTGATGGTGGCGGGAGGGTGGCCGGGCGCGTCGAAGCGGGCGGCGGAGGCGGGTAATTTGGACATGGCATAGTTTACCAAATCCGCGTGACATTTCGTGACATTGCAAGCGGGCGCGTGATTCCTCTGGTCATGGGATAATGCCAAATCAGCAATTCCGTTTATACCGTTTGACTATGCAAATGACAGCGGTGCCAGAGCCGTTGCGCGCCGTGCTGGCCGGCTTTTCCAGCGAGCGCCGCCTTTACGCGCTCGCGGCGGACGGCGGCGCGACACCGTCCGATGCATTGATGGTGGAGGCATTTTTTGCCGCCGATCAGCTGCTGGATACCGGCGAGCGCGACATCATCGCACTGTCGACCAGCGCCCATCTTGACCTGGCATCCTTCCTGGGCAAGCGCATGGGGCTGGACGTCAGCCTGGCCGACGGCAGCCGCACGCGCTTCAGCGGGCAGGTTAGCAGGATCGCCATGCTGGGCAGCGAAGGCGGCCTGGCGCGCTACCGCATCGTGCTCACGCCGTGGCTGTCGTGCCTGCGGCATGTGCGTAACAGCCGCGTGTGGCAGGACAGCAGCGTGACCGACATCGTTGACGCCGTCCTGGGCGGCTATGCGCCGGACGCGTTGTGGCGCTGGAGCGATGAGGTCGCCGCCTTCATGGCCGAGTCGGAGCGCGCAGCTATTGCTGCCAATACCGCGAGTCCGACTACGACTTCATGGTCCGCCTGCTGACCGAAGAGGGGCTGGGCTGGCGATTCGAAGAGACGGAGGACGGCGCCTGCATGGTGCTGTTCGCCGACAGCACCCAGGACGGCGCGCTGGCCGAAGACGCCAGCAGCGCGGCCGGCGGCGGCCTGCGCTATCACGCCGCGCGCGTCGGCGAAAGTCAGGACGGCATCCAATGGCTGCGCGCCAACCGCCGTCTGCACGCCAGCCTGGTCACGTTGCTGAGCTACGACTACAAGGCCCGCCGTTCGGTGGCCGCCAGCGTGCCGACCCGGCATGCGGCAGGCAGCGGCAAGGCGCCCGCATTGGAGAGCTACGATCACCCTGGTCAATATTTCTACTCCAGCGGCGCGCAAGCGCAGCGCTACGCCAAGCTGCAGATGCAGGCGCACGAAGCGCACGGTCAATTATGGCAAGCCCGCTCGACGGTGCGCACGCTGCGTGCCGGCACCCGCTTCACGCTGACGCAGGGACCGCTCGCGGGCGACGACGCCGGGCAGGCGCCGGCATATGCGGTGCTGCGTGTATTCAGCGTCGGCGTCAACAACCTGCCGGCGCCCGCGCGCGAAGGCTTGGCCGAGTTGGTCGGCCCCATCCCGGAGCTGCTGGAGGAGGTGGCGCGTGAACGCTGCGCCAGGCTGTCGTCTCGAGTTTTGGTCCCACACGGCCGGAATGGCCAGGACGGGTTAAAGGTTATCCGATTCCATCTAAAGCTTATTTGTCGAAGAGGCGAAGTGAGAAGTTGAAATTTGAAAAAAGTATGTTGGCGAAATTTGAAAAGGGGCTCGCTACCGAAGCGAAGGACTGGCCGAGCAACGATGTTGAAAGCTTGAAGTCAGCTATTGCGAATACCAAAGAGAGCATACGCTTGCTAGAGGAAAATCAGCCATGAGTTCAATGTTAGCTACTCCGGCGGATGGTCCCTCTCACATTGCGATTATCGCAGATCGAATCAGCGAGAAAATCATGAATCTGAAAACGACCTTCTGTCTCGTTTTCCTGTTCACGGGAATGACAGCGTTGCTGGCAGGCTGCGCGCATACGCAATCTGCGCCGCCAAAAAATCTTGGTGTCGCCGTTCACTCTATCAATTACTCCGGCAAAGAAGTGTCATTGATAGTGGTAGACCCGAACAACAAGAACAACAGCGGAGGGGGCGATGCGCTCAACCCCTACAGTTCCGGCGGAACGATTTGTTGTTTTGCGATTCCGGCGGAATGGCACGCTGGGCTGCAGGTGATCGTGAAATATAACCTCTATCCCGACCCGATTTGGCGAGAGCAATTGGTCGATGTGCCGCCATATCCCGAGGGGATCGCTGGTGGAATCTGGCTCGCCATGCATGAGGACGGACGCGCGGAGGCAGTGGTTTCGAACTTCGATCCCACGCGGCCGGAATGGCCGGGGCGAGTGAAGGGCGGGCCGGTTCAATCGGTAGAGTACGCGCTAAAACTCAAACGCGATCGGCTTGCAAATAAAAAAGGCATGCTTGAAACGATGGAAAAAGGTCTTGTGGACGGTACGAAACGGACCCAAGAGCAGAAGGAGAAATTGCAATCATCAATTCAGTATATGAAAGAACAGATTCGGCAGATGGAAGAGGTTGGCCCATGAGTGCGAGGCTTTGTGAACAGATATCGTCCAATAGCTCCGATCCGTCATTGTCAGCGCTGTTCTTTCTGTCTGATGAGGCGTCGGACATTGCAGATATAGACAGGAGCAGGGAGTGCCCGAAACCTGGACCTTTGCCACCGAGCTGTGACGTGAATTTGCGATTTGGTTTCTTTTTTGACGGGACAAATAATAACCTGGACCGAGACCTCCCTACATTCAATCACAGTAACGTAGCAAGACTGTACTTGGCCTTTCCTGGCAACGATGGCAAGGCGCCGCCGCCTAAGGCCAAGAAAACCTATCCTCACTATTTCCATACCTACGTGCCTGGCGTCGGTACTAAGTTCGTGCCGGTTGGCGACACCGGCGAAGGAGATATGAAGAAGGACGGACTGGCCTTTGCCAAGCGCGGGCAAAATCGGATTATCTGGGCTCTGGTCGCTGCCATAAATAACATTCATTGGTACTATCTTGGCGAGCCGCTGGTCCGCGATGATACATTTTCAATAGAATACAACTCGCTTGAGCTGCCTAGCTTCGGCGCGACCAAGGGAGGATGGTTTAATTTCAGTCAGGGCGACCTGACCAAGCTGAAGGCTGCATTCACCAAGACCTTGACGGAGCTGCACAAGAAGCTGGAAGTCTTCCTGCCTATCGGCAAAGACAAGAAAAAAGACAAAGGCGAAGTGGTGAACCTCTACTATTCGATTTTCGGCTTCTCACGCGGGGCGGCGGAAGCGCGCGTGTTCGCCAATTGGTTTCTTTGGTTGTGCAGGCTCGATGCCGAACTGACGAAGCAGCCAAACCCAAGCCTCGGCTCGATCGCCGTCACGTTCGACTTCATGGGCTTGTTCGACACCGTCGCGTCGGTTGGCCTGGCGTCCTCGGCGCCGATAATTGGCGCCCATGGCCACTATGGCTGGGCCGATGCCGTGCATTCCCTGAAGCTGCCCGAAATCTTGCCGACCAAGTGTCTGCACCTGGTCTCTGCGCACGAGATTCGCCGCTCATTTCCGCTTGACTCCATCATGTATGGCAACACGGCCCCGGCGAACTGCGACGAGATCGTGATGCCGGGAGTGCACTCGGATGTAGGCGGTGGATATTTCCCCAAGGAGCAGGGCCGTGGCAAGGACCCGCAAGGGGAGGATATGCTGTCGCGTATTCCCTTGTCGATGATGTACCGCGCCGCGCGCCTGGCCGGCGTGCCGTTGAAACTCGAGGAAGCGCCGGAATCGGTCAAGAACTCGTTCCGTATCAGTCCCAAATTGATCGAAACCTTCAATGCCTTCGTGACGGCCAGCGGCGATCCTGTTCAGGATAAGGCCCTGCCGCCCAAGCCCCCGCAGCTGCACGAGATCATGGCGAAGCAGCATCGGTTGTACATCCAGTGGCGAAAAAAAATGATCGGCAACATGAAGTCCTTGCAGAGTGTGATCGACAGCGACAGCTGCGATCGCGAGGATATCCTTGCCGCCGATAAGGAGCTGGCCGAGGAGGCGGAAAGATTCGAAAGATGGCGTACCTGGGATAGTAGTGCGCAGCCCGAGAGCCAAAGACCAACCCCCTATCCCGAGTGGTCGGCCATCGTCAGCTATTGGGATCAGCCCGCGCCACCCGCTGCCATCACGAATTTGTTCGATAACTATGTCCACGATTCACGGGCGTGGTTCAAGCCGTTCGGCAAGAACTCCGAGGACGTGCTGGAGGCGATGGAGGATTTGGCGAAGCATGCGGAGAAGATTCAAGAATGGCAACTCAACCCGGTGGGACCTAAACCGTCGCCATTGACCAAGGCCGAATTTGACGCGGTCACGAAATACAAGCCCTATCGCCATACCCCGGAGGCTTGTGCTGCGGCTGGCTTTGTCTCGGAAGGCCGTGAGGGCGGGGGATTGCGTGGCGGATTTCTGCGCTATCGAAAAATCTACATGGGCGACAATCAATTTAAACCGGCCGGCGCCGCCTATGCGCAGGTCGCGCCAGCGGCAGGCCCATCCACGGTCGCCAAGGTTGTGCAGGAGGCCTGAGCGCAGGCAGACCGACAGCCCCATGAAAAACGGCCCGGTCGATGGCTCGACCGGGCCGTGAAAGGCTGATCCGGGGTTAAGACCGGCGTCGCCGTGCTACCGCGCCCATCAGCGCCAGACCGCCCAGCAGCATGCCGTAGGTGGCAGGCTCCGGCACGGCCGACTTGATGTCCAGCGTGCCGCCGTAGCTGGCGGTGCCGGTGTCGGTGCCCTTGATGGTCAGCGTGATCAAGCCGCTCACCGGCACGCTGAAGAACACGCTGCCCGACGAGAAGCCATTGAAGACCGGCAGCGATGTGCCGTTGAGGTCGGCCCAGCTGAAGTTCAGCATGGTCGGCGGCCCGGCCTGGAAATTGACGAAGTTGGCGAAGAAGCCCTGCGCCATGCCCGGCGAACCGTCATACGAGAACGTGAAGGTGTCGGTGAACGCCAGCCCGTCGCTGTGCGTGGTGCCGAACGACGTGCTCCAGCTGCCAGCGCCGCCCGTCATGGCGATCACCGGCGACGTGTAATCGTTGGCCATGGCGCCACCCGCCGCCACAGCCATCAACCCCGCTGCCAAAATTGATTTTAATTTCATATTATCTCCGCAATAGATCTGACTAATAGACATGAAACCCCGGTACTACCTACGTAAAGTACGCTTGGCAATTTTCGATGTCAATTAGCTATTTTTTTATGGCGGCGACACCTCCGATAGAAAATGCCTATCACACGGGCTGAGCAATAAATAATTTCTACCAGTCAATTTCTACTAGGCAAATCGACAACATAAATTCAATTTAGACATGGGTGGATTAGTTGTTTATAGCCGACACCGGCAGGATCAGCGTCACGGTCAATCCCCCGCCGTCGCGGTTGGCCAGCGTGATGCGGCCGCCGTGCGCCTCGGCGATCTCGCGCGCCAGCGCCAGCCCCAGGCCGGTGCCGCTGCGCTTGGTCGAGTAGAACGGCACCAGCGCGTTGGTCAGCACCGTGTCGCTCATGCCGGGGCCGCGGTCCTGCACGTCGATCCGCACCGCGCCGTGCAGGCGCCGCACCTCCAGGCTGACCTCGCCGGCCGGCGAGCCGGACTCGTGGGCGTTCTTGAGCAGGTTCAGCAGCGCCTGCTCCAGCTGCGAGGGGTCGAAGGCGCACGGTTCGTCGGGCGGCGTGCCGCTCACCGTGAAATCGACCTGGGCCGCCAGCTGGGCCAGGAAGGCCGGCCACGCCTGCTGCTCCAGCCGCGGCGCCGGCAGCTTGGCGAAGCGCGCGTAGCCGAGGATGAAGCTCTCCAGGTGGCGGGTGCGCTCCTCGATGGTGGCGAGGATCTGCGGCAGGCGCTCGGTCTGGCCGCGTCGCACCAGCTCGGCGCCGGAGTGGGCCAGCGAGGTCAGCGGAGCCAGGGAATTGTTCAGCTCATGGCTGATCACGCGGATGACTTTTTTCCAGGTCTGCACCTCCTGCCGGCGCAGCTCCATGGTCAGCTGGCGCAGCAGCAGCAGCTCGTGCTTGCGGCCGTTGAGGTTGAAGCTGCGGCGCGCCAGGTGGTAGACCTCTTCCTCCTCCACCTCGGCGCCGGCCTCGCGCGTGGTGAACAGGCCGTCGCCGCCGCGCGCCAGCGCCTCCAGCAGCGCCGGCGAGGCGTGCGCCAGGATGTCGTCGAGCCGGTGGCCCTCCAGCCGCCGGCCCTGGTGCAGCAGCTGGCGCGCCGCCACGTTGGCGTAGACGATGGGGCCGGCCTCGCTCACCAGCAGCATCGCCACCGGCGTGTTCTGCACCATGGTGTCGAGCAGCAGCTCGCGCTGCACCAGGTCCAGCCGTTGCTGGCGCAGCACGTCGCCCAGCGCGTTGTGGGCCGCCACCAGGTCGCTCAGCTCGTCGTTCTGCGGCCAGTGCAGGCTGAACGAGAAGTCGCCGTCCTGGTAGCTGGTCACGGTGCCGGTCAGCGCGCGGAACAGTGACAGCATCGACTCCAGTTGCGCGCGGATGGTGATGATGGAGATCGGCAGCACGCACAGCAGGCACACCGCCAGCACCAGGCCCGGATGGTTTGGGAAGAAATGCGTCAGCGCCAGCGCGATCAGGATGCCGACCGTCAGCAAGGTGCCGACCATCGCGGTCCAGCGCGTGAGCAGCGAGAGGCGCATGCCGGCCGGGCGCGTGGCCGGCGGGCGCGGGCCCGTGCGTGGCGGCGTGGCGCCCATCAGGGGCGGGCGATGCCCAGCCGCTCCATGCGGCGGTACAGCGCCTGGCGCGACAGGCCCAGCTCGGCGGCGGCCTGCGCCACCACGCCGCCGGCCCGGCTCAGCGCCAGACCGATGGTGTCGCGGTCCGGCTCGCGCGCGCCGTCGTCGGCGATGGCGCCGGCGGCGGCCGGCAGGCCGAGGTCGGCCGCCTTGATGACGTCGCCCGCGGCCAGCAGGCCGGCGCGCGCCATCACGTTCTTCAGCTCGCGCACATTGCCCGGCCACGGGTGGGCCAGCAGCGCCTGCTGCGCGGACGGGTGCAGGTCCTTGCCGGCGCCCAGGAAGTGGCGCGCCAGCGGCAGGATGTCGGCCGGGCGGCCGGCCAGCGGCGGCAGCCGCAGCTCGATCACGTTGAGGCGGTAGAACAGGTCCTCGCGGAAGCTGCCGGCCCGTATCATGGCCTGCAGGTCGGCGTTGGTGGCGCTGACCACGCGCACCTTGACCTGGCGCTCGCGGTTGGAGCCGAGCCGCTCGAAGCGGCCGGTCTCCAGCACCCGCAGCAGTTTCATTTGCCCGGCCAGCGGCAGGTTGCCGATCTCGTCGAGGAACAAGGTGCCGCCGTCGGCCGCCTCGAACTTGCCCTCGCGCGCCTTGGAGGCGCCGGTGTAGGCGCCGGCGTCGGCGCCGAACAGCTCGGCCTCGATCAGCTCGGCCGGCAGCGCGCCGCAGTTCAACACCACGAAGGGGCCGTCGCGCACGGCGGAGTTGGCCTGGATGATCTCGGCGATGCGCTCCTTGCCGGTGCCGTTCGGGCCGGAGATCAGCACCGGCACGTCGGCGCGCGCCACCTGGCAGGCCAGGTGCACCACGCGTTCGGTGGCCGGGTCCTGCCACACCATGCCGCGCAGGTCGTAGCCGCGTTCGAGCTCGCGCCGCTGGCGCAGCTCGGTCTGCAGGCGCTGCTGCAGCGCGCGCTTGGCCTGGCCCAGCTCGATCAGGTTGTTGACCGTGGCGATCAGGCGGTTGTCGTCCCACGGTTTGGCCAGGTAGTCGGCCGCGCCAGCCTTGACCAGCTCGACCGCCGCGTCCAGGTGGGTCCAGGCGGTCAGCAGGATCACCGGCAGCTCGGGATGGCGCGCGCGGATGGCGCGGAACAGCGCCGTGCCTTCCTCGCCGGAGGTGGTGTCGGCGGAGAAGTTCATGTCCTGCAGCACCAGGTCGACGCTGCGCTGTTCCAGCAGCGCCAGGCCGGCTTCGGGAGAGGCGGCGCGCAACGCGTCGATGTCGTGCAGTGAGAACAGCACTTCAAGCGCGATGGCGACGGCGGCGTTGTCGTCGATGATCAATACGGTAGGCATGCCGTAAGCATAACATTGTCGCGGCATGCCCGGTACCGCCAACATCGTCAGGCGCTGCGGGTGGCGGTGGCCGGCGAGATCGACGCCGCGCGCCAGGCCGGGCCGTACACCGCGAGCACGCCCAGCGCCCAGAACACGGCGGCGCCGGCGATCAGGTAGCCGGCCGGCAGGCGCGCCATTTCCAGCTGGCTCACCAGCAGCTGGTTCAGGCCCAGCGCCAGCACCACGCCGGCCGCCACGCCGACGCTGGTGATCATGAAGTTCTCGGTGACGAAGTAGCGCAGGATGTCGACCCGGCGCGCCCCCAGCGCGCGCCGCACGCCGATCTGCTTGCGCCGCTGCGTGACCCACAGGCTGGCCATGCCGACGATGCCGCTGGCGGTGATCAGCAGCAGCAGCACGCTGACCGTCACCAGCATCCACGCCAGCGCCTGGTCGGCGCGGTAGCGGTCGCGGCGCAGCTCGGCCATGGTGCGGGACTTGACGATGATCGGCGTCGGCGAGGACGCGCGCAGCGCCGCCTCGGCCTCCTTGATGACGCGGTCCATCTGGCCCGGTTCGGCCCGCAGCGTGTAGTTGTTGGCGTTGTCGCCGGTCAGGCGCGCCGGCACCAGCGTGGAGAAATCGCCGCGCTCGCCGATATGGGCGTTCGGCGACTGCAGCCTGTCGATCACGCCCACCACCTGCACCGACCTGGCGGTCTCGCCGGTGCCGAAGAAGAGCGTCTTGCCGACGTAGTGGCCCTGGCCCGGCCACAGCTTCTCGGCCTGCTGGCGCGTGATGATGACCACCTTGGCGAACTCCTGGCTGGTGGTCTCGTCGATCTCCGGAATCTCGCCGGGCAGGAAGTCGCGCCCCTCCACCAGTTGCAGGCCCCAGGTCTTGATCAGCGAATCGGGACTGACGTAGGAGGTGGTGGTGAGGGTCGACTTGACCTGGCGGCGGTCGGTGGCCAGGCCGGTGTAGTTGCCC
>Ga0308157_10001923_pt1 | contig 38017 bp, 49 predicted proteins | sample PhyBR1_FD_201035 | JGI IMG/M metagenome (GOLD analysis project Ga0308157, IMG submission 201035) | Phyllosphere microbial communities from UC Gill Tract Community Farm, Albany, California, United States - DLSLB.R1 | ecosystem: Host-associated > Plants > Phyllosphere > Unclassified | place: USA... | reverse complement strand
CGCTGGCCACATATCAGAACAAGAGGAGATACCCATGCGTGGTAGGCAGAAAATCGCAATCGTCGGTGCGGGTCTGGGTGGGGCGGCCGCCGCCACGTTGCTGCAGCAGGCCGGGTTCGATGTCGAGGTGTTCGAGCAGGCGCCGGAGTTTACCCGCCTGGGGGCGGGCATCCATATCGGCCCTAACGTGATGAAGATCTTCCGCCGCATGGGGCTGGAGCAGAAGCTGGAACTGATGGGCTCGCACCCGGACTTCTGGTTCAGCCGCGATGGCAATAGCGGTGACTACCTGGCACGCATCCCGCTGGGCGAGTTTGCCCGCCGCGAGTACGGCGCGGCCTACATCACCATTCACCGTGGCGACCTGCACGCCCTGCAGATCGAGGCGATCAAGCCGGGTACCGTGCACTTCGGCAAGCGCCTGCAAAAGATCGTCGACGAAGGCGACCAGGTGCGCCTGGACTTCGCCGACGGCACCCACACCGTCGCCGACATCGTCATCGGCGCCGACGGCATCCACTCCAGGATTCGCGAAGAACTGCTGGGCGCTGAAGCGCCGATCTACAGCGGTTGGGTCGCCCACCGTGCGCTGATCCGTGGGGTAAACCTGGCGCAGCATGCCGATGTGTTCGAGCCCTGCGTCAAGTGGTGGTCCGAAGACCGCCACATGATGGTCTACTACACCACCGGCAAGCGCGACGAGTACTACTTCGTCACCGGCGTACCCCATGCGGCCTGGGACTTCCAGGGTGCCTACGTCGACAGCAGCCAGGAGGAAATGCGCGCTGCCTTCGAGGGCTACCACCCCACCGTGCAGAAGCTGATCGACGCCACCGAGTCGATCACCAAATGGCCGTTGCGCAACCGCAACCCGCTGCCGCTGTGGAGCCGCGGCCGCCTGGTGCTGCTGGGTGATGCCTGCCACCCGATGAAGCCACACATGGCCCAGGGCGCGTGCATGGCCATCGAGGATGCAGCCATGCTGACCCGCTGCCTGCAAGAAACCGGGCTGTCCGACCATCGCACCGCGTTCGCCCTGTACGAGGCCAATCGCAAGGAGCGGGCATCCCGGGTGCAGGCGGTATCGAACGCCAACACCTTCCTCTACAGCCAGGAGGACCCGGCCTGGGTCTACGGCTATGACCTGTACGGCCAGGCGCTGAAAAGCGGGGAGGCGGCATGAGCACCTTCGTCGCCGGCGGCAACGTCTGCGCCAATGGCATCCGCCAGCATTACCTGCGCTATGGCGGCAAGGGCCATGCGCTAATCCTGGTGCCCGGCATCACCAGCCCGGCGATCACCTGGGGCTTCGTCGCCGAGCGCCTTGGGTTGTACTTCGACACCTACGTGCTGGATGTGCGCGGCCGCGGCTTGTCGTCAAGCGGCCCCGAACTGGACTACGGCACCGACGCCTGTGCTGCGGACATTCCGGCCTTTGCCACAGCGCTGGGCCTGCACAGCTACCACCTGGTCGGGCACTCGATGGGCGCGCGCTTTGCCATTCGCGCGGCTGCCCAGGGAGCACCGGGGCTGCAGCGGCTGGTGCTGGTCGACCCACCGGTGTCCGGGCCAGGCCGCCGTGCCTACCCGAGCAAGCTGCCGTGGTATGTGGATTCGATCCGCCAGGCCACGGTGGGCATGAGCGGCGACGACATGCGCGCATTCTGCGCCACCTGGAGCGACGAGCAGCTGGCGCTGCGGGCCGAATGGCTGCACACCTGTTACGAGCCGGCGATCGTGCGGGCGTTTGATGATTTTCACAACGTGGATATCCACCAGTACCTGCCCGCAGTGCGCCAGCCGGCATTGCTGATGGTGGCCGGGCGAGGTGGGGTGATCGAGCCCCGTGACATCGCTGAAATACGCGAGCTCAAGCCGGATATCCAGGTCGCGCATGTCGACAACGCCGGCCACATGATCCCATGGGATGACCTGGACGGCTTCTTCGCCGCGTTTGGCGACTTCCTCGACCAACCCCTTGTCTGACGGAGCACGAGACATGACCAAGCTATACCGCATCGGCCAGATCGTGCCGAGCTCGAACACCACGATGGAAACCGAAATCCCGGCGATGCTCAACGCGCGCCAGGCGATCCGCCCCGAGCGCTTCACCTTCCATTCCAGCCGCATGCGCATGAAGCAGGTAAAGAAGGAAGAGCTGGCCGCCATGGACGCCGAGTCCGACCGCTGCGCCATGGAGCTGTCCGACGCCAAGGTGGATGTGCTGGGCTACGCCTGCCTGGTCGCGATCATGGCCATGGGCCTGGGCTATCACCGGCAATCGGAAAAGCGCTTGCAGCAGGCCACCGCCGACAACGACGCGCTGGCACCGGTAATCACCAGCGCCGGGGCGTTGGTCGAGGCCTTGCATGTGATGAAGGCCAAGCGCATTGCCATCGTCGCGCCGTACATGAAGCCGTTGACCGAGCTGGTGGTGAACTATATCCGCGAGGAGGGCTTCGAGGTGCAGGACTGGCGCGCGCTGGAAATCCCCGACAACCTCGCCGTGGCCCGCCACGACCCGGCCAACCTGCCTGGCATCGTCGCCGGCATGGACCTTGAGGGCGTCGATGTGGTGGTGCTCTCGGCCTGCGTGCAGATGCAATCGCTGCCGGCAGTGGCCAAGGTCGAGGCGCAAACCGGCAAGCCGGTGGTCACTGCTGCTATCGCCACTACCTACGCCATGCTCAAGGCGCTGGACCTGGAGCCGATCGTGCCGGGCGCCGGTGCGCTGCTGTCGGGCGCCTACTGAAAAGGGGGAGACGGACATGAGCGACGCACAAAGTGCCCGTGACAACTACCAGGGCGTATGGGGCCAGCGCATCGGCTTTGGCCGCAAGCCGGCCCTGTTGATGATCGACTTCATGCAGGGCTACACCACACCCGGCGCACCGCTGTTCGCCCCGGGCGTGGTGGTGGCGGTCGAACAGGCCGCCGGCCTGCTGGCGCTGGCCCGCGACTGCGGTACCTTGGTGGTGCATACCAATATCCGCTACCAGCCACCGCATTTTGCTGACGGCGGCGTGTGGGTGCGCAAGGCGCCGGTGATGAAGGACATGGTCGAAGGCAACCCGCTGGCGGCGTTCTGCGAGGCCGTTGCGCCACAGGCAGGGGAGGTGGTGCTGAGCAAGCAGTACGCCAGTGCCTTCTTCGCCACCAGCCTGGCCCCGCTGCTGCATGCCCAAGGCGTGGATACCGTGGTACTGGCTGGCTGCTCTACCAGCGGCTGCATCCGCGCCAGTGCGGTGGATGCCATGCAGCACGGGTTTCGAACCATCGTGGTGCGCGAGTGTGTCGGTGATCGCCACAACGACCCGCACGAAGCCAACCTGTTCGACATCGACAGCAAGTATGGCGATGTCGTCAGCCGCCAGGAGGCGATGCAGCAACTCAGGCGCCTGGCCGGCTGAACGCCGGGCAGCCCTTACCAATAACAATCAAGGACCGGTGCGGGAAGCCCGTCCATGACCGCCTGCTGTCCGGGTGGTCGCCCCGCAGGAGCACTCGGGGTCTTCAGGCGCTGCCCAGGCACGCCGCGTATAGTGCGCGGGGTGCCCGGCGCGTCGAAAACTGCTGGCCTTAAAACAACCACAAAGTCGCCCGCCAGGAGACAGGAAATGCCAATTGCGAATGCAACCACGGTCCACAGTGACATCGACCATGGCACTAAAGCGCTGTACAGCAAGATCACCTGGAGGCTCATCCCCTTCCTGTGCTTCTGCTACCTCGCAGCTTATCTGGACCGCATCAATGTCGGCTTCGCCAAGCTGCAGATGCTCGAAGACCTGCAGTTCAGCACAGCGGCCTATGGCCTGGGTGCCGGGCTGTTCTTTGTCGGCTACATCATTTTCGAAGTGCCGAGCAACCTGATCCTGCAGCGCGTTGGCGCCAAGCTATGGATCGCACGCATCATGATCACCTGGGGTCTGCTGTCGGCCTGCACCATGTTTGTTTCCACCACCACCCAGTTCTATGTCCTGCGTTTTCTGCTGGGGGCTGCCGAGGCCGGCTTCCTGCCGGGCGTGTTGTACTACCTGACCATGTGGTACCCCACCTATCGGCGCGGGCGCATCATTGCCTTGTTCATGATCGGGCTGCCCTTGTCGAGCGTGATCGGCGGGCCGATTTCTGGCTGGATCATGGGGCATTTCGACCAGGTGCATGGCCTGCACGGCTGGCAGTGGCTGTTTTTGCTGGAGGCGATCCCCAGTGTGTTGCTAGGCATCCTCACGTTCTGGGCATTGCCTAACCATTTCCAGCAGGCCAGGTGGCTGTCGGCTGACGACAAGGCGCAGCTGGCAGCGGACCTGGCGGCTGACGATGCCGAGGGCAAGGACAGCAAGCACAGCTTCCGTGACGGCTTTTTCAACCTGAAGGTGTGGATGCTCGGGGGCATCGACTTTTCTATTTTGCTCAGCGCCTATGCCATGGGCTTCTGGATGCCGACCTTCATCCGCGATGCTGGCGTCAGCGACACCTTCCACATCGGTCTGCTCACGGCCATTCCGAGCCTGGCCGCACTGGCCGGCATGTTGATGATCGGGGCCAGCTCCGACCGCCACCGTGAGCGCCGCTGGCACATCATCGTGCCGTTCATCATTGGTGCAATCGCCATGGCCAGCAGCACCTTGTTCAGCCAGAACCTGGTAATGACCGTGGCGCTGTTCGCCATTGCCTCGGCAGCGATCATCGGCGCGGTGCCGGTGTTCTTCAGCCTGCCGGCGACCTTTCTCAAAGGCACTGCGGCTGCCACAGGCTTTGCCCTGGCCTGCTCGGTGGCCAACATCGCAGGCCTGGTGAGCAACTCACTGATGGGCCTGGTCACCGACCTCACCGGTACCTCCCACGCCGCATTGTGGGTGTTTGCCGGCTGCCTGATCCTCAGCTGCTTCCTGGTCATCGCCTTGCCGGCGAAGCTGGTCAACCGCTAGCGGCCCAGCGCTTCAAGCAACGGCAGGGCAGGCGGGCCGGGTGCCCGCCTGCCGACCCCTCTCTCGATGCAACCCGCACGTTGGTAGCCACACACAGCCGCCGCGCCGGGTTGCTGTTGCCCGAATCCAGGAGTAGCTCCATGCAAGGTTCCACTGCACCGCGTTTTTCTTCGTCTGCGTGCCTGGCCGGCGGGTGTATCGCCGCCGCGTTGTGCGCCGAGGCCTCGGCAGAGGAGGCCGGTTTCATCGAAGGTGCCCGCGCCACGCTGCAGGCACGCAATTACTTCTTCAGCCGCGATTATGCCGATATCAAGGGCGCGAGCACCCAGTCGCGTACCCAGGAATGGGCGCAGGGTTTTATCCTGAACGCAAGCTCCGGCTACACCCAGGGCACGCTCGGCGTCGGCGTGGATGTGACGGGCCTGCTTGGGTTCAAGCTCGACAGCAGCCCGCAGCATGCCAGGTCCGGGTTGCTGCCCAGCCTGGACAGCGGCAAGTCGGCGGACGAATACAGCCGCCTGGGGGCGGCGATCAAGTTCAAGGTCTCGCAAACCGAACTGAAGGTGGGCGAGTTGATGCCCAACCTGCCTGTGCTGTTGTTCAGCGATCTGCGCCTGCTGCCGCCTACCTACCAGGGCGCGATGCTGGAGTCGCGCGAGTTTGCCGGGTTGACCCTGAATGCCGGCCAGTTCCGCTCTACTAGCCTGCGCGACTCGTCCAACAGCCAGAAAATGTACGCGCTGGTCAACGACCCGATCAACCCGGCGCGGCTGGCGCGCTTTACCAGTGACCGCTTCAACTACGTTGGCGCCGACTATGCCTTCAACGACAACCGTACCAGCGTCGGTGTGTGGCAGGCGCAACTGGAGGATATCTACCAGCAGCGCTTCTACAGCTTCAAGCACGCCGAGCCGCTGGGGGACTGGACCCTGGGGGTCAATGCCGGCTACTTCGATGCCCGCGAGGACGGGCGCAAGATTGCCGGTGACTATAACAACCATGAGCTGTTCAGCCTGTTTTCGGCCAAGACCGGCGGGCATACCTTTTACGTGGGCTACCAGCAGATCGGCGGCGATGATGGCTTCATCCAGGTAGGTGCAAACACCAACCCGATGGGTAATACGCTGCCGACCTATGAGTTCTCGGCGCCGGGCGAACGCTCGTGGCAGGTGCGGCATGACTACAACTTTGTCGCCTTGGGGCTTCCGGGCCTGACGTCGACCCTGCGCTATGTGAAAGGGCGCGACGTGGACACCGGGCTGGGCTTTGAAGGGCGTGACCGCGAGCGTGACCTGGACCTGGCCTACGTGGTGCAAAGCGGGCCGCTGGCCGGGCTTGGGGTGCGCGTGCGCAACGTGATGGCGCGCTCCAACTACCGCACCGACATCGATGAGAACCGCTTGATCCTCAGCTACACGGTCAAGCTGTTCTAAAGCGGATGGCCTGTGCTGCGCGCTTTGTGTATGGGCGGCCTTGTGTCGCAGCAGCCCCAGGGTTTCAGCGAAAATGCATAAATTGCCGGGGCTGCTACGCAGCCCTGTCGCGACACAAGGCCGCTCCTACAGGTCTGGGGCTTGCCGTGCGGGAGTAGTGGCGGTCACTGCAGGGTCACGGGCTTGAGGTTATCCGGTAACTGCCTGATAGCCGCCTCAATCCGCGCGATCGACCCGGCGAGGCGGTCCGCTTCCATGTCCTTGCCCTCACTTCTCAGGCGGTCGCACTCAAGGCGCAGGTCCAGCAATTTTTTCTGTAACTTCAGGGCCGAAGTGTTGAACGGGTCCATGCTTTTCTCGAGCTGTAGGCTTCCGTGCCGTTGTAGGAAAAAGGGACCGTAGCAGCTCGAATTAACTGGAGAAACTGATGTTTCATACAGGTTTGTGCCCCTACCGCGATTCTTCCCACAACGCACAGTAAAAAGTCCTACAAACTACGTTTCAATTCATGTGCTCTCAATCGAGCTCGACTTCCCGTGTCAGCTGCGTTCAGTCGCCTTTTGAAGGGCAGGCCACCCTGCGTGGTTACGGCCGGAACCTGTAACCCGTCTTGAAACCTCATGTAGCAATAATGTATCTGCGCCGCATCTGATCCGCTTTTTTTCCACAAACCTGAATCTGTAACCGTATCAGCCCAGGCTCGACAATATGTCCATCCCCGCATCACAACTGTAGAGGTTCCAATGGGCAAGCTGGCGCTGTTCCTGGGTGGTTTTCTGCTACTGACCATTCTGATTGGTATTCTTGGCACCATTCCGCCAAGCTGACTTCAACTGCTTTTTTCCTGCGCGGCCCGTCTATTTCAACTGACGGGCCCAATGCCTGACCAATTGGCCAGTATTCCCCCTGCTTGCACTGCTGGACCAGCGGTAGCTGCAAGTCATTCTCAAGTGCAAAAGCCTCGTGTAGTCTCCCGCCGCCGCTCATTCGGGCCGGTCTTTTTGCCGTGGAGTCGATACATCAATGGAATACAAGAAAGGCACTTCAGCCATGCTGGAGTGGCGTAGCCGTTTTCTTGCCGAAGGCGCACTTGATGAGCAGGGATATGACCAGGCATTGCGCGATGCCCTAGTGCTGGAACAGGCCGGAGTGATCAGCACGGCGGAGTGGATCGAGCTGGTCAAGCTGGCAAACACCGCGTTGCTGGTTGTGCGATAAGTCGTTCTTTGCGTTGGGAAATCTGTCCACAAAAAACGTGGGTAGGTCTGTGGATAAAGTGCTGTAAGCCAGGCCCGCGGCGGGCTCTGTTAAATTGAGCAGAAATTGAACAGTCATTTCAGGGGGCTGTTTCAGCAGGCGAGGCCGGCGCGGCGCAATGCCGCTAGCAGGTCGCGTACCCGCGCTGGCAACTCACCGGCAGGGTACACGGCATGCATTTGCGGGTCCTGGCCGTTGCTGGAGGTCAGGCGGTATTGCGGGCACACCCGGACTAGCCGCCCGGCCTTGACCTGCGCTTCGCCAACCCAGGCAGCCAGGCGGGCGATGCCTGCCCCGGCCAGGGTGCTGTGGTACACCGCGTCACCGGAGTCCAGGCGTAGCCTGGGCCTGGGGCGCAGGCTGGTAATCTGGTGATCGCGGCAAAAATGCCAGGCCTTGAGAATGCGCGGGGCGGTGTGCAGGATCAGCGCATGCCCTTCGAGCTCTTCAGGATGCTGTGGTGTGCCGGCCAAGGCCAGGTACGCCGGGCTGGCATACAGGTGGCGCTGGTAGGCCCACAGCGGGTAGCCGATCAGCTCGCTTGATTGCGGAAAGGCCCCACGCACCACGAAATCGAACTTGCCTTGCAGCGGGTCGAGGGTTTCGTCGCAGTACCTTACGTCCAGGGTGACTTTGGGGTGGCAGCGGGAGAACTCGGCGAGCACCTGTGGCAGCACATGCTCACCCAGCAGTTGCGGCACGGCAAAGCGTATCCAGCCCTCGGCACTGCCACTGAGCGCGGCCAACTCGTCGGCCGCATCACGTTGCACATCCAGCAAGCGTTCGGCATGGGGCAGCAGGCGCTCACCGGCTTCGGTGAGAGTGACGGCGTTGGCGTTGCGGTTTAGCAGCTTGCTTCCGGCGTTGTCTTCAAGGGTTTGCACCGCACGGGTTACCGCGCTGGGTGAGCGCCCCAGCGCGCGGGCGGCGGCCACGAAGCTGCGCTTGTGTGCCACGCTGACGAACGCCTGGATTTCCCGCAACATGTCCAATGCCATTGCCTGCTCCTTGTTGCAGTTTTTGCAATATGGCATTTCAACACAAGCGCAGCACTTTGATTAGCCTTGCTGGGGTCTTCTCTGCCTGGAACCGCGTCATGATGGATGTTGCTGTGCTTTCTGTGTTCGCCTTTGCCGCCGGGCTGATCGACGCCGCAGTGGGGGGCGGCGGGCTGATCCAGATCCCGGCCTTGTTCAACGTGCTGCCCACCGCGCAACCAGCGGCGTTGCTCGGCACCAACAAGCTGGCGTCTGTATGTGGTACGGCCTTCGCGGCGCGCTCGTTCATTCGCAAGGTGACGCTGGACTGGGGGCTGATCGTGCCGGCAGCGCTCAGCGCCTTTGTCATGTCGTTCGCAGGCGCGGCCACGGTATCACTGGTGCCGCCCAGTGTGATGCGCCCGGCAGTGCTGGTGATGATCGTGCTGATGGCCATCTACACCTTCTGCAAGAAAGACTTCGGCACGCTGCACAAACCCGCGAAGATCGGCCGCAAGGAGCAGTGCCTGGCGGTGCTGATCGGTGGCGCGATCGGTTTTTACGATGGCCTGTTCGGCCCGGGCACCGGCAGCTTCCTGATCTTCCTGTTCATCCGCTTCTTCGCCTTGGACTTCCTGCACGCCTCGGCCTCGGCCAAGGTGGTGAACATTGCCACCAACCTGGCGGCGCTGGTGTTCTTCGTGCCCTCGGGCAACGTGCTGTATGCCATCGCCCTGCCCATGGCGGCGTGCAACGTGCTCGGGGCCCTTACCGGCACCTGGCTGGCAGTACGCAAGGGCGCAGGCTTTGTGCGCGGGCTGTTCCTGATACTGCTGTGCGTGCTGATCGCCAAGCTGTCCTGGGACTTGCTGGCCGGTTGAGTCACACCACCTGGCGCTGCGCTTCGGCCTGCTCCACACGGTTGCGGCCATGGGCCTTGGCCCGGTACAGCGCCTGATCGGCGCTTGCCAGCAACGCGTCCAGGCTGGGGGCCGGGATATTGGCGTCGCAGCCGGCCAGGCCGATACTCACGGTAATCTGCAGGCGCTGGTCGGCCTGCACCACGTGCAGGTCCTGTACCGCGCGGCGCAGGCGTTCGGCGGTGAACTTGGCGCGTTCTGGCGCAAGGCCCGGGAGGATGACGACAAACTCCTCGCCGCCCAGGCGCGCGAGCAGTTCATCGTTGTGCAACTGGTCTTGCAGGGTGCTGGCGAACTGGCGCAGCACCTGGTCACCGACCCCGTGGCCATGGGCATCGTTGATCGACTTGAAGTGGTCGATGTCCAGCATCATCAGGGTCAGTGGCAGTGCCTGGGCATGCTGCTGGCGGCTGTCCAGCAGCGCGTTGGCGCGGCGGGTGAAAGCACTGCGGGTGAGCACGCCGGTCAGGTGGTCGATGGTGGCCTGGTGCGCCAGGCGGGCCATCAGGCTGCGGTTCGCCTGGCTGACGCAGGCCACCACCAGCGGGCCGAGCACCAGCATTGCAATGCCCATGCGGGCCGACATCAGCGTGGTGACCCCGGGCTCGCTTTGCGGCACGCTGAAGTGCATGAGGTTTTGCGCCACCGCCACAATCAAGGTGCTGCCGGCGGTGAGTGTCAGCAGCGAAACCATGAATGGCGAGTAGGTCCAGGCACACCACAGCAAGGCGGCAATCGGGAAGGCGATGGCACCGGGGCCGCCAAAGACAATGCTGACCGCCAGCGAGACCAGCAGCACCAGCAGCGGCGCCAGGCGGATGGCCTGGGCGCCTCCGCGCACCAGGGCCCGTACCGAGGGCGCGGTGAGCAGCACCGGCAGCACCAGCACGCTGGTCGAGAACTGTTCGCTGAACCAGGCCAGCCAGGTGGCGCGCAAGGATTGCTCGAACCAGGGTGCAGCCATGACCGCTGCCATGCTGGCCGCCACCATGGCGGCGGCGGCACAGGCGGCGAACACGCTGAGTACGCCGTGCGGGGTGCGCATGCGCCGGTGCAGCCGTGGCAAGCGCGACAGCAGCTGCCAGAGGGTTACTACCACAGCAAGATTGCACAGGTTGAACCATAGGGCCGGCCCCCAGGCACTGCCACACAACAGGTCGGCGCCGACCATGGCCAGCCACACCAGGCTGAAGCCGGTCAGGGTGGCCTGGCGGGGGTAGCGCAACAGTACGCCGGCCACCACAGCGTTCACTGGCCAGAACAGCGACAGCGATTCGATCGGGCGTGCCAGGATGCCGCCCAGGGTGAGGGCAAAGGTCAGACAAAGCAGAACGACATAAGGCAACAAGCGCGATTGGGCTGGAAAAACCATGAACTCGACCGGCAAGCGGAAACGAAATCCAGGACAACGCCTTGAAGCACCTGGGGCAATAACCCGCAGTGTGTTTCGTCAGGCCAGTTGATGTCAATCTGCCGCGATCGGCCGAGATAATGTCAAATTGCCTCTAATCCTTGTTGCTTTCCTTTACAACCCGAAGAACCACGGCACCATCACGACGGTGACCACCATCACCAGCACGGTGAACGGCACGCCGATTTTGACGAAGTCGGCGAAGCGGTATTGCCCCGGCCCCAGCACCAGTGTGTTGACCGGCGATGACACCGGCGTCATGAATGCCGCCGATGCGGCCAGGGCCACGGTCATGGCAAACGGGTAGGGTGACATGCCCAGTTGCGCGGCGGTACTGACAGCTACCGGCGCCATCAATACCGCAGTGGCCGTGTTCGAAATGAACAGGCCAATCACCGCCGTGACGGCGAACAGGCAGGCGAGAATGGCACTGGGGCCGGCGCCACCCAGCACGCTGACCAGCCCGCCCACCGCCAGGTCGATACCACCGGTTTTTTGCAGTGCCTGGGCGAACGGCAGCATGCCGACGATCAGCACCAGGCTTTGCCAATGAATGGCCCGATAGGCGCTGTTCATGTCGATGCAGCGGCCGGCGCCCATCAGCAGGCAACCGATCAAGGCCGCGATGACATTGGGCACGGCACCGCTCACCATCAGCCCGACCATCACCGCCAGGCTAAGTAACGCCTGTGGCGCGCGGGTGCGGGCTGGCGCGACCTGGTCGATCTCGGCGGGCAGGCTCAGTACCAGAAAGTCCTTGGGCTGGCTTTGCAACTGGCGCACGGCCTTCCACGGGCCGACCACCAGCAAGGTATCGCCAAGGCGGAGCTTTTCTTCCACCAGTTGCTCTTCGATAGCGGCCTGTTCGCGGCGCAGGCCGACCACGTTGAGGCCGAAGCGGGTGCGAAAGGCCAGTTCGAGAATGCTCTTGCCGATCAACTGCGAGCCTGGCGGCAGCGAGACCTCGGCCATGCCCAGCTCCTGGGACTGATCGATGAAGTAGGCTGCCTTGAAGTGCAGGGGCTCCAGTTGCATGGTCTGGCACAGGCTACGCAGATCGTCGCGGTTGGCGAACAGGTCAAGCAGCAGCACGTCGCCCTGGTGCAGTACGGTGTTGGAGTCGGCGCCGATCACCCGTGTGGTGAACTTGTGCTGGCGCTCGATGCCGATCACGTTGGCGCCGTGCCGGGTGCGCAACTCCAGCTCGCCGAGGGTATGGCCGATCAGCGGTGAATCAGGGCGTATGCGCAGGCGCCGTTCACGGCCGTTGAGCTTGTAGTCCAGCACCAGGTCCAGCAGTGTGCGGCGGGTTTCCACGCGGCCGTCCTTGCGTATTTCGCCGTTCAGCCAGTGGCGGGTCAGCAGCATGTAGCCGATGCCCAGCACCAGCACCACCAGGCCGAACGGGGTAAAGCTGAAGAAGCTGAAGCCCGCTTCGCCATTGCGCACCAGCTCGCTGTGCACCACCACGTTGGGCGGCGTGGCCACGAGGCTGAGCATGCCGCTGATCAGCCCGGCAAACGCCAGAGGCATCATCAGGCGGCTGGGCGACAGCTGCAGGCGCGCGGCAATGCTTAGCACCACCGGGATGAAAATGGCCACCACGCCGGTGGAACTCATCATCGACCCCAGCCCGGCCACGGCCACCATCAGCAGCACCAGCAGGCGTGTCTCGCTATTGCCGGCCCGCTCGCTCATCCATTCGCCAATACGGTAGGCAATACCGGTGCGCACCAGGCCTTCGCCGATCACGAACAGGGCGGCGATCAGTACCACGTTGGGGTCGCTGAAGCCGGCCAAGGCCTGCTCCACGGTGAGGATGCCGAGCAGCGGCAGGGCCAGAATCACCATCAGCGCGACCACGTCCATGCGTGGGCGATTGATGATGAACAACGCGACGACGATGGCCAGCAGGCCGAGGACCCAGAGCAGATCTTGGTTCATGGGGAGGGGGTGTTCCTTCACACGGGGCACGATAGACAGTAGCAGTCAGTGTGCCAGCTTGTGATGAAGGGGGTGTTGATGTGCTGCAACAAAAAGGGCCGCGATGCGGCCCATCGCCGGCAAGCCAGGCTTCCAAAGGATTGCACATGCCTTGCGGCCCAATGCGGTCGAGGTGGGAGCTGGCTTGCCGGCGATGGGCTGCGCAGCAGCTCCTGAGTCAGGTAATCAGTGACGGTGACGGCGGTGCTTCTTGCTGCCGCGGTTGTCGTCACCCAAGTGGTTGCCGAGGGCGCCACCGGCTGCGCCGCCCAGGCCAGCACCGACGGTGGAGCCGGTCTTGCCGCCCACTGCGCCGCCCAGCAGCGAGCCGCCAGCCGAGCCCAGGCCACCGCCGATGGCGGCTTCGGTACGGTTGCCCTTGCGTGCACCTACCGCACTGCCGGCTGCGCCGCCCACGCCGGCACCGATGGCCGCGCCGGTCTTGCCGCCGAGTTGTTGACCGACAACGTTACCCAGGACACCACCCAGGCCGCCGCCAATGGCGGCAGTACCGTCACCGGCGAAAGCGCCTTGGCACAGCAGCAGGCCGAGGGCAAGGGAAGGCAGAGTCAGACGCATGATACGAACCTCAAAGGAATCATCAGGTTAAGTTGCCGCGCAACGGGCGGCAGGTCAGGGGGGCAAAGACGCTTCAGCGGTAGTCGCGGTCACCGCGGTACTGACGATTGTCATCGTCATCGCGGTCATGCCGATGGTGGTGGCGGTGGCCACGGTCGCGGTCACGCCAGCCATCGTCGTCGTCATGGTAGCGATGGCTGTGGCAGCCTGCGGTCAGCAGGAATGCAGCAATCAGCGAAAGGCTTGCAAGGCGGGTCATCACGATATAGGTCCTTGATCCGCAATGGTTTACGGGACACTTCCTGAGACTGGGAATGATCCATTTGGTTTCCCGGGCGGGCAAAAAATTGTCGCTGCGGTGATGAGCGGCGTGCTTGCAGGCTGTTGTTCTGTCCCATTCGGTCATGGTCGCGCGGGCAATGCCCCTCTAAACTGTGGGGCAAGCCGCAGCCAAGACGGCAATCTGCCACTCGGTGAATCACGATGATCGCCCATACCCCCACGTTGTTCGCCGCCGTTGCACTGGTCGCAACCATTCTGGCCTTCTGCCTGTTGCTGGTCGGGCGCAGCAACCGCCGTGACAACCTGCTGCTCACAGGTTGCGGGCTGTTGGTGCATGCGCTGGCTTATGTCTGCTACACCGTCTATGCCCAGGCCCCGCTGTGGGTCAGCTACGGCCTGGGCAACAGCTTGCTGTCGCTGGCCCTGGCGTTCTACACCGCAAGCCTGTTCCGGGTGCGTGAGCAGGTGGTGCCCTGGCGTGTCATTTTCGTCATCCCCGGCTGCATGCTGGTGGGGCTGATGCTGCTGCTCGATACGCTGGAGCCGCGCATGTTGCTGGCGACGCTGGTATTGATGCTGCAGTGCTCGATGATCCTTTACTGGGCGTGGCGCCATGCCGAGCGGCCGGGCAGGGCCCACCTGCTGCTGCAGATCGGTGCGTTGATCAGCCTGGTCGGCCTGGGCATGCGTGTGGTCGCGGTGGCCACTGGCACGGCGGTGGAAATGCGTTACGACACCAGCAACCTCAAGCAGAGCATATCCGTGGCAATCGGCACGGCCACGGTAATGATGTATTCGATCGGGCTGGTGCTGATGGCGAAGGAGCGCAGCGAGTCCCGTTTGCAGCACCTGGCCCTGCACGATGTGCTGACCGGCACATTCAACCGCAGGGCGATACTGGAACGGTTTGCCGTGGCGCTGGACCATGCTCGCCAGCAACAGGCCAGCCTGGCCGTGGCAATGATCGACATCGACCATTTCAAGCGCATCAACGACCTGTATGGGCACCTGGCCGGCGACGAGGTGCTGTGCCATTGCGTGCGCCAGTTGCAGCAGCGGCTGCGCCAGGGTGACAGCCTGGGCCGTTATGGCGGTGAGGAATTCCTGCTGTTGCTGCCGGGCACTGACCGCAGCGGGGCGATGGCTGCGCTGCAAGGGCTGCGCGAGGCCATTGCGCGCAGCCCGGCGCGCTTTGCCGGTGACCAGATCGAACTGCGCTTCAGCGTCGGCTTGTGGTGTGGTGTGCCGGGCCCCAAAGACAGCACCGCCAACCTGCTGGCCCAGGCGGATGCTGCGCTGTACCAGGCCAAGGCCGCCGGGCGCAACACGGTGCACATGGCGGCGTTGATCCAGGCGGGATGAATCAGGATGCCGGCTGAATCGCCAGCACTACCCCGTTGGTGATCTGCACCAGCACGTAGTGGTCACCCATGCGTACCCAATGGCTTTCCTTCTCCGGTGCTGGCAAGCCTTTGGCTTTCCAGTCCTTGATGGCCTCCTCGTCGCGTTTGTACTGGTCCGGGGCCTTGTCGCCCACTTCAAGCGTGCGATTGTGGGTTTCCGGGGCGGTGATGCTTTCTTCGCTGGAGGGCGCGGCGCTGACTGCCAGAGGCAGGCAGGGCAGGGCGGCGAGTAGCAGATAGTGAAGCTTCATGTGGTGCTCCTGATGGCGGCATACCTTATCTGCGACAGCGGCATGCGCGTGACAATTCACTCGCGATGCCCGCCAGTGCTAGAGTCGCATCTTTTTCAATACCCTGAGGATGGAACATGCGTGCGATTCTGCCGATGGCCGCAGCGCTGATGCTGGTCGGTTGTGCTTCTGCGACCATGGAGACGGCCCGCGGCGGCAAGCCGACTGCGCGGCTCGATTCGCACAAGGCGCCGGAGCTGGTGGCCCAGTGCATCCAGTTCAGCTGGCAGGAAGAGAAGGTGTTCGGCGACGATGCCAGTGGTTACCTGGAACCCCGCAAGCAGGGCGGGTTCACGGTGTATACCCGTGAGGCCGAGGCGTTTGTGGATGTTTACCCCCAGGCGGGCGGGGCGCGGGTCGACTACTACGCGCAGAAGAATGACGGCGTGGCGCTGCAGCGCCGGGCAGCGGCGGCTACCTGCCTGTAAGGGCCAGGGCAGTCCAGTTGTTTGCTCGGTGGGTGTTTTTCGGGCTTTACAATTTTTAGCAAGGCAGTGGTGTCGCGGGGAAGTAGGTGACGGCTAGCATGAGCCGTCACCACTCAAGGAAGACACCATGGACCGCTCACTGCAACTCAACCGCACCAGCTGGGACGAACGCGCCCCGCTGCACGCTGCCTCCAAGGAATACGAAGTCGATATTCTGGTCCAGCGCCCCGGGCACCTTTCCGAAACCGTCCGCTTCGACCTGCCTTTGCTTGGCGACATCGCCGGGCTGAACACCGTCCACCTGCAGTGCCACATCGGCACAGACACCTTGTCGCTGGCACGCCTTGGCGCCAAGGTCTGCGGCCTGGATTATTCGGCGGCTTCGCTGGCGGAAGCGCGGGCACTGGCCGAGCGTTGCGCGGTGCCGATCGAGTATGTCGAGTCCGACGTCTATGCCGCCGACAAGGTACTGCCGGCAGGCACGTTCGACCTGGTCTACACCGGTATTGGCGCGCTCTGCTGGTTGCCGCGCATCGAGCCGTGGGCGCGTGCGGTCGCTGCGCTGCTGAAGCCTGGCGGGCGGTTGTTCCTGCGCGATGGGCACCCGATGCTGATGGCCATCAACGAAGACCACCAGGACCGCCTGCAGCTCGAATACCCGTATTTCGAGCACGAAGCGCCGACGGTGTGGCACAACGACCAGACCTACGTCGAGACCGAACAGCGCCTTGCCCACACCGAAACCCACGAATGGAACCACGGCCTGGGTGAAGTCGTGACTGCCCTGCTGGCGCACGGGCTGCAATTGACGGCACTGGTCGAGCACCAGAGCATCCCCTGGGAGGCGCTGCCGGGGCAGATGCTCAAGGGCAGCGATGGTGAGTACCGCTTGCGCGAGCAGCCTGCACGCTTGCCCCTGAGTTACACCTTGGTGGCGGTCAAAGCCTGATCAGGACAGGTAGCCGCCGTCGACGTTGAGTGCCGTGCCGGTGGTGTAGCTGGAGGCATCGCTGGCCAGGTACAACACCGCGCCGGCCATTTCCTTGGGGTCGGCCACGCGTTTGAGCGGGATCTGCTGCAGGGCGGCATTCAGGATGGCATCGTTTTTCACCAGTGCAGAGGCAAACTTGGTGTCGGTCAGGCCCGGCAGCAGGGCGTTGCAGCGAATGCCGAACTGGGCGCACTCCTTGGCGAAGACCTTGGTCATGTTGATGACTGCCGCCTTGGTCACTGAATAGATACCCTGGAAGTGGCCGGGGGACACGCCGTTGATGGACGCCACGTTGATGATGCTGCCGCCGCCATGCTCGCGCATCAGCTTGCCGGCTTCCACCGACATGAAGAAGTAACCGCGAATATTCACGTCCACGGTCTTCTGGAAAGCATTCAGGTCGGTGTCGAGCACGTTGCAGAACTGCGGGTTGGTGGCGGCGTTGTTGACCAGGATGTCCAGGCGCCCGAACTGTTCGCGGATGCCGGCAAACACCTGCTGGATCTGTTCCATCTCACCGATGTGGCAGGCCACCGCCGTCGCCTTGCCGCCCGCCGCGGTGATTGCCTCGGCCACCTGTTGGCAACCGTCGAGCTTGCGGCTGGAAACGATCACATGCGCCCCTTGCTGGGCCAGCAGGTGGGCGATGGCTTCGCCGATGCCGCGGCTGGCGCCGGAAACAAAGGCAATCTTGCCGTCGAGGTCGAACAGGTGGGTCTTGGACATGCTGTTTTCCTTGTTATCCGTCGTCGTGGGCGTTGTTCAGAGGCTGGACTTGGCTATGACCTGCAAACTCATCTGCTCCAGCAAGCGGTTCATGTGGATGAACTGGGCGAAACGCTTGTCCTGGGTCTGGCCGTGGAAGTAGCGGTAGTAGATTTGCTGGACGATGCCGGCCAGGCGGAACAGGCCATAGCAATAGTAGTAATCGAAGTTGTCCAGCGGGATGCCCGCGCGCTCGGCGTAGTAATCTACGAACTGGCGGCGGGTGAGCATGCCCGGCGCGTTGCTCGGCTGGCGGCGCATCATCTGCACCGGCGCCGGGTCGTCGGCCTCGATCCAGTAGGCCAGGCTGTTGCCCAGGTCCATCAGCGGGTCGCCCAGGGTGGCCATTTCCCAGTCCAGCACACCGATGATGCGCATGGGGTTGTCGGCGTCGAGGATCACGTTGTCGAAGCGGTAATCGTTGTGCACGATGGCGGGCTTTGGATGGTCGGCGGGCATTTTGTCGTGCAACCAGGCCGTCACCTTTTCCCAGCGTGGGGCGTCCGGGGTCAGGGCTTTTTCGTAGCGGCTGGTCCAGCCCTCGATCTGGCGCTGCACATAGCCTTCCGGCTTGCCCAGGTCGGCCAGGCCACAGGCGTTGTAGTCCAACTGGTGCAACTCGACCAGGCGGTCGATAAAGCTTTTGCACAGGGCCTCGGTGCGGCGGGCGTCCAGGTTCAGCTCGGCGGGGATGTCCGAGCGCAGGATGATGCCCTTGACCCGTTCCATGACGTAGAACTCGCCGCCGATCAGGCTGCTGTCGGTGCAGTGCACATACGCCTTGGGGCAGAAGGGGAAACCACTGTTCAACTGGTTGAGGATACGGAACTCGCGGCCCATGTCGTGAGCCGACTTGGCCTTTTGCCCAAATGGCGGGCGGCGCAGCACAAAGTCCCGGCCCGGGTAGCTGACCAGGTAGGTGAGGTTGGAGGCCCCCCCGGGAAACTGGCTGATGCGCGGCAGGCCGTCCAGGCCGGGGATGTTGGCCTTGAGGTAAGGGTCGATGACGGCCGCGTCGAGTTCTTCGCCGGGGCGTACCTGGGTGGACTGGTCGGTGAGCGTCATGCGTTTTCCTTATTCTCGATCGCAAGGACTATTGGCTAATCTAATGGCCTGGCGGCGCTGGAACAAGCGTGCCAAGTGCCATATAGGCGAGGGTGTTGCAGGTCGATCACTGCACCGAATGCAGGGCAAAAAAAAACCGAAGCCGCCACGGCTTCGGTTTTTCGATCATCCGGTGTACCCAGCCCTCAGGACGGGAACAGCTCGCTGAGTTTCATCGACAGCATCATGTCGCCTTCAACGCGCAGCTTGCCGCCCATGAAGGCCTGCATGCCGTCGGTTTCACCACTGACGATGCCCTTCAGGGTTTCGCTGTCCATCACCAGGGTGCAGTTGGCGTCCGGGTTTTCGCCTTCCTGCAGGTCGCAGGTGCCGTCTTTGACGATCAGCGCGTATTGCTTGCCTTCGTCGGTGATGTTGAAGCCGAACACCAGGTCCAGGCCGGCGGCAGCGGATGGGTTGAACTTCTCTTGCATCTTTTTGACGGCATCAGCTACGGAGGTCATGGCGCATTCCTTATAGAGTTATTTACACGTCCCCGCAGGGACACAACAAACCGGGCTCATCGATAGGTGACAAGCTCCGGTACCCTCAACAGCTGCACATGGGCCTGGCTGTTGAAGGAGGCCAGTGCCACGTCGCGGCCGCGGAACTTCAGCTGGCTGAGCGACGTGTTGATGATCTGCCAGTTCAGCGCGAACGCCTGGCTGGGGGTAATACGGGTAACCAGGTGGAGCAGGGCGGCGATGGTGCCGCCCGAGGTGAAGATGGCGACATTGTCGCCGCTGCCGGCGGCATCCAGCACGCGCTGCAGGCCACCTTGTACACGGTGGGTGAACGCCTGCCAGCTTTCCAGGCCATCGTCGGCATGTTCGCCCGCGTGCCAGCGCTGCACCATCAAGGCGAACAGGCGCTGGAACTCGCTGCGGTGCTGCGCAGCATTGCGCAGGATGTGCAGGGCATCGGGTTCTTCTGGCAGCAGCCCGGGCAACAGGGCGCGGATGACGCCATCGGCATCGAACTCATTGAACGCGGCGTCGGTCTCAACAGCCGGCGCCGGGCAGCCGCTGGCATGCAAGGCCTCCAGGGCCAGGCGTGCGGTATCCTGCTGGCGGCGCAGGTTGCCTGCCACGCAGCGGTCCAGCCGAATACCCAGTTGGGCCAGGTGCTCACCCAAGGCCTGGCTTTGGCGCACGCCCACGGGCGAGAGGACGTCGTAGTCATCGGCACCGAAGGAGGCTTGGCCATGTCGGATCAGGTAGAGGTTGCCCACGAAAGGTTCCGGCCTGTTTGGAGGTTGCTGCGAGGTTAGGATGCAGCACACGGGCTGTCAACGAAAAAACATACAAGCGTTTGAAAAGGTTGTTTGAAAGGTGTTGCCAGCGTTTACACCGGCTGGCAGCGCCTCAGGTGCAGCGGTATGCTTGCAACAGTTACGCGCCGCTTTGGCGCAGGTATTTAAGGAGTCAACGTGGAGTTTCTTGCCGAGTACGCAAGCTTTCTCGCCAAAACCGCCACCCTGGTCATCGCTATCCTCGTGGTGCTGTCGGCCATCGCCGGGTTGCGCAGCAAAGGGCGGCGCAAACCGGGTGGGCAACTGCAGGTCACCCGCCTGAACGAATTCTACAAGGACCTGCGCGAGCGCCTGGAGTCCGGCCTGCTCGACAAGGCCCAGCTCAAGGCCTTGCGCAAGCAGCAGGCCAAGGCGGAAAAACAGCAGAAGAAAGGCAAGGCCGAGGAAAAGGGCCGGGTCTTCGTGCTGGACTTCGATGGCGACATCAAAGCCTCTGCCACCGAAAGCCTGCGCAACGAAATCACCGCGCTGCTGACCCTCGCCACCCCGCGTGACGAAGTGGTGCTGCGCCTCGAAAGCGGTGGTGGCCTGGTGCACAGCTACGGCCTGGCTGCATCGCAACTGGCGCGCATTCGCCAGGCGGGCATCCCGCTGACCGTGTGCATCGACAAGGTGGCCGCCAGCGGCGGATACATGATGGCCTGCATCGGCGAGAAAATCGTCAGTGCGCCGTTTGCCGTAGTGGGTTCGATCGGGGTGGTGGCGCAGTTGCCTAACGTCAACCGCCTGCTGAAAAAGCACGATATCGACTTTGAAGTGCTGACTGCTGGCGAATACAAGCGCACCCTGACCGTGTTTGGCGAGAACACCGACAAAGGCCGGGAGAAGTTCCAGGAAGACCTGGACATCACCCATCAGCTGTTCAAGGACTTTGTCGCCCGCTACCGCCCGCAGGTGCACATCGACGAAGTGGCCACTGGCGAAGTCTGGCTCGGCGTAGCCGCACTCAACCGCCAGCTGGTGGACGAGCTGCAGACCAGCGACGAGTACCTCAGCGCCCGCGCGCGCAACGCCAACCTGTTCCATCTGCACTATGCCGAACGCAAGAGCCTGCAAGAGCGGATCGGCATGGCGGCCAGTGGCACGGTGGAGAACACCGTGGTGGGCTTATGGAGTAAACTCAGCCGCCTGCGCTAACACCTTGAACCCGTTGAAATTTTTTTTCGTTCAGGGGGTTGCAAGGTTAAAAGAATGAAGACATAATGGCGCCCATCGAAACGCAGCAAACTTTGAAAAAGGTTCAGCGTTTCAAGGAGATAGCAAAGCGCAAGCAGCTAGATCCGACCTTTGAGGCCGAGTAGCAAAGTGGTTATGCTCCGGATTGCAAATCCGTCTACGCCGGTTCGATTCCGACCTCGGCCTCCACCATTCGAAAGCCCCGCAGATTGACGTCTGCGGGGTTTTTATTTGTGCGTCAAAAAAGCCAAGAGTTCCGAAACTAGAGGCGTGGAGTTCCGAAACTTCAGCCTTTCGAGGGCTTGGCGATGGCGCCGACGCGGCGGTAAACGCGTTCGGTGATTCCCTCTTTCGAGTGCCCCAGCAGCACGCTGGCTTCGCTCAGGTCGTTGATCTCCGATGCCGCCTTCGGTCGGATGTCGCGGAACTGGAACTGGGCGATTCGATTGGCCAGGTCTGGCTTCTTTTCCAGTTCGGCTTTTACCCTGGCTGCCTCGCGGGCATCTGCCCACCGGTTCCGCAGCATCGGCCAGCTCATGCGCTTGCCGTGCTCGTTGACGATGAAGAACGGCGAAAGGTGCTGGCTGGTGTATCGCATGATCCGATCGAGCAGCAGGCCCAGGCTGTTCTTCACGCCATTCGCTTCCAGGACGATCCTCAATCGCTTGCCGGTCTTACCTTGGCTGACCAGCAGGTAGATCCCTTCTATATCGTCCTTCCGCATGGACAGCACATCTGACGGCCGCTGGCCGGTCAGGTACGCCAGGTCCATCGCATCCTTCAGCTCCGGTGGAGCCTCCTCATACACCGCCTGCCATACCGTTTCGTTGGCGTAGAAGTCGCGCGGTTTCTCCTTGTTCTTCCTAACGCCCAGGCACGGGTTGTCCCGGGTAGTGAGCCCCCATTCCCTTGCCGTGTTGAAAACGTGGGAGAGCAGGGCAATCTCCCTATTCGCCCTGGTCTTGGCAGACCTTGAGTCGCGGTACTGCGCGATCATGGCTGGTGTGATCGCATCGATTGGCGCCGAGTCGAACACGGCGCGCAACTGCTTGAGCTCGTAGATGTTGTCCTTCTGGGTCCTGGCGGCCTTGCCCGGGATGATCTTCAGCAGGTACTCGTCGAAGATTCCCTTCATCGTCGTCAGCTCGGCCGGGGTGGCCTTGGCTTCGAAGTCGGCCCACTTTAGCTTGGCCTGCACCAGGTCGGTACCGAGCGGTATTTCCTTACCGGCCTGGTCGCGGTAGTAGTACCCGACCCACACATTTCCGTTCTTCCTGGTGCGCTTGCGCCGGTACATGCCCGGCGGCAGATCGCGGTTCTCGGTACTTCTGGGGCGCATGTCACTTTACTCGGGAGAAATCAGGGGTCCAGGCTGGCGCCGGGGGCGGTACGGCAGCGACCGGCACGGTGTCGATCACCACGCCGCTGAGCTTCTGGCGGGCGTATTGGCGGCCGACCAGCGGCCTGCCGCCGCGGCTCTCGACGTAATGCCAGCCTTTCTCGTTCAACCAGCGGCGCTGCCACGCCCGGGGTTTGTAGCCAGTGATCGCCACCAGCTCTTCGTCCGAAAGGATCTCGGTTTCCATGGGATGGTCTCCAAGCCGCCGGTGGCGGCAGGTTGGTGGTCAGGCAGGTATTTTCTCGAGCACCGCGTCGGCGACCTTGAGCGCCGCCTGGGCATCATTGACGTAGGCCGGATCGAATCCGTCGGCGTAGTGGATCACCCGCTGGCAGGCGTCCAGCTCTTTGCGGGCGACGCGGAGTGCCTGAATCAGTTCTTCCTGCAGTGCGCCCTCGGCCCGGCCGATATCCCAGAACCGCTGGCCCCAGTGCCCTTCGGGCGGCTGGTTATTGTTCTGTTTCCCGGCCCCCATAGCCCCTACGGCGACATCGCATACCCCGCGCTTGTAGGCGTTGTCGCCATCAAGGCTCAGGGCGGCCCGCCGGCGCAGGGTGTTCACGACCTCATCAGCAGCAACCCCAAGGCCCATCAGGACGATGTCTTGCTCAGGTTCGCCTGGTACGTAGATCGCCAAGGTGAGCTTGGCTGCTGGCACCAGATGGTCGCTGATCTGTACCAGGGCATCGTTGGCTACTTCGTGGAAACGCTTTATTGCGGACATAGGTGATCCTCGACCGGCAGCCATTGCCGCCGGCCTTGAGTGGAAGAAGGGAGTTACTTGGTCAGTTCGTGGCCGAACGGCACGCGGAAGCCGGAAGCGTTGCGGTGGCCACCACCGCCGTACTGTTTGGCGATCTCCGACACATCCATGCCCTCGTCGGTGCTGCGCAGGCTGAATACGCGGCCATCAGGGGTGTCCCAGTAGCAGGCGGCGAAAGGTTCGCCCTGGGCCATGAGGTGACCTGCATCGCTGGTGAGCGTGTACGGCAGGCTGGCCACCGGCACATCGTGACCGCCGATGACCAGGCGGCGCTTGGTCACGGCCACCAGTTCGGCAACGTCCTTTTGGTGCTTTCGCTCAATCGCGGCGCCGTCCGAGCGGAGGGACTGCACATCAGTCGCCATGAGCGTGTCCCAGACTTCGAAGTCGTAGGGGTAGCTGAAGAGGTTGGCCTGAATCTCGCGGGTGCCATCCAGCCGGAACAGCCACAGGTCCCGGTCCTCGATGTGGCGCAGTAGCATTGGCGGCTCCTGCCCGGGGAAGAAGTGGTCCCAGGCGAGCATGGCGCCGCAGCGGTTGATGTCGAAACAGCAGGCGATAGCGGGTGAGTTCTGCGAATTCATGAAGATGTGGGCGCTTTTCCAGCCGAGTGCGACCGACCCGTCGGGGTGCCGACCATCGACTCGAACGCCGGCGTGAAAGGGCGGGAACTTGCCAAGGTCCTCGGCCGCCGACTTGTGATGATCCAGGATGATGATGCTGCTGGCCTTCCAGCTCATCCGGGCCATGACTTCGTACTTGTAGCTGAAGTCCACGATGATGACGTCCTTGCCTTCCACGTCCGGCGGTTCTTGGCCGTGCACGCCGGCGACGAACTCGACCTGGTCGCCCAGGGCCTTGCGGACAACCCAGGCGCCGCCGAAGCCGTCAGCACAGTTGCCATGGTAGATGCACATCGTTTTGCGTTCAGACATAGAGGTTCCTCGCCCGCGCACAGCAGCGGGCACGCATGTTTAAATAGTGCCCCCAAAACAAGGAGCATTGAAATGGCAAAGGAAGCCAGGAAGCCGTTTGGCTACGTAGCAGTCACGCTCATACCTACGGGCATCGGGTTCGTTATGGGCGGGCTGCTGTCAGACCAGCCGGCATTCATCTACAGCGGCCTGGGCATGGCTATACCTGGGGCGTTGCTAGCCGCGACGCACTTCTGGACGACTCGTCGACGGGTTTGAGTAGTAGGGGTAGTGGACGCTGGTGAGAGAGAGCCCGGAAGTCGTGGTGCATATCCAACGCGTGCTGAAGATCAGATCGTGGATTGCTATGGCTTTTCGACATGCCATCTCATACGCTTAGACGATATGGATGACACTTTGCACATCGATTGCATCTGGGGAAATATGAATAAAATCGCGATATTTGTGCTCTTCTCTTTGGCCCTTTACGGCTGCAATGAAGAATCAAAAGTACAGGATGCTGTGCGCAACAATCTGAAAGACCCCGACTCTGCAAAGTTTGAAAGGCTTTTTGTAAGCAAGGACGGCACTCGAGCGTGCGTAAACTGGAATGCAAAAAATGGCTTTGGGGGCTATGGAGGTTGGTCCACAGCCGAATTGATGCATGACGCAGACGCTTGGACGGTCGTGAAGATGGAGGGGCACGATTTCAACTGCAACGATGAAGCAGTTGCTATTAATGGGAGAGTAGAGATTGCAAAAAAAGAAGCGCTGAAAAACGCCTTTGACTGGATACAGAAATCCAGAAAACTTTCAGACGCGGAAATGCGCCTAACCTACATGCCTAAGGATTGCCGTATGAAGGCATTTGCTTACGCCATCAAGGTGGAGAGCATTGTCCGCGCACAGCAAATGAGTTCTGGAATAGAAGAAGCGACTGCAGAGGAAGCGAAGCTGAGAAGCGAGCTTCAGGAAGGGAATTGCTCGAGGTCTTAATCTGTTCTTTATATGTTCCCATACGGCGCACTTAGCTACCTGGATTATCAGCACTGGTGCAGTCATACAGATTGTGGCTTCAGCTCCTTCGGCACCTGGACGGTATCGCCGAGCTTGTAGTGGACGAACCCGCGGCAGAAGGCGACCAGTGCGGTAGGTCCGTAGCTCCAGGCCTCTGCCCCCGCTGGCCCGCCGCTGTAGCAGGCGTCCTCGGCCAGTCCGTGGAAGTGCTGGGTGCTTCCGTGGTGCTTGTCGATCAGTTGGCCACCAAGTGCCCAGTCTTCCCAAGGGTTGAAGCGTTTGGTGTGCTCGATGGCCTGGCCCCGGTACCGGGCGAACACCCGCCAAGGCACGCCGTTGTATCCGGGCGGTTCAAGGAACAGATTCAGCCCTTCGGCTTTGCCAACGGCCCACCCCAGCGCCTCGCCGCTCAGATCGGCCGTCTTCACTTCGATCAGGTCGGTCATAGCAGTACCTTAAGGCCCTGAGCCTTGATCGCAGCATCGAGGTGGCCGAGGTACTTCGGGAAGATGAATGACTCACCTTCCACATCCTCGAACTGCTCCCAGTACTGCTCGCTCTTCATGTCAGGCATTTGGATGACCACGGCCTCGCGGGAGGCCTGCCAGGACACCCATCTCGTTTGGGTGTCGGCGTAGTAGTAAACATCTTCGGCATTCACGCACGTCCTCAGGCGCTGAACACCGCCGCAGTAACGGTCGAGATGCCACGCCTCGAACTGCTCACGCATCTTCTCGCTCACAGCTGATACCTCTCATCAATCCAGCGCCCAGGCGCCAGTGCGGGTGTAGGTCCGTTGTCCTGCTGTTCGTGCGGGGAGAGCTGGCGCTGGTTGCCGGCCTGGAGTTGGCTGTCGGGGATGCAGCTGATGCCGACCCCGTTGAGCAGGTAGCAGGTGACGCCGCGCTGTCTGTCGTGCTGCACGTCGATGACGTTCTCGGTTGCGTTGGCGCCGGTGGCCAGCAGCAGGAGGCAGATGGCGAGGCGGGTCATGGCTCCACCTCAGCACCGTCTTTGATTTCCTCAAACCGGTACGTCTTGATGACCCGTTCCTCGACGCCGGCGACCTTGATGAACTTGGCCTCATTCATCCACGGGTAGGCGTTCGGCTCGCCGTGCTTTCCGCCGCCGCTCATCTCGCAGAAGGCCAGGGCGCGGCCGTCAGACAGGATGAATGCCTTCACGTCGATTTCGTAGTTCCTTCCCCAGCTGTAGTGGCACCACTCGCGGATGCCGCTGACCTGTTCAGCTTCGTATCGCACTTCGTTGATGGCGTCGTCATGCTCGTTTTCTTCGAAAAGAACGTCGAGCAGCTCGCCAGGTGCTGCAGCCAGGAATGCCAGATCGACGTCGGTCGACTGCCCATCATCGTCGGTAAATGTGTAGTCGTAGCCGAACTGGAGGCCCTTGCGCATGACAAGCAGCTTGGCCAGCTGGCTTGCGGTGAGGGTGCTCAGGTGCTGGTTGATGTCTGCTTCGAGCATACGAATTCCTTGGCCGCCATATCGCGGCAGTAATAGAAGGGGAAAAGAGGTTCCAGAGGGGTGGAGTACAAATGTATTATGTTGCGAAAGTGTTCTTTCCTACGCTATACATCTAGCTTGATGCCCCTTAACTAGCTCGTTTCGTTATCAATGGGTTGATACTAGGAGCGAACTGTTGAGTGCAGGCATATAAATAACAGGAGCGTTTATGGATCAACAAACTGTGACCCTAGCCTTGAAGCGGGCACAAGAAGTGCTTGATACAGCCTTTTTTGGACTTAGGGGCCTGAAAAAGAATGACCCAGAGAATAAATCGGCTGGACTAAGGAACGTGCTAGTGTTCGGGCGTTCAGTCACCTTCGTAATACAGAATCTCAGATCTATCGTTGGCGATGGGAAGTTTGATTTATGGTACGAGCCCAAACGTGAACAGATGCGCGCCGACCCACTGATGAAGTATTTCGTAGAAGCTCGAAATAATCTTGAAAAGCAAGGGCGGCTTGATGTCACGACTCGGGGCATGATCAGGGAATTCAACGGTCGATCTATGGCCCAGCTTGAAAGGCCCCCATTTGCAGCCTCGTCATTTTTTATGGGAGATGAAACGGGCTGCTCTGGTTGGGAAATGGATCTCGGAGGAGGTGAGAAAATTAAATACTACATCTCGATTCCTCAGTCCATTGGTGAGTTTCAGCAAGTGTTTCATGGGCTCCCAGAAAATATTCCAGAAGAGCTTAGGAAAATGTCGGTGGTTGAATTGTGTGAGATATACCTTGGCCGGCTTCAGGAGCTTATGGATGATGCCAAGAGAGAGTTTATGCCGAATCCAAAAGAAAGACCTTACCTTCGAGTAGTGAAGTGATGCTATAGAGGCGCCTCCATTACTCACGTAGAATTCTAGGTTAAGTATGTCTTTTGCCTCCGGGTTGTTGGGCATCTTGTACTGGAGCGGCATCAGAGCTCAAGCAGCAACTGCCTCGCTTTTCACTGCTGCCCATGGATCGTTTGCCTTGGCCAGTGCCGCCATGGGCGGCGGGCTTACGCTGTTGCCGCACATATGCACCTGCTCAGTCTTGGTGAACGGCTTGCCGTCGGCGCCCTTGTCGATGATGTAGCTGGCCGGGAAGCCCTGAGCGCGGTACAACTCCTGGGGCTGTAGCATGCGCAGGCAGATGTCGACGATCACATAGGGCGTGCCCTTCACGAAGACTGTGACCAAGCCCAGGCGGTCCTTGGTGGTCACCGTTGGCGCTGGGGCGTCGCAGGCGCTGATGTTCTCTGTGCCGTAGTAGCTGATCAGGAATGCTGCGACGCGCAGGGCGCCTTCTTCATGCTCTGGCGACAGCTTGTACTCGACCAGAGCGTGATGCTCGGCGCCGGCTGTCATGGTCAGTACCGGGTCATCAACGGATCGTCCTACGCAGTTACGCCGGAGCGTGGCCAGGCTGGCAGTCACCAGGCGCTGCTGGCTTCCTGTGTTGGTGACCGTGCTCATGGGGTCTTCCAAGCTTCGGGCCGGGGTGGTGTTGAATCCGCCGTTGGCTTGCTCGATAAATGCTGTCACCAACGCCCGATGGCTGCGGGTCATCAGCGTGCCCATTGGCTGGTCGGCAGATACCGGGTTACCGGCATACACCGGGCCGCCGGCCCCTACCATCACTGGGCTGGCCATCATCACCTCGCCCCGGTTGGCAGCTGTGACCGTGGGCAGCGGCTCGCTAGGGTCATTCACCCGGTCGGCGCCCTGATGGGTGGCGGGTAAGATCACCGCGATGGACAGCGCGTGCTTCACGCCGCCGGCTACGACCGTGCCCAGCGGTTGGTCCAAGCCAGGAACTCGCGGCTGCTGCCCCACACGCTCACCGTATCCGGTTTGCACCAAGGTAGGGCTGGCCATGGCGAAACTGCCTCCGCGCGGCCAGGAGGTGACGGTGCGGAGCGGTTCTTGGGCTGACTGAGCCAATTCGCCCGACCAGTTCGCGATCGGCACGATGAAGGGCTGCGGGTTGTCCAGCACGAACTTCTTCATGCCCTTGGCGACCCGGCGCAGGGTGGCGGCGGCCAAGTCCTTCTTGCGGCCGAAAATGCTCTTGCTCGGCACGCTCCAATCGATGCAGTCGGCGGCGGTACGCCACTTCTGCTGGCCCTTGGCTGGGTGCTTGGCGTGGGTAGGCTCTGGCCACACGATGGGCTGGCCGTCGCAGCGGGCGATCATGAACAGGCGCTCGCGGCTGGTGGGCGCGCCGAAGTCGCAGGCCTTGATGATGCGCCACTCCACCTGGTAGCCCATGCTTTGAAGCAGGTGCACGAATCGGCGCCATGTGATGCCGCGGCGCTTCGGGTCTGGTACGAGGAACTGCTGTTGCACCGGCACGCGTTCGCCGACTGCGGCCACGGTGCCATCCAGCTTCATGACCCGTCCGGTGGCTTTGTCGCGCTTGGCGATCAGCGGACCCCACTGCAAGATCTGCTTCACGTTCTCCAGACTCATGACCCGGGGCTTCTTCTTCCCGCCCCACTTGAGGCCGATCCACGACAGATTGCGGATCTCGCGCTTGCGCGGCTGTCCGCCGGCAGCCTGGCTGTGGTGGGTGCAGTCCGGGCTCATGTGGAACCAGCCAACCGGCCGGCCCTGGCATTCTTCGTCCGGGTCACCTTCAAACACGTCGGTGGTGAAGTGGCGCGCTGCAGGGTGGTTGGCGGTGTGCATGCTGATAGCTGCGGGGCTATGGTTCTTGGCCACGGTCACCGGCCGGCCCAGACCCATTTCCAGGCCGGTGCCGGCACCGCCGCCGCCACAGAAGAAGTCCACCACGATCTCATCGTCTTGCGGATCGAAGCCAAGGCCGTACTGGGTTTTGAAGTCGAGCGGGTTCTTTTTCTGGAATGCAGACATGGGCGGTCCTCGCAAGGGTGACATGAGTAGTAGTTGAGGATGGAAAAAACTGAGTGCGGGGCGTCTCGGGAAAGATGATAAGGCTGAAGATATTCTGTAAAGTGAGCTTCATTATTGTTGGGAGGAGGGGCTGGCATGCATGAAGGTATATATCGAGCTAAGATAGCTGAGCTGAGGTCAATGTTTTCTGCTACTAAGCTTATGCGGCATAACGGTGAAAAGGGTTCGTTACGAGAAGCGTTTTTAGTTAACTTAATTCAATTGTTTTTGCCGTGTAACTATGGGATTGGGTCAGGCATTGTAATTGATAGATTCGGTCGGCAAAGCGTGCAAGTGGACATCGTTATATACGATAAAAGGGCGATGCCTCCAGTGCTGGAAGCAGCTGGGCGCGGCATTTATCCGATTGATTCAGTGGTGCGAGTTATTGAGGTGAAAAGTAACGTCAAAAAGGAATCTCTTGATCAATTTGGCGAGATGATTAAATGCTTTGATCCAAATAATCCGCATGGCTTAAAAGTAGCAAGTTCAGGGCGCTTGCCTGGCGGGCAGGCATATTACCCTGTGTGCGCTATGTTTGGTTTCGAGTCAAGTTATCGGGATTTTGCTGAAGAATGTGAGCGCAATCCGATTATCTCAGGGTCTCCCAGTCTTATCTGCTTGGACGGGGTAGGTCTTTGGACCCATAAGCCTAATTACCCTGCCGAATTTCAACTGCCATATGATGGAAGGTACATGACTTTCCATGACGATACGCATGGGCTGAGAATGTTTATTGGTATGCTGTTTGATCAGATTGATGCAACCGCTCAATCAAGAGGATATTGTCCGTTAGATTGGTTGTTGTAGAGTGCGTTATTAGATTTCTCCATTGCAGGCGCCGCCCTCGCCGGGGAGGCGTTATCGTTGAATAGGGGAAGGCGCTGGCTGATGGCACGGCGCCACGTTTTGCGGAGGGTGGGGATGTTTGATATAACGCCCGGCCATTTCACAGGAAGGAACCTCATGAAACGCACCATCATTAGCGCAATGCTTGTGGCCGTAACTGCGCTGTCACTCAGTGGCTGCTTTGAGTCCGAAGCTGAGAAGCAGGCCAAAATCGAAGAGCAGAAGTCCAAGGACTTTTTTGATATGGGTGGCCCTACCGACCGGAGCAAGAGCAAGGGTTACGTACCGTGAGCCGAAGGTTTCCGTAGAACCTCAACGCCGCCGAACCCAAGGCGGCGTTTGCGTTTAGGGGAAGGCGCTGGCGGGCAGCGCGGGGTGGCGTGATTCGTTGAAGTGGGGTATTGGTTTCGAATCCGGCATGGAGCCGAAAGGAAGCCATCAATGACAGAAGATGAATTCGTGCAACGTGTGTTCGAGATAGCGGTGCGGCAGGGCCTCAGTGTTGAGCTCCGCCGTCCCGGGAGAAGCATTTGCTTCAATCCGAAAAGCAACAAGTGGCTCAACGAGAACCACCTGAGAAAGCTATATCCCGAAGCTTTGGAGTCAGCCCTTTCAGTTCGGAGACTAAACCGAATGATTGATTCTGTAGCGCCAGGCCGGCCCTGCACGCATGTAGGATTCCGAGCAATCATCACCCAGTTGCATTTCGAGCGCGATAGTGCGCTTAGCGCTGAGTGAATAGGGGAAGGCGCTGGCGGGCAGCGCCACGTAGTGAGTGAACTTTTGCGAAAGTTGATGGCTCTGAGCCATTCCCGCACTGCACAGGGCAATGCGGCGTCTCAGAGATCCAGGCATGTTTTCGGATGAGTTCTTCGTTGCTTACGTCGTGGCAGAGGTAGTCCTGGTCATGGCGGCCTTCGCTATTGGCGTTCATCTGACGGAGCGCTAGCAGGGGATGCGATGCGCTGGCGGGTCAGCCGGCGGCGCGAACCTTGAAGCTCAGCATTGCGGTGGCGTCGTCGTTGAAGCACTCGGCCAGCTCTTGATAGGCCCGGTACTTGGCCTGGCTGCGCGTGGCTGCCCAAATACGCCGAACATAGTGACGGGCGTCACCCAGCATGTATCGGACGTCATCCCAGTCGTACATGCCGTTGGTGAGCACCTCCCACTGCTTGAGCGGCAGCTTCTCGGCCATTTCGCCGTACTGCATCTCCCAGGTGGGGTGGTAGTTGCGGATGCGCTTTTTCGGGTCGCTGTCGAGGATGACGCCGATGTAATGGCCACGGTCAGCCATGATGATGCCGGGCTCGCCGTTGGCGATCACGCGGCGCCCAACCTCGGCAGGGACACCATAGGTGCGACGAACGTAGTCACAGTTGTAGTTGCTCATGGGTTCCTCCACGCATGTGCGCCAATGGGGGCGATTACGTGATAGTGGCAATTTGATGTCGTTAGGAGTATTTGTTGTCTTCCAGCCCAACGAGATGAACCCCCGATGGACCGCGAGCCAACAAACCAGGAAGTCGCAGCAGTTCTCGGAATTGATGAGGATCAGGTTGATCAGTACCGTCAGGAGGCTGTTCTATTGGGCGACGGATCCTGGCTGATCCACTTCTCATACGACATGCCGCGAGAGCTGCGGCACAGCTTCACCGGTAGCTTCACGGCGATCGTCGAATGCGTTGCAACTTGTGTTGACGCCCGCTCAGTCGACTGAGGCGGGCGGGTAGCGCCGGAGGGTCACGGGCAGTTGTTCGCGCCGCAGTTCTGGCAGTCGTTGAGGAATCGGCCGTCCCAGCTGATGAAGCGTCCGCAGCCGTGGCAGTTGAGCGGTCGGTCACAGGGCTTGCGCTGCTTCCGCGGCTTCGCTATCTCAATGCCGGTGCCACGGAGGGCTTCTTTGATATTCACGTCCCGCTTGTGCACCAGGCGCCTGGCCTTGGCCTCAAGGTAAGACAAGGGCCAGATCACCGCTTCCTCTGGGGTGTTGGCGATCGCTTTGGCAGCCTCGAAGGTGAGGTGATGTGCCTTCTCGAATCGGAAGGTGTGGCCTATTGGCCACCTGGCCAAGGCAATGTCGTTCCCGTTCCAGTGCCCAGGGATCTGCAGGACAACAGTGCATCCCGGGGTCAGGTGGTCGCGGGCTTCATCCAGGCTGATGTACTGATGATCGACGCCAAGATGTGCGCGGGCGTCAACGTAGTCTTTTGGCCAAGGGATGTCGGTATCGCGATGGCTGCAGGCCTGCTCTTGCGTGAAAACCTCGGCCTTGTCGAGGCCGGTGGTGTACCCGCCGCCCAGGGCCCAGAACATGAGGCCGTCACCGACATGGCTCCGACTGTCCTGAAGGTAGAATTGGCTCATGGCTTTCTCCATGCATGCGCCGCCCTCCGTGGCCGGATGCGGCATGGTGGTTTGCAATTTAATGCGAAAAAAAGATGAGCCGATTTGGCGGCGCTTTCCGAATGAGGTATTACAAGTGGGCGGCATAGAGCCGCAGGAGAACCAGAATGCAGAACTACGAAACTGCCCAAGGCTTACTGGCTGAACGCAACGAAGCACTTGAGGCCCTAGACACATACTTCGAAGAGCACTGGCCTTTTGGTGAAGACACTTATGCAGAGCTGCAGCGGCTTCAGTCCCTGGCAGACGCCGCGACAGAAAGATTCATGTCGTACTGCTACCGCTGGAAAAAGTCCTCTCCTTGATTAAGGGAGTAGGTAACAGACGATCGCCATAGGTAGCATGGTGGCAATTTGGTTTGGGATGGGGTATTACGGATGATCGGCATGGGGCCGTATACAAGGAGTTGATCGATGAAAAACCCGAGACGAGTCGCTGCGGGACAGTTGGCTTATGCTCGCCGAAAGAGAGCGCAGGACGAGGCAGACAAAGAAGCGATGAAGTGGATTGCTCCTATTATTTTGGGTCTGTTCGTAATAGGGCTCTTTGTTGCGCTTGCGAAATAGCCACTAGGTATCAGTGCTGATCCTCAACGCTTCGCGCGCTCTGAAATTCTCAAGCTTCCGCACCACAGCCGGTGACACCGTGATTTCGTGGCGCGGAGGTGTAAGCAGCGGCAGAGCGCCGCCAAGGCCAAGCCCATGCAGGTGATGAATCATCAACGTCATCGCCTCGCCCTGTTCCTCGATCCCGGCCCACTCCATCAACACCAGCAGGGCCTGTTTAGTCCCTGGTCGAACCTTCAAGCGCAAGTCTTCTTCCTGCAACCGGGCGGCTTTGGCGCGGCGCTTCTCGTCGCGTTCCTTGGGTGACATCGCCATACGGCACCTCCATGATTCCGCTGGGCGGGATGTGTATGTGCAGCTGGCGGCGACGCTGCTGCGTGAGCTTCTGAATGCGTCTCATGGGTGGCACACCTCAATGGGCATTTTCTTCGTCGAGCCAGATGGCATGACCACCAGTAGACGCTTGTTTCCTCGGTATACGCCCCAAGGCTGACCAGTGGGCCTGGCCATGGCCGCCGCGTACTTCACGGCGGGCACAGGCTGAGACATGGTGGCGATCATGCGCCCGCCAGGTGGTGGAGCGGGGCAAACGGTATGTCGTCGTCGAAGCTGTCGTGGTCAGGCGGCGCTGCCTGCTGGTTCTGCTGCTGGCGCGCCGGGCGCTGTTGGCGTGGCTGGCGATCGGGCGTTTGCCCTGGTTGCTGGCCCTGTGGGCGGCTACCGAGCAGCTGCATCGTGCCGTTGATGTCCACGATGATTTCCGTGGTGTAGCGCTTGATGCCGTCCTTTTCCCACTCGCGGGTTTGCAGCTTGCCTTCGATGTAGCACTGCGAGCCCTTGCGCAGGTACTCGCCGGCGATCTCGGCAACGTTCCCGAACAGCGACACGCGGTGCCATTCGGTGCGCTCGACCTTCTGCCCCGACTGTTTGTCAGTCCATTGCTCGCTGGTGGCCAGGCTGAGGTTGGTTACGGCGTTGCCGTTCGGCAAGTAGCGCACGTACGGGTCTTGGCCGCAGGTTCCGACCAAGATGACCTTGTTGACCCCGCGACTCATGACTGAGCAACCGCTGCCGCAACGATGAACAGCAGGGCCATGAGTGAGCACCAGCGCGTCGCGCTCTCGCCGACCTGGCGGGCCCTCACCAGCGCAACAACAGGCAGGGCTTTGGCCTCGATGGCGCGCTCCAGACTTGCCGCATAGCGAACTGCCTGTGGATAGCTGGTGTTGCGGCCGTAGACCCGATTGTCGCGGGATGAGACCACCATCCAGCCGTTCCCGGCCTTGGTTACGGTGAAACGCGACTTAGCGTGGAATGCCTCGGTCGCGGTGATGACTTCCTGGCGGAGCGTTTCGAGCCCGGCCTTGCTCTGTTCGATGGCTGTTTGCATGGTGTATTCCTCATTGTGGTCAGGCGTGGAGCTCGAAGGCCTCGGCCTTGCGAACGATTCGAACTTGGGCTGTGCGGCGCTCCGGTGCGCGGCGGTCTCGGCGCATGGGGTCGCTGTCGTTGATCACCGCATGCATGGCGATGAGGGCGGCCAAGGCGATGCAGAGCGGGCTGATGATCTGTTGGCGCATGGCCTTAGTGACCGCCTCGATGCGCCGACCGGCTTCCAGCTTGAACAGCGCTGCCTCGATCCGGTTGGCCACGGTGCCCGGGCTGACCGATATCTGGCGGGCGATTTCCTTGGTAGTGAGGCCTTGAGCCACCCACAGCAATGCTTCGAGCTCGCGGGGAGCCAGCGCCTTGCCGAGCTGGCCAATCCATGAGCCGCAAGTGATCGTTTCCATGAGTTGTTATCTCGGCTTGGCGCCGTCCAATGCTTCGCGCAGCTGCAGGACAAGCGCGGTGGGAATGGTGAGGGAGCGGCTGTCCTCGTCGATCGAGTCCAGAGATGCAATTAAATTGCGTGACGCGGTGTGCACTGCTTCAAGCCTAGGCTTCGGTATCGAAGGCCCTTTCATCGAACCAGCAGTCACTCGCTTCTTGCCGCTTGCCTGGGCTTTCTCTAGTTCGGCGCCAAGCACTTTCCCAGCACCGTCGCCATGTTCTCGAACGACCTGTGCAGCTGTCGTCGCTGAGACGTGGCCGGCGGCTACCAGGTTGTGCACATCCGTATTTGCGTTACCGATAGTGAGCACCTGCTCAACGTGCTGCCGCGTCTTGCCGACCTTTACGGCGATCTGCTCAACCGACCAGCCAAAGACGCGGAGGCGCTTGTAGCCTTCAGCCAACTCAAGCGGCGAGAGCTTTTCGTTTTCCTGGCTGGTGATGATGCGGGCTACCCGATCGGCATCACTGCCTTCGAAGGCGATCACAGGCACCCATGCTTCCAGCACTTCTATTCTTTCTTTGTTGGGCGTACGAGGAAGCCGGCCTTCGGCATCGAGCTTCAACAGTGCTCGGCGCCGGCGGTGGCCATCAACAAGCCAAACGCCGCCTTCCGCTCGCGGTCGAACTTCTAGCGGGGGTATTTGGCCACCGGCCGCGACGAACTCTGCGAGAGAGCTGATGCTTGCCTCGAGCGCTTCACCCTCGGTGCGGAGGTTGAAGCCAGGCTCTTCGTGCAGGTCCTCGAGCTGAACCTTCATGGCGTCGGCGCGCCGCACCTCGCCATCCTTGATCATTTGCTTGAACGACTTCGCCATTTGAGTTTACTTCCAGTGGGCTGCATTGGTCGTGGCGCTCGCTGCCGCCTACCTCCCGCACCAGGGGAGGGCGAACGTCACGACCAATTCAGCCGACTTAATGTGCATGGTGGTGAGCGCTACGCGCCGTAATGTCCACAGCAGTGCGCCTTAAGGCCCGCCTCGGGGCGTGAAGGGAGGAGAAGAAGACGTAGAGATAAGGGGCCGGCGGCAGAGGCTTACTCTGATCCGCCGGCAATGAGGGCTGTTACTCGACGATGCAAATCCAGCGATGGTTGTATCTATATGGAGCTCTGGTGAATACAACGTCTGTTACAAGGGTCATGCCGCGATCCTGAAGGGCTTCGGCAAGTTGAGCGAGTGTCTCTGCCTGGATAGTCATTGCTGTTACCTCGTCAGATTTACTGCGTTCATAATTCCTGACCGACAAGGCAACTGTCGGATTCATTTTTTTTGGGACTCTTGGATTGCTACAGTGGATTCCCCCTGATGCGCCCCACCTGAGGCGCACCGGGGAATCGTCTGGCGTCACCGCCTCAGATGGCAGCTCTGCGCTCATTGCGTTGGCCTTGGGCTTCCCTCGCATCGCCTTAAATCTGAATAGGGCGATGGTCGCTGGGGATCATGTTGCTCCGCGCTTGAGTGCAGCCCTTTGGCCGGCTGAGTAGGGCACGTATGCGCGGATTGCCGACCCGTCTTGTCGGCTGGGCTTAATGCTTCATTGGCAGGTTCCTCCTGTGGTTTTTGATCCTCGCCATGCTCGTCGCCGGGTTTCCCCACCACTGCCTGCTGCAGCTACTGGCTACGCATCAGGTGGCTCGCATGGTTTGGCGTCCTCCATGTGGGAGTCCGGCAGCTATCCAGAGGCTGCATGGTCGACGACTTAGCTTGTCCCGACCCAGGTGTTGGCCTGGGTGCGTCGAGGTGGTCACGTCTGGTTGTGTAAAGAGCGGTGGCTGCCGTGGCTGCCTATAACCTGTGTTATGGATTGAATCATAACCTAGGTTTTCGCCATGTCAATAACCCAAGTTATAAATCAGGCCAAAAAAAGCCCGCGTTATGCGGGCGCTTGCTCATGATTCTGTAAAACCTCGCCATCCGATCCTGATCACGCCTGACTCCAAGGTGTCGATCGTGATGCCGGAAGTCTCCTCCAGGTCGGCGATCAATCGCTTCCAGTCTGTAGGGGATTCATCTGCGCTCGGCTTGACCTCAACAAACTGCCTTTTCTGCACATGGGGTGACGAGATTGCTTGCTGGATACGGTAACCGAGCCGCTCGTAGGACCGCGCAGGGGATTGTGAGAAGGCAGGCTGAGGCATGGCGTGAAACTCCTTTTACTGTATGCATATACAGTTGCTCTTTGCTTAAGGAATTTCAATAGCTTATAGCTAATTTTTTTTAGCTTGCGTTCGACCGGCCAAAAAAAAGCCCAGCAATTCGCCGGGCCATTGGAGGCAGGGCAGGTATACCGTTAGAGCTTGATGGTAGCGCGTACCACGACCCCTACGATTCTGCAGCCCTCCATGCACATCTCCATAGGGTAGGCCGGATTGAGTGGTTTTAAGAACCGTCGCCCTCCGTCCTCCACCAGCTTTTTGAACGTCGCTTCATTGCTATCGGCCAACTTTGCAACGACAAGCTTTCCAGGGATCGCTTCAGCCTCGGTGTCGACCAAGATGAGCATGCCCTCAGGGATGCTTGTACCCACTGGTGAAGTCATCGAATCGCCTTTGACCTCAAGCCAAAATGCTGCCCCTTTGGAGTTGTAATCAGACATTTCGTAGCGGTCAG
>Ga0308157_10001920_pt1 | contig 38048 bp, 37 predicted proteins | sample PhyBR1_FD_201035 | JGI IMG/M metagenome (GOLD analysis project Ga0308157, IMG submission 201035) | Phyllosphere microbial communities from UC Gill Tract Community Farm, Albany, California, United States - DLSLB.R1 | ecosystem: Host-associated > Plants > Phyllosphere > Unclassified | place: USA... | reverse complement strand
GTTCGATTAAACCGTCAATCAGTTCAGCCGGTTGTCCCGCTGTACCAAAACCACCAATCATGATGGTGGCACCATCTTTAATCTGGGAGAGCGCTTCGGTGAGAGACGCTGTACTTTTATCAATCATGCTGCAAACCTTTAATAAGCAATAAGCAAATTTTTACCGTTAAATTAATTGAAAATTTAACGGTAAAAATCTGAAGTGCTGCAAGGCACTAGTAATGCTATGCAGCACAGATAAGTGCGTTAAGCGCTGACGCGGCGACGGTCAATTTCTGTTGTTGGTGCCTGTGCAGACTCTTTGACCAGTTCAACATTAAAGGTAATGTGTTTGAAGGGTTTATCTACATTGCGTTTAGCCATTGCTTCTGCATCATTGACATCTGTTGCAGTGGCGACCAGGCCTTCGCGTGTCGCAAAAGCAAAGTCATCCCAAAGATATTGATCGCCTTCAATATTAAATTGAGTCGTCAGTTTGCGGTAACCTGGCGCTGAAACGAAATAATGCACGTGAGAAGGACGGTTGCCATGACGGCCAAGTTTGTTTAATACAGCTTGGGTTGTGCCTTCTGGAGGACAGCCATAACCGACTGGCATTGTGGTTTGAGCAACATAATGGCCGGCATTATCGGCAATAATGGTACGGCGTAAATTAAAATCAGACTGAGATTTATCAAAGAATGAGTAATTACCTAAACTATTGGCATGCCAGACTTCAACTTTAGCGCCTTGAATTACATTACCGTCAGTATCAGTAACTGTACCTTCAATGAATAAAGTATCGATTTTGTCTGATTCAGTCCCGTCATCCATTCGCGCAAAACCAACAGATTCTGGCGCGCCTGCGACATAGAGCGGGCCTTCGATGGTACGCGGTGTACAGCCAGTAATGCCTGCTTTGGCATCCGCTTCATCGGCACGGAGATCTAAATAGTGCTCCAGTCCAAGCCCTGCTGCTAAAAGGCCTAATTCATTGGCCTGACCTGCGTCGGTAAAATATTCTAAACCTTTCCAGAGTTCAGTTTGAGAGATATCCAAATCCTCAATGGCCTGGAATAGATCTCCCAGTAAGCGGACAACAATTTGCTGTACGCGTGTATCAACTGGCCCTGTAGCTGTATCTACATTCATTTGTTTTACTAATTGATCAATCTCTTGACGGTTCATACTTTTTCTCCTTGAGTATGCAGTTTTATTTGTGATTTTTAGGGCTTAGGTTCAGCTGGCATTTATTGACCACATTTTTTGTTTACGCAACCTAACTTTTTTGGGCTACGGATAGATTAAAGGTCAGCTATCGTCTTCACGAATGGAAGAAGGGTGGCGGTTAAGTGCCATTACTTCAATATTCATATAGGGATAAAGCGGCAGACCTTGCAAAATATTGTGCAGTTCTTCATTACTTTCTACATCAAAAATGCTGATGTTTGAATACTGTCCTGTTACACGCCAAATATGGCGCCATTTGCCTTGACGCTGTAACTCCTGTGAATAGGCTTTTTCAACAGTTTTGATTTCATTGGCTTGCTCGCTTGGCAGATCCAAAGGGATATGCACATCCATGCGGACTTGGAAAAGCATTCTCAGCTCCTTTAATTATAGACGACGTAAGTGATCAATCTTGTTTTCATCCATCTGAATACCAAGTCCAGCACTTTGGGGAATTTGTAATTCAAAGTTTTGGTATTGAAGCGGGGTTTTTAAAATTTCTTCAGTCAGCAGCAATGGGCCGAACAGCTCGGTTCCGTAAGCCAAATTGTCAAATGTTGAAAATACATGTGCGGAAGCTATTGTGCCTACTGGACCTTCCAGCATGGTGCCACCATATAAATCAATACCTGCAAGTTTGGCAATTTTTCCAACTTCACACCCTTCCAGCAGCCCGCCGGATTGCGCCACCTTAACGGCAAAAACAGAAGCTGCGTTGCATTTAGCCAGTTGGTAAGCAGTGTTTGGACCCATTAAGGATTCATCTGCCATGATTGCAATATCAAATCTGCGGGTGAGGCGCTGCATGGCATCAATATTATCAATAGCACAAGGCTGTTCAATCAGGTCAACGCCGCCATCTTGCAGCATTTGGATTCCTTTAATTGCTTGCAGTTCAGACCATGCACGGTTGACGTCTACACGAATTGAAATACCGGGTCCTAATGCTTCTTTAATGGCGAGTACATGTTCAACATCTGCTTCAACTGCATGAGAGCCAATTTTCAGTTTGAAAATATTATGCCGCTTCACTTCAATCATTTTCTGTGCCTCGGCAATATCTTTGTCTGTATTGCCGGATGCCAGTACCCAAAGTACCGGAATACTGTCACGCAAGCGCCCGCCTAAAATTTCACTCAGCGGTAGACCTAAACGCTGGGCCTGAATATCTAATAAGGCAGTTTGTATGGCGCACTTAGCAAAACGATTGCCGTTAATATTTCTATTTATCGTTTGCATGGTTTTGGCCATATTTAGCCCGTACATTGATTTCAATAATGGACGGAAATATGTCTCAATATTGGTTTTAATGCTTTCAGGACTTTCCTCTCCATAACCTAAACCGCCAATACTGGTCGCTTCGCCCCATCCGATGAAACCATCACTGGTGCTAATTTTGACCAAAACTAAGGTCTGGGTCTGCATTGTCGCCACCGCCATTTTATGCGGGCGGATGGTGGGGATTTCGACGAGTATCGTTTCTATTGACTGGTACATAATTATATTAATGGAAAAATACATATAATTTTAAACTATATTATTTTTTTTGTTTATACTATGACTAGAAAGGTATTTTTAAATACCAAAAAAGGAATATTAAAATATGGAACTAAAACATTTACGTTATTTTGTTACGGTGGTAGAAGAGCAGAGCATTACCAAAGCTGCAGATAAATTATGCATCGCACAGCCACCCTTAAGCCGGCAAATTCAAAAGTTAGAAGAAGAATTAGGCATTACTTTATTTGAACGTGGTTCTCGGCCCATTAAAATGACTGAAGCAGGACAGTTTTTTTATGAACATGCTGTTCAAATTTTAGCCCATACCGCACAAGCAACTTCTATGGCGCAACGGATCAATGCGGTGGATCAGACTGTCCGCATTGGTTATGTCAGTTCTTTGCTTTATGCGTTGTTGCCACAAATTATTTATTTGTTTAGACAGCGTAATCCGGATATGCCTGTTGAATTAATTGAATACGGTACATGTGATCAAATTGAAGCACTCAAAGCTGGAAAAATAGATCTAGGTTTTGGCCGGCTTCGACTCATAGATCCGTCTATTAAGCGCCTACTGCTTAGAAAAGAACGTTTATTGCTTGCCATTCATAAGAATCATCATCTAGCCGAATTTATTGAATCTGGTATTTATCTGTCACAAATTTTGGATGAAGCTATTTTTTCCTATCCCAAAACCCCAAAACCCAATTTTGCTACGGCAGTACAAAGCATATTCACAGAATTAGGTTTAGTACCCAAAAAACTGATAGAAGTACGTGAAATTCATATGGCACTTGGCTTGGTTTCTTCAGGAGAAGGTATTTGCGTGATTCCAGAAACCGCCAGTGATATTGGTATGAAAAATTTAGCTTATATTCCGATTCTGGATTTGGAAGCCCACAGCCCAATTTCTTTATCTGTGCGTAATATGGATCAAAGTAGTTACATTCCAAAAATTTTAGATTGTATTCAAGAGGTGTTTAAAAATGAAAATATTGATCTTGATATGGAAAATATATAAGTCGATTGAATAATCTATGGAAATTCAATCCCATTTTTTCTTTAACCCTCTCAAACAATTTTAAAATGATAAAAAAGGTATGATTATATACTTAATTAGATATGGAAAATTACATTAACAATTCAATAATATAAGATATCCTAATTTTCCTTTTTAGTTCTGAAATTATCTTAAATTTTAATATTAAAAAGTTTCTATCGGGGTAAATCAGCATTCAGATCAAACAGGCAGATAATGATGTTTGCATAGTGGATGAGAAAACAATACGGATGTAGGAAAGGATTTCCATGTATAACTTATCTTCAAAACGTACTGCTCAAAAAGCAGTGCTATTTTCATTTTTTAGTATTGCAGGGTTGAATGCAGCGCATGCCAATTTTTTCGAGGACAGTCAAAAGTCTGTTTACCTCAGAAATTTTTATGTTGAACGTGACTTTGAAGGAACAAATCAGGATTTAGGCAGCTGGTCTCAAGGTATCAGTGGCCGCTTTGAATCCGGCTATAGCGATACGCCACTTCAGTTTGGTTTAGACCTAGGGTTTCAATATGCGGTGAGATTGAATGATCATAATGAAGAGCGTTTAGATACAGTCTTTAAGTATGATCAGGCCGCAAATCGTCAGGAACGGGATTATTTAAAACTGGGCGCGACCTTAAAGTTGAAATACCAGAATACTGAACTCAAAGTCGGTGAATTATTGCCTAAAACGCCTGTGCTATTTATTGATGATTCCCGCCAGTTGGTCACCACCTTTGCAGGTGCAATGCTGGAAAGTAAAGAAATTAAAAATTTAAAAGTCTCCGCAGGACGCTTTACGCATATTAATGCTCGTGACGACGATGAATTTAGAAAAATGAGTCTAGGCGGTAATAAAGATCCGAATAAAGAAAGTGACGGAATGAATTTTATTGGGCTAGATTATAATTTCACGCCAAAAGTGTCAGGATCGTATTGGTTTGGCCAGCTGGAAGATATTTACAAGCAGCACTATGTGAATGCCGCTTATTCAGAGCAGATCAATACGACCAAACTAAAAGTGGATGCCCGCTATTTTAACTATACAGAAGATGGCGATGCTTATTTCGGCAGTATTGATGCGCAGTCCGCAGGATTGCAGGCGACAGTTCAAAATGGGGGCAGCTCATTAACTGCCGGTATACAAAAAAATATGGGAGACGATGCGATTCCTTTATTGGCGGGTTATGTACCGCAAGCTTATTTGCAAACTTGGTCAACCTTGGCATTTTATAAACCGAAAGAGTTGACATGGCATGCGCTATACAGCTATGACTTTAAAAATGCAGGTGTGCCAGGTCTGAAATTAGGCTTGCGCTATTTAAACGGCAGTGAAATATACCGCCCAGGCTTTAAAGATAACAAGGAAACTGAAAAGAACGTGATTGTAAATTACACCGTTCCTGAAGGAAAACTAAAAGGTTTAGGTCTGGAATGGAGACACATTCGTGCGGATATTAAATATGGCGCAGGAGATACTCCTGGAACAGATTTTGTAGAAGACCGTATCATTACGAGCTATACCTTTAAATTTTGATTTTATTCAAACTAAAGAAAAATATAAGGAAGTTTTGCTGTAAAAAGTTAAGAGATGATCATCATCTTAAAGCTTTAGCCAAGTGCTTATACCTATGCTTAATGAGAGATTAAATTATCTTCGGCATTTAGACCTCTACTAATATTTTGATAATTCTATCAAATTTTTGCAGAGGTCTTCTTATAGCTAAATTTAATCTATCATTTGCGGGGGGTTAATTTCTTGCTTTTTAATTTCTCATTGCTTTAATCAAACCATTAACTGTAATAGTTAATTTTTTTTAAAACCTGATATCTAATTTAGGTTTTAAGTAAAACGATAGCTAAAAAATGAAATAGGACGTAGGGAATAATCTTGATAAAAGATCAATTTTACTCAATTCGAAATTTTAAATTCTAGCCATTAATTAAATCTCAAACCGATTCTTTTTTCTCTATTCTAATTACTGCAAGGATTTTGAAGATTTTCAGACTGCCAACTACGTGCTTGATGTAAATTCTTCTTTCATTGAGATTTTGATTACATATTTTAAGTTCAGATTTCAGCGTAGAACGGCTTTCACTTTTTTAACGGCAATAGACTGTTACGATACCATGCATCACCTTCCTGAGCCTGTATCTATGATCATAAAGGCATCTTAATGTTTTAGGCTCAAATTTCGTTTGCATAACTGAAATGCCAGCATACCAGCTACATAAACTCAGGATTCCCTGAGTTTATGTAGTGAATCAATACTTGTACGCTAATCTTTCTATACTCATATCTGCTTATTTTAGTGATTTTAACAGTGCTTCTGCTGTAGCAGCAGAAGACGCCGGGTTTTGTCCCGTAATCAGTAAACCATCTTGCTGTACATAAACCTGCCAATCCTCGGCCTTGGAATATTGTCCACCATTTTCTTTGAGCATGTCTTCGACCAAAAAGGGAACAATTTCGGTCAGGCCTACAGCACTTTCTTCCGTATTGCTAAAGCCTGTGACTGATTTGCCTTTTACAATCGGTTGCTCATCACTGCCTTTCACATGACGTAGTACGCCGGGCGCATGACAGACCAATGCCACAGGTTTATCTGCCTGCAAAGCCTGTTCGATTAAGGAAATCGAGTTCTGGTCTTCGGCTAGATCCCATAACGGGCCATGACCGCCCGGATAAAATACTGCATCAAAATCGGCAATAGAAATTTCACTTAGTTTCTGGGTATTCGCCAACGCTTGCATGGCAGATGCATCCGCTTCGAAACGATGAGTGGTTTCAGTTTGGGCATCTTTTTCATTACTTTTCGGGTCTAACGGCGGCTGCCCCCCTTTAGGAGAGACTAATGTAACTTCTGCACCGGCATCGATAAACGCATAATAAGGCGCAGCCAGCTCTTCCAGCCAGAAGCCGGTTTTCTTACCGGTATTACCAAGCATGTCATGTGAAGTCAGAACAATCAGTACTTTCATATTATTTTCCTGTATTTTGCTAAAAATTATTCAAGTCATCGGCTGTTAATTTAGCAAGTACACAGCTTGAAAAATGTTCTTATAGGTTTATTTGCTGTATCGATACGTTATGGCTTAAGTTGATTCAACTCAATACAGTTTGAATCAACTTACAAAGAAAAAAGTCATCTAAAGATCAAAAAATGATTTATCTGCCCATTAACACTGCTTGCTGAATATCTGCCTGTTTACGCAAAAAATCCCAGACCAGTTTAATCCGGGGTTCATGTTGTAAATCAACTAAGGTTAGCATCCAGAAAGTGTGTGCAAAATTCACCTGCTCACTGAGTACCTCTTCAAGTTCAGGTTTATCCTGGGCAATAAATCGCGGCAAAATCGCCAGTCCGGCACCCGCACTGACCGCAATTTGCTGGGCCAGAATACTGTTACTGCGAAAACAGGCAGTCAATTGCAGGGGTAAGCGTTCCAGCGAATACAGCGCTGAGCTATAGACCAAATCATCAATATAATCGACAAAACGGTGCTGTGTTAAATCTTCTACCCGCTTAATTGGAGGATTTTGTTGTAAATACTTTTTACTGCCATACAGCTTTAAACAGTAATTCGAAAGCCGGGTAATGATATAGGGTCCAGATTTGGGCCGGTCAATCGCGATCACAATATCGGCTTCACGATGTGACAATTTAATGGTTTTCGGAACAGGAATTAAATCAATGGTTAAGGAGGGATAATGCTGAGAAAACTCGGCCAATAACCGCGCTAAAAATGCAGTTCCAAAGCCCTCTGGCGCACCAATCCGGACCCGACCTTGCAAGGGGTCGTGGCGTTTGTCAATCTGGATAAACGACTGTTCCATTTGCTCTACACGCGGTACCAGTGCCAAGCCCTCCGATGTCAGCTCATAACCTGTCGCTTCGCGTTTAAAAAGTTGAGTACCCAAGGTGTTTTCCAGAGCCTGAATCCGCCGTGCCACGGTACTGTGTTCCACCCCAATCAAGCGTGCTGCATTGGTGAGCGTTTTGGCACGCGCTAAAACCAAAAAGAAACGTAAATGATCCCAATCTACTTTCATTTTTTATTTAACATCCTGTTAAATGCCTGTGCAAATTTGCACAATCATCGTGCACCAATTTCTATTGGTGGTCAAAGTGTTCTTTGTTAGTCTGCAGAAACAGCGTAAAAATAATACGCCGAATAAAGCCAGTAAAGGCAGATACAACGACAATAACAAACCAGCACGGAGCGACCATGAACGCCATTCATCATCCACAGCAAAGTACCGGATTCACCACCGCAAAACTCCTCATTAATGGTGAATTTGTCGAATCAAAAACCAGTCATTGGCAAGATATTATCAACCCTGCCACTCAAGAAGTTTTGGGTCAGGTACCATTTGCAACTGCAGAAGAAGTCAATGCCGCGATTGCTGCCGCACAAAATGCCTTTGCCAGCTGGCGCCAAACCCCGATTCAGGCACGTATGCGGATTATGCTTAAGCTGCAGGATCTGATTCGTACTAACTTAAAAAGTATTGCCCAAGTATTAACGGCGGAACAGGGCAAAACCCTCGCCGATGCCGAAGGTGATATCCAGCGCGGTTTAGAAGTGGTGGAGCACGCCTGTTCTATCGGTACTCTGCAAATGGGTGAGTATATTGAAGGCGTAGCACGTGGGGTCGATACCTATACCTTGCAGCAACCACTGGGTGTCTGCGCAGGGATTACGCCGTTTAACTTCCCGGCGATGATTCCACTGTGGATGTTCCCGATGGCGATTGTCTGCGGTAATACTTTTGTCTTAAAACCTTCGGAACAGGATCCGTTGTCGACCATGATGCTAGTTGAACTGGCGATTCAGGCAGGTGTACCTGCAGGTGTACTCAATGTAGTGCATGGCGGTAAAGAAGTGGTGGATCTGCTGTGTACCCATCGCGATATCAAGGCGATTTCTTTTGTCGGTTCGACCGCGGTCGGTACGCATGTTTATAACCTGGCAGGTCAATATGGCAAGCGTGTGCAGTCGATGATGGGGGCTAAAAACCATGTCGTGGTGATGCCGGATGCGAATAAAGAACAGACTTTAAATGCTCTAGTCGGTGCAGCTTTTGGTGCAGCCGGTCAGCGTTGTATGGCACTTTCAGTGGCAGTGATGGTCGGTGATACCAAGCACTGGGTTGATGAACTGGTTAATAAAACCAAAACTTTGAAAGTCAATGCGGGGCATGAACCGAATACCGATGTTGGACCGGTGATTTCAACACGTGCCAAAGCGCGTGTAATCGATTTAATTAACAGTGGCATTGAACAAGGCGCTGAACTGCTGCTGGATGGCCGTGATGTACAAGTTCCGGGCTATGAAAAAGGAAATTTTGTCGGACCAACGATTTTTAATCAGGTCACGACCGATATGCGCATTTATAAAGAAGAAGTGTTTGGTCCGGTACTGGCGATCATGCATGTCGACACTTTAGAACAAGCCATTGAGCTGATTAATGCCAATCCATTTGGCAATGGGGTTGGTCTGTTCACCCAAAATGGCAATACGGCACGCACATTCCAGCACCAGATTGATATCGGTCAGGTTGGCATTAACATTCCAATTCCTGTACCTGTGCCTTTCTTCAGTTTTACCGGTTCACGCGGTTCAAAACTGGGGGATCTAGGTCCTTATGGCAAACAGGCGGTGCAGTTCTATACCCAGACCAAAACCATTACCAGTCGCTGGTTTGAAGATGACCAGGAAACCACCGGTGTCAATACCACGATCAGTCTGCGTTAAGGAGCATCAAGCATGAAGATTGCATTTATTGGTTTAGGCAACATGGGCGGCTCCATGGCACAGAACCTGCTCAAGTCGGGCCATCAGGTTTTTGGTTATGACTTAAGTGCAGTGGCTTTACAGCATTTTGCAGAAGCAGGCGGTGTGGTCTGCGACAGTCCACAAGCTGCCGCGAAGCAGGCGGAGATCGTGGTCAGCATGTTGCCTGCAGCCAAGCATGTACGTGAAGTTTATCTCGGTGAACACGGTATTCTGGAGGTACTTCAGGCGGGCAGTTTGTGTATTGATAGCAGTACCATTGACCCGCAAACCATTCAGGACATTGCCGCAGCAGCGCAGGCCAAAAAGATTCGGGTCTGTGATGCACCGGTATCAGGCGGAACTTTGGGCGCCAAAGATGGCACCTTGACCTTTATGGTCGGCGCAGATGCAGCGACCTTTGATGCAGTAAAACCGGTACTCAGCTGTATGGGTAAAAATCTGGTGCATTGTGGCGCTGTAGGAACAGGACAGGTAGCAAAAATCTGTAATAACCTGATTCTGGGGATTTCCATGACTGCCGTTGCAGAAGGCATGGCACTTGGGGCCAAGTTGGGAATCGATCCGCAGGCCTTGGCTGGGGTGATCAATAGCTCCACCGGACGTTGCTGGAGTTCTGAAATTTATAATCCCTGGCCAGATATTTGTGAAAATGCGCCGTCATCGCGGGGTTATACCGATGGTTTTGCGGCACAACTGATGCTCAAAGATTTGGGTCTGGCCGTCGATGCAGCGCAACAGGTCGATCAGCCGATTGTACTCGGGAGCATGGTACAGAAACTCTATCAACAGCTTTGTCAGGAAGGCGATGCCCATCTGGACTTCTCCAGCATCATGCATCAATACACTGCAATACCCGCTTAATATTGAATCACCATTGATGGAGCAAGGAAATGCTCCATCAAAAAACACCCTGTCAGTAATAACTATAAATTCAGGCTGAGGTTTAACATGCTAAATTACCAAAAAACGGCTCAAGATTTCGATTTAAATACGGTTACAAGTCAGTTTCTCTCCGGGTCAGCGCAGGCGGTGAATGCCTGTTATGAATGTTGTGACCGCCATGCCGATTCCGATGCCATTGCCTTGTACTGGTATGGCAAAGATGGCCGCAAAGAACAGTATAGCTTTCGTGAGCTGAAAAAATATTCCAGCCAGTTTGCCAACTTTTTAAAGTCTCAGGGAATCCGCAAAGGCGACCGGGTCTCGGGATTATTACCGCGTACCCCAGAGCTGATCATTACTATTTTAGCCATCTGGCGGATTGGTGCGGTATATCAGCCTTTATTTACCGCCTTTGGTCCCAAAGCTATCGAGCACCGTATTCAGCTGGCGCAAAGCAAGCTGGTGGTGACCGATTTGGCCAATCGGGACAAATTATTCGAGATTAGTCATTGTCCAGCCATTGTGACAGTACATGCCGAGACTCAAGCACACGCCTATCCGCACGATCTCAGTTTCTGGACAGTGTTGAACCGCCAGGCTGAAAACTGTGAACTGGAAATGCTCAGTATGGATGAGCCATTTTTACTGATGTTCACCTCAGGCACCACTGGACCTGCGAAACCGCTTAAAGTTGCACTCAAAGCGCTAATTGCTTTTGGCGGCTATATGCAAAATGCCATCGGTCTACGCCCTGAAGATGCGTTCTGGAATATTGCCGATCCGGGTTGGGCTTATGGTTTGTACTACGGTATTACAGGACCCTTGCTGCTCGGGCATTCCACCTTGTTTTATGAAGGGGGTTTCAATGCCGAAAATGTCTGCGAAATCGTCAAGGAATATGGCATCACCAATCTTGCCGGTGCACCGACTGCCTACCGCATGCTGATGGCAGCAGACCCTGCGCAAATGGCGCAACTGCGCGGTAAACTGCGTGTGGTCAGCAGTGCCGGAGAACCCTTGAATCCGGAAGTGATCCGCTGGTTTAAAGAAGCCCTTGAGGTATCGATTTATGACCATTATGGCCAAACCGAAGTTGGCATGGTGGTGTGTAATCATCATGCTCTGGAGCATCCGGTTCATGCGGGTTCGGCAGGCTTTGCCAGTCCAGGTTATCGAATTGCAGTCGTCGATGAACAAGGTCAGGAACTCGCTGCTGACACCCCAGGAATCCTAGCGGTCGATATCAGTCAATCACCTATGATGTGGTTCTCAGGTTATGAAGAAAGTCGCAAATCTCCATTTGTCGGACATTATTACTTAACTGGGGATACCGCAGAAATTCATGCCGATGGCAGTATGAGCTTTGTAGGGCGTAGTGATGATGTCATTACAACGTCAGGCTATCGGGTCGGCCCATTTGATGTGGAAAGTGCCTTGCTGGAACATGATGCCGTCATTGAAGCGGCGGTCATTGGCGTGTCAGATCCTGAACGTACCGAAGTCATCAAAGCCTTTGTGATTCTGGCAAATAATTTTGCAGCTTCGACCCATCTGGAAGAAGAGCTGGGTCAATTTGTGAAAAAGCGTTTGTCTGCGCATGCCTATCCGCGCTTGATTGAATTTGTGACCGAATTGCCAAAAACCCCAAGCGGTAAAATTCAACGCTTTTTACTGCGCAATCAGGAAATCAACAAGCAGCAAGCGAAGACCGCATAACCAGCCAAAGCCAGCAGATTGAATAAAAATATCGAATAAAGAGATTGAAGGAAGAATCCATGCAATTAACGGAAGAGCAACAACTGATTCAGGATATGGCCAAAAGCTTCGCCCAAGAACAAATTAAACCCTTTGCCGGCGAGTGGGATCAAAAAGGCATATTTCCTAAACAGACCTTGTCCCAAATGGGTGAGTTAGGTTTTCTGGGTATGCTGATTCCGGAAGAATGGGGCGGTTCAGGTACAGGCACGCTGGCTTATGTACTTGCTCTCGAAGAAGTGGCAGCCGCAGATGGTGCAACATCCGCAATTATGAGCGTGCACAACTCTGTGGGTTGTGTACCGATTCTCAAGTTTGGAACTGAACAGCAAAAGCAGCAATTTTTAAAACCTTTGGCTCAAGGTGAAATGATAGGCGCCTTTGCCTTAACCGAACCACATACCGGTTCGGATGCTGCAGCGATTAAAACCCGGGCCGTGAAAGATGGCGATCACTACATTATCAATGGCGCCAAACAGTTTATTACCTCAGGCCATAATGCCGGGATGATTATTGTGTTTGCAGTGACTGACCCAAGCGCGGGAAAAAAGGGCATGAGTGCGTTTTTAATTCCTCGAGATACTCCGGGTTATGAAGTGATTCGGGTCGAAGAAAAACTCGGCCTGCACGCCTCAGATACCTGCCAAATTGCCTTAACTGATGTCCGGATTCATGAAAGTTTAAGACTCGGTGCAGAAGGGGAAGGCTTAAAAATTGCCCTAGCGAATCTGGAAGGTGGACGGATTGGTATTGCCGCACAAGCAGTTGGGCTAGCCCGCGCTGCATTGGAAGAAGCAACGGCCTATGCGCATGATCGTGTGGCCTTTGGTAAACCGATTTTTGAACAGCAAGCCATTTCTTTCCGTTTGGCCAGTATGGCCACCGAAATAGAAGCCGCACGTCAACTGGTCCATTTTGCAGCACGTAAGAAAGAAGCCGGTGAAGCCTGTTTAACTGAGGCTTCCATGGCTAAGCTATTTGCTTCAGAAATGGCAGAACGCGTCTGCTCCAAAGCCTTACAAATTTTTGGTGGCTATGGTTATCTGAAAGATTTCCCGATTGAACGGATTTACCGCGATGCCCGTATTTGTCAGATTTATGAAGGCACTAGCGATATTCAGCGCTTAGTAATTGCACGCAGTCTATAACTTTAAAGGGATTTTTATCATGCAGTGGCAAACCATTTTATTAGAACAACGTAACGGTGTCGGACTAATCACTTTAAACCGTCCGAAAGCGTTAAATGCACTCAATAACCAACTGATTATTGAGGTGAATCAGGCACTGGATCAACTGGAAAAAGACCCGCAGATTGGCTGTATTGTCATCACTGGTTCTGAAAAAGCCTTTGCCGCCGGTGCCGATATCAAAGAAATGGCAGATTTGAATTTTCCGCAAATTTATCTGGATGATTTTTTCAGTCTGGCCGATCGAATTGCCCAGCGCCGTAAGCCTTTAATTGCCGCAGTGAGTGGGTATGCCTTGGGTGGTGGTTGCGAACTGGCATTGATGTGCGACTTTATTTACTGCGCTGATAATGCAAAATTTGGTTTGCCTGAAGTTACCTTAGGCGTGTTGCCCGGCATTGGTGGTACCCAGCGTTTAACCTTAGCGATTGGTAAGGCCAAAGCCATGGAAATGTGCCTAACGGCACGGCAGATGGGGGCGCAGGAAGCGGAACAAAGTGGCCTGGTAGCACGTGTCTTTGCCAAAGAAGAATTACTGGAACAGACGCTGCAAGCTGCCGAAAAAATTGCTGAAAAGTCGCTTACTGCCGTGATGATGATTAAAGAATCAATTAATCGGGCCTTTGAAGTCAGTCTGGCCGAAGGACTGCGTTTTGAACGACGGGTATTTCATTCCATTTTTGCCGGTTCTGATCAGAAAGAAGGCATGCAGGCCTTTGTGGAAAAGCGCCCAGCCAAATTTACCCATCAATAAAACAAGAAGAGGGAAAAAATAATGAGTGATGAAAATAATTTAGCGATTAGCGTACAGGGAGGTCTGGGCATTATCAGCCTGGACCGCACCAGCTATTTAAATGCCTTAACTCTGCCGATGATCCAAAGCATTCAGGCACAACTAGATCAGTGGCGCCATGAGCCACAGGTTCAAGCCATCCTGATCAATTCCAACAGTCCCAAGGCGTTCTGTGCCGGAGGAGATATTCGTTATCTGTATGACAGTTATCAAGCCGGTAATACCCAATATCAGGATTTTTTTGCCACTGAATATAAGATGCTGAGCACCTTGCGTAATTTTCCAAAGGCCGTCATTGTATTGATGGATGGTTATGTGCTGGGTGGGGGTTTTGGTTTAGCTCAAGCCTGTCATATCAAGGTGAGTAGTGAAAAATCCCGTTTTGCCATGCCAGAAACAGCGATTGGATTTTTCCCCGATGTCGGAGCGACATACTTTTTATCTAGACTGGATGAGATTGGTGTTTATTTGGCATTGACGGGTGAACAGATCAGCAGCAGTGATGCGCTTCATTTGGATCTGGTCGATTATCATGTCCCAAGTGAACGCTTTGCTGAATTACAGGCTAGCTTAGCTGATGCACCTATTTTAACCAATATTGAAATCAGGAATATTATCAGCGCTTTTATCAACGATCCTGCAGAAAGTGAATTACAAAAACGTGCAGACTTGATTAACCGGCATTTTGCTTATCAAAATCTGGATGAAATTGAACATAGTCTGGTGCATGAAAAGGAGGTCGCCAATCAAGCTTGGGCAGACACAACCTTGGCCACCTTGCAACAACGTCCAGTCATGGCGAAACAAACCAGTTTGAAGTTACAGCAGGTGGGGCAAAACCTATCGCTGGAAAAATGCATGCAGTTAGAACGAGATTTGCAAGATATCTGGTTAGAGCAGGGGGATTTTATTGAAGGTGTACGCGCACTCATTATTGATAAAGACAAGAATCCGCAGTGGCAAACCGATAATTCAAAATTTGAAAAAACGCTGGAAAAATGCTGGCCAGTCTGGACTAAGCAACATATAGATTCGCTTTGTTATAAATAATCGTAATTTATTTTAAATAACGAAGTGGGTCACGGATGACACTACTAAAAAATACAAGAGGGATATATGCAACCCATACAAGAATCACATACTCAAACTAAAAAGTCTTCACACCGTTTGGCCGGTATATCCAGCATGGTGGGCACTACCATTGAATGGTATGACTTTTTTATTTATGGGGCAGCTGCCGCATTAATTTTCAATAAACTCTTCTTTCCTAACCTCGATCCCTTGATGGGGGTAATGGCTGCATTTGCTACTTATGCAGTGGGATTTATTGGTCGTCCTCTGGGCGGAATTGTGTTTGGTCATTTTGGAGACAAAATCGGCCGTAAAGCCATGTTATTGACTACTCTAATTATGATGGGTATCCCCACCGTTCTTATTGGTTTATTACCAACTTATGAAAGTATTGGCTATTGGGCCACGGTATTTCTGGTCATACTGCGCTTTATACAGGGTATGGCCATGGGAGGAGAGTGGGGTGGTGCCGTTTTAATGGCAGTTGAACATGCACCCGAAGGAGGCAAAGGCTTTTGGGGCAGTTTACCTCAGGCAAGTGCGGGTGGCGGGCTGATGCTGGCATCGATCGCTCTGGGGCTAGTGTCTATGTTGCCAGAAGCTAGCCTATTTAGCTGGGGATGGCGAATTCCATTCCTTGCCAGTATCGTACTGTTAGGGGTGGGCTGGTATATCCGGGTCAAAGTACCTGAATCCCCAGATTTTGAAAAAGTTAAAGACCAGGCACAAGAAATTAAAGTTCCGGCTTTGCAAGTTTTCAAAAATCATCCTCGAGAGCTTTTAACCATTATTTTTGCTCGTGCTGCTGAGAATGCATGGTTCTATATTGCTTCCACCTTTGCACTCGCCTATACCACTACAAAACTGGGGATTCCTCGTCAGGACATTTTATTTGCAACTATTTGCGGTGGTGGCTTGATTATGATTATGACGCCTTTATTTGGGCATCTGTCCGATAAGGTGGGTCAAAGAAACATGTTTATGTTTGGTCTGGTGATACTTTCACTTTATTGCTATCCATTTTTCAGTATGTTGGATACCAAAGACCCTCTATTGGTCTGGACTGCAATCGTATTGGGCATTGGTGTGGTTTTCCCACTAATGTATGCACCACAATCCCAGTTATTCGCCCGACAATTCCCGACCGAAATTCGATATAGCGGCATTTCAATTTCTGTGCAATTTGCCGGAGTCATTGGTGGAGGCTTGGCTCCCCTAATTGCAACTAAGCTTTTAAGTGTAGGTGAGGGCAGTCCTCATTTGATTATCAATTACATTATGGGTATGGCGATCTTTGCGATCTTTTGTACATTTTTTATGAAGAGTGACAAATTGAATCTTCAAGCATCTCAAGTAATGGTAAAAAATCCAACAGAAACAGATTTATCCCGTCCTTAATATCCATAAATAGAAGTTAATCAGTTAAATAAACGAACAGTGAAATAAAGCATTATTTTCTGGTCTTGGGAACAGGAGATATTTCCAAGATCAGAATATCTGGATGAGGCCTAATTTAATATCAGGTGTTTATATTGCATCTTTTGGGATTAGATTTTAAAAAATTTATAGCGCCAGCATTTTTTTAGCACCCCCTCATTAAACTGAGCTATTTTTCGCAAGATTCTGAAAATAATTCCAAAAAGATTTTCCGGAGCCATTGATTATTTGGATTATTAGGGCAGCGAGCATGCCAATGTTGCTTCACGCTATATTCGGGAAAAAATAGAGGGAAGCTAAAACTTTAATCTCACCTCGAGCTTTCAGGAATTTACTCAAATAAACTGGAATCGTTGCAATTGCATCGGTGTATTTTATAACTAATCCGATGCCAAGATAGCCAGATTACTTCATTAAAATATTTCGGTTTACGCCAATTCTTTGTAGTTCATGTTCCCCTACATAATGACCACCTGTTGCCAAAAATATTGATATGTAATTCTCTACAGAATTCCTGGTGTATAGGAGTAGTCCCTAATAGCCGTGGATAGGGGGACTGGGAATCACGGTATATTCCTGTCGAAAAAGGGTTGGCTGATAAAAACCTGCTTCTAATTGAAGCAGAAAACCAATATTAAGATGATTTCCCCTTCTGCCATTAATGCAGGTGTACTGATCTCAATTGGCACGATGCTGAGACGAATATGGGGTGCATTTTGACATAGATAACCGACTAGTTTTGACAATAAAACCCAATGGCTAATATCCGTCATAATTTGAATCTGAAACTTATCAAGAATCTGTTGCTATATCAGGATGATTTACGTGATCAGTAAACGTAGTTATATCGGGTTTCCGAGCCTCCAGTATTTTAGGCATGATTTCGCAAGATTATAGTATTAGATTGATGAGCCTAACTGAAAGTTGGGACAGCAAGATTAAGGCTCCGTAAGAAAAGCTCAGTTAAAAGTAATTATATCGGGTGGGTATATATAAAATGTCTACTCTTTTACCTTAAAAATATATGACTTATCATCTATTTTTAAAGATTACATTTTTATAATATTAGCTTTTATTTTTAATTAATATTTATAATTTATAATATATACAATAACTTATATATAACTATATATTATAAATAAAATTTATTTTTCAACTGAATCTCATTTTAATAAAGCAAAACTAAATTTCAGAGTTTTTTTTAAAGCATTAAATAATGGTAAATAGAAGGTATTTTAAAAAAAAATTATTGAGTAAATTGGCATTTTTGGTAATAGATCATTTACCCTTTAAAGTGTTTAATTCACTTACATAAAAACAATAAATAAACACAAATTTTAACTCCAGTGAAAATTTAGCTTTCTAATTTTTCATTATAAAACAGGCTTATAGAAGCGAATGAGAAATTAGAAAATTAACTTTATACAGGATTTGGGGGCACAATAAGTCCTCTTAGGGATTTAATAGATTACTGAATAAATTACATAATTTTTTAAAAAGCGATTGGTTATGGAGTAGCGGTTGTGTCAAGAAAATATAATAAGTTTTTGTCTGCAGCAGCAGATTTTAACTTAGAAAACTCTCCATATCATTGGATCACTCAAGTACATTCTCAATATAGGCAGAATTTTGATCACGCTTTAAAAAAATATGGTTTAAATAATTCTAGTCGTCGTCTTTTACTGGCTTTAAAATCCAAACCTCACGCCAGTATATCTGATTTATCTGACATAACTATTTGTAAGATGTCCACTACCACAAAAATTATTTACCGTTTAAAAAAGGAAGGGTTGGTTGATACTTATTGTTGTGAAAATGATGGTCGAATTACACGAGTTGTATTAACCGATAAAGGACAACAAATGACGCAAAAAATTAACGATATCAGTCTTATCATTCTAGAAAAATCTTTTGCAGGATTGACACCGCTAAAAATTGAAAAAATGTTAGAAAGCCTGAAACATATTTTCAGAAATTTAGCCGGTTAATAAAAATTTAATTAAAAGTTTTCTTCTTGATTTAATGTTAGAAAGCTATGAATACTTCTTTAATTTAGGAAAACTTTGTTGAAGTATAGAAAATATACAATTATTCCTAATCAAACTTTATATTAACTAATGAGGCTATTTTAAATGAATGCTTTAGAAGAACATTTACCACCATTTATGACTAAATCACATCCGCTTAATAGTAATGAAGCACGTAGAAATCAATTGAAAAATGAGTTATTTAATATTAATGCCAATCTAAATAGTTTAGCGAGTAATATTGAAAAATCGATACATAGTTTAGTTTTTATTGATCTTGATAATTTTTTGGCCATCAAAGGTTGGAATTCTAAAATTGACACTGAAAAAAATAAGACTTACAAAAAAAGTAATAACTTTATTAAATTGTCTCCAATAAGTACCTCAGACACTAAAATTTCTTTTTTGGTGGGCCATAACCTAGTTCGAATTCAAGATCATTGTATTGAACTATCTTTTAAAGATGTGGCTCTACAGAGTGCCATTCATACAGCCAAACTAGGTATAGAAGTTAATAATAAATCAGTCAACGAACTTGAGGATTCTTTAAAGAAATCTCAGATAATAAAAAGTAAGCTAGAAGAATCAATAATGAAACTGGATTTAAGCCAAATTAACTTAGAAACGTTTAAAGCTAATTTAAATAGCCGTAAAAAACAGCCTAATTTACGTGAAGCAATTGTAAAAATTTTGGAAAGTATTTAATTTTATATATTATTTAAAATTAAGATAATATGAATTATACAGAATTAATTTTGATAATAAAAAAACCCCGGTATTCCGCCGGGGTTTTCGTATTGGTTAGCTTGGTATAGCTCCTGTCATGCCTTGCAGCTTTGGTACGATCTATTATTTTTGGAACTTCTTCTAAAGTGAACAGAATTGAACTTTCATATTTCTGTAATATCTCTAAATTTATGAACTCTACCCTGTTTAAAGCTGAAATCCTTGCGCTATGAGCAATAAGCAGTTTTTTAAGTGCACTATCGCACAAATTTTACTCATTTAGACTAGTTCTGTTAAGATTAGATTTACAAGAATTAAAATGTTCAAAAGTCTAATAAATTTAATGGTTATATTTATGAATAAACATCTTGCTCTAGAAATTACCCAAAAGTTACGATCCATTTATGCCCATCAAGTCAGAGTGGCAGAGCTATTCTTAAAAATAGGCGAAGTTTCGAATCTTACCCCTCTAATTCTTACAGGAAATAAAACCGTTTTTTCTTTTAAAGAAACAGGGAAATCTCTTACTAAAGTTAAAAATGAAATTTCTGCTGTCAGAAATACCTCGCAAGCAGATGCAGTGTTGATAGAGATCATTTCCGAACTGGTATAGATTTAGGGCCTTGCAGGGACTTTAATTCGTATTTTTGACGCACATCCCTGTCTGATTTAAAACTAGAGGCAATAAGAAATACCCAGCCTGATCTGTCCCTCAAAAGTTAGACAATAATTAATGAAAAACACTGAATTTCCTGTGAGAAAATTCAGCTTTTTTACTTGCTAGTGAGGCTAATCCTCACTATTACTTCTGTTTTTTAAGCTGCTTTGTAAGCTTATTTAACTTGTTTTTGTGTTTTGAAATCTTTTCAAGACGTGCTTTGATCTTCTTTTTCAAGATTTTAACTTGCTTCGACATGATGTCACTCCTTGGTATGAATATCCGCTGACTGGTTTTTTTTCATAAAACTACGGATAAATTTTCTTAATTCTCTAGCAGCACTGGTGTCCATAGCTTCACACAATTGAATGAACTCATCACGTTCAGTGCTGTTAATTCGAATTAAGAGTTGCCCATCTTTCTTGTTGGCCTTTATTTTTTTGGGTTGATCAGTCATAAGATATTTATTCCCAAAGGCACGAGTACAAGCAAAATGTATATAAACTATATATATACATTTTCAAAACTAGGCAACCTTTTAATTTATTGTTTTTTATTTAAAATATTCTAATAAAAGGTTAATTAAATAAAGGTATAAATATTTTTTAAATAAAACAGGCTGGTTCATGTTTGAGCTATTTTTTCTTTTTGGGTAATGACAGACTGAATACGATCCCATCTTCAGTATTTTCAGCGCTTGCTTGTCCACCATGCAATTGCATAATGGACTTGACTATAGCTAATCCTAATCCACCCGTGTGTGCTTTTTCATGCCGGCTATCATCGACTTGATAAAAGCGTTCAAACAAATGGGGCAGATGTTGTTCTGCAATCCATACTTTGGGCGTCAGAACTTCAATTTGAATCATATGGTTTAATTCTTTGGCTCGTAGCATAATTTCACTATTCGCTTCACCATATGCAATTGAATTACTGAGTAGATTTGCCAGTGCACGTTCTATTAATAATTGATTCGCAATCAGTTTTAACTCGGGTGCAACCTCAAGTTTAAAATGGATGTTTCTTTCATCAGCGAGGAAGCTGAAGTATTCAACTAAGCCTTGCAGCATGCTATATACATTGAAGCATTGTTTTTCAACCACATAATCACCATGTTCTACGCAAGCAATGAACAACATACTTTCAATCATTTGGTTCAGACGTTCATACTCTTCTAAATTTGAGTACAGCACATTTTCTAATTCATGCAGCTCTCGTGGCCGTGAAAGTAGAATTTGTGTTTGTCCCATCAAATTGTTTAATGGCGTTCTCAGTTCATGGGAAATGTCTTCAGAAAAACGTGCCAGTTGCTGATAAGCAGATTGAATTCTTGCCAGCATCGCATTCATGGCTTGACTGAGTTCATGCACTTCAAGGGTGTTACTTTGAATTTCAATACGTTGATTAGACTGCGTTATACCGATTTTTGTCGTGGCATGTATCAGTTGTTGCATCGAATTTAGAATATAGCGACCGGCAAACCAGGCCATCAGCGTCGAGCATAAAATCCCCAGAATGCTGTATAAAGTCAGTTTTGATCGATATTCAGCAAGGGCATTTTGCCCTTCAGCCAGTTGTTTACCAGCAATCAGTTGATAACGATCAGCATTGAATTCTAATTGCTTGAAGGCTAGTCGTGTCGAAGGATTATTTGCTTGATTATCTTGAAACTGGAGTGAAGATGAAAATGCTAAGGCGGGAATATGCACTTTTAATGGATTGATTTGAATGAGTTTACCATTTTGATTTCGTAAAAGAAGTAAGTTGTCTTCTTGCCCAAGCATGTTTTCGTAGAGCTTAGGATGTTGGACCAATAGCGCAAAACTTTGAGCATCTTCCAGAAAAATTTCAATCCGTTCAATCCGTGCTGCTAATGCCTGATCCTGCTGAGTTTGGATCATGTTTTTCATATTGTGATAGGACAATAGGGCAACGCTGCAAAATACCACGCAGGAGACCAGACAAAAAGCGATACTTAATAGGGTGGTTAGGTTTAATCGGATGGTTTTTTTCATGGCAGCTCATCAAGTTTATATCCCATACCACGTACCGTATGAATCAGTCTGGGACTGAAATGATCATCAATTTTGCTGCGTAGTCTGCGAATAGCAACGTCTACGACATTGGTATCTGTATTAAAATTAATATTCCATACCATGGATGCAATTTGACTGCGGGTCATGACTTGACCTTGATGCTCCATCAACAGTTGCAATAGCGCAAATTCTTTCTGACTCAGCTCAATTTTTTGCCCACCCCGCTGTACTTCGTGTTTTAAGCGGTTCAAGATCAAATTAGACACTTGGTAAGCCTCTTGTTCCATTCGTGGGGCACGCCGCAGTAGACTTTTGATCCTTGCCAGTAATTCAATATAAGAAAAGGGCTTGCTGAGATAGTCATCTGCGCCAAGCTCAAGCCCTTTGACGCGGTCCAGTACATGATCACGAGCCGTGAGCATGAGTACAGGAATTTGACTAAAGGTTCTGAGGGTTTGTAATACCTGCCATCCATCCAGGTCTGGCAACATCACATCAAGTAAGGCAAGGTCAAACTTTTGTTGTTGTAGAGACGATAGGGCTTCAATACCATTTCTTGCGATAGCGGTACTGTAACCCGACTCATTCAGCCCTTTTGCCAGATAGTCAGCAATTTTGACTTCATCTTCAATAATTAAGATATGCATCTCAGTAGTTTATCTTCTTTTAAACAGATTTTAGATTACAAATCGGTAATCTGATTGTCATGCCGAATTGCATCATTTTTTTCTAAGATATGTCCACGATCAATTGAAACATATTGCCACAATGAACGCTTTCTTTATAAAAAAATCTCTCGTAGCACTGGGTGCCTCATTTTTAGTGAACGCTTTTGCACATGCTGACTTAAGAACAGGCTACATCATGCCACTCGAAACCGCAGAATTGATGGCTAAAAATGTCATGCATGCTTGTCAATTAGAGGCAAAACCTGCTGCTGTGGTTGTGCTCGATCAGGGTGGTAATGTACTGATTAGTCAACGTCATGAGTCTGTTGGCATTCATAACTTGATTGCGGCAGAACGTAAGGCATTTACGGCGTATTCGACCAAAACCAATAGCTTGGATTTTATGCGTAATGCACAGAAAAACCCGGATGCGCAGAACTTGAATAGTCTACCCGAATTGCTCTTGCTCGGCGGGGGCATACCGGTGGTTTATAAAAATCAGTTTTTAGGTGCAGTTGGTGTCGCAGGTGCCGGTGGCTCAGTTCAAGACCATCAATGTGCGCAAAAAGGCGTAGAAACCACTTTAAAAACACTTTAAATCACTTAACACTATCTATTGGAGTCAATTTTTATGAAAAAGTCACTTATATTTCTGGGTGGTTTGTTGATCTCGAGTTGGGTAATGGCTCAAAACCCTTTGAGTGTACATGTCCTGAACTTGGAAAACGGTTTGCCGTCCTCCGATGTGAAAGTCACTTTGGAAGAACAGAAAAATGGTCAATGGGTTCAGATTTCAGAAGCTAAAACCAATCAACAGGGGCGTATCAGCGCATTATTTCCAGAAAATAAGCCGTTCAATACAGCTCTATATAAAGTCACCTTTAAAACAGGCGACTGGTTTAAGCAAAATAACCAAAAGACTTTCTTTCCTGAAGTGCCTGTCATTTTTCAGGTTGATGGTTCAGTCAAACATTACCATATTCCACTCCTGTTGAGTCCTTATGGTTACTCAACCTATCGTGGAAATTAAATCAATTATAGCGCAGGATTAATCTTATAAAGTTCGAGCTCTGAGCACTTTAATATTTTAAGCGCTGTGAATACCACCGATTTTGTAGACACTCTTTAGTTCGATAAAACGGCTAATTAACGCGGTGTTTACAATCGTCATTCAAGAGTTAATCCCTAGGTCATTACCATCATTACCCGCGGGGCAGAGGAAGTTCACTGACAAAAAATTCCCCGCAGTCCAACCCAGATGTACAGTTTAATTGTAGGGTTTGTGGAGGTGGGCGAAACGCTTGGGGAAGCTATGCATCGTGAAACTCTCGAGAAAGGGGCTTCAGGTCAAAAACATTCAATATCGGGCATCCAGCCATGACCTATTCTGAGCAACCTGATGAGGGCAGTTAAAGCTGAATATCATGCTGGTGACAGGCGAAATGTCAAATACAGGAGAATGAACTGAGTGATGCTCGGTAAGCTGCGTTAATCCGGCATCCTGAATTTTATGCTCTGCTCTTCACACTTTTTTCACTTCAGTTGCACTATCTTAATAATAGAATCAATTAAGGCTCAAAAATGAATACTCTATTAAAGTCAATTGCGGGTACGACACTGGCAGTCATCAGCTTAAGCTTATCTGTCACTGCTCAGGCAGAAACAACTGCACCCCAAGCGGTAGATAAAGTCGATATTCAACAGTATGCAGGTAAGTGGTATGAAATTGCCCATTTACCGATGTATTTTCAACGTAAGTGTGTTGCCGATATTACAGCTCAATACAGTGTAAACGCTGATAAAACGATGGGTGTATTAAATAGCTGCCGTACTGCAGATGGTGAAATGATCCGTTCCGAAGGTATTGCCTATCCGCAGAATGAAGGCAATAGCAAACTTAAGGTGAGCTTTTTACCTAAAGGTCTAAGATGGTTGCCATTTACTAAAGGTCATTATTGGGTATTACGCATTGACCCTGACTATAAGGTTGCACTGGTGGGTGGGCCAAGCGACAAATACTTATGGATCTTGTCTCGTGAGCCTCAGATAGAGGAGGCAACTTATCAATCTTATCTGCAAACAGCACAACAGTATGGCTATGACATCAGCAAGTTAGTCAAAATGCCGCATTAATCGAAAAGCCCTTTGCCGAACTGCTAATCTCTCCTTTCACAGTTCGGCTTTTTTTATTCTGCTTCACATAAAATTGATATCAATGCGATTAAACTCCTTGAAAGAAAATAGAATATTTTACTATTAGGATAAATCCATGTTGAACAGTCTGATGCGATGGGTTGATAGTTGGTCTATGTCTGTGCAGGCAGAAACGATTACGGCTGAAAGTACTCAAATCCAGTGGTTTCGCATCTTGCCGTTTATTCTGTTGCACCTTGCTTGCTTAGCGGGGTTTTGGGTCGGGGTATCCTGGTTTGCAATTGGTTTTATGCTGGTCTTTTACCTGATTCGCATGTTTTCAATTACTGCATTTTTTCATCGCTACTTGTCGCATAAGACCTTTCAGACTTCACGTGTGATGCAATTTATTTTTGTATTACTTGGCACCATGAGTGCACAGCGTGGCCCGCTGTGGTGGTCAGCACATCACCGTTATCATCACCGTTATACCGACACCCTGCAAGACCCGCATTCATCTACCCATGGGTTTTGGTACAGTCATGTGGGCTGGTTTCTGAATGAATATAACTTTGCTACACGTAAAGAAGTGATTAAAGATTGGCTCAAATACCCTGAACTGATCTGGCTGGACCGTTTTAGTCTGATTGTGGTGCTGCTCACTGCCAGTGGCATTTATGCGCTGGGAGAATGGCTGGCCCTGAGCTATCCTCAATTGGGCACGTCGGGTTTACAGCTGCTGGTATGGGGGTTTGTGATATCCACCGTTTTACTGACGCATGCCACCTTATGTATTAATTCACTGGCCCATCACTATGGCAGCCGTGACTTCGAGACAGAGGATCAAAGCCGAAATAATTTATTTTTGTCTATTATTACCTTAGGTGAAGGTTGGCACAACAATCATCATTATTATGCCGGCAGTACCCGTCAGGGTTTCTACTGGTGGCAAATTGATATGACCTATTACATTTTAAAAATCATGTCTTGGTTCGGACTGGTCTGGGGTTTGAAACCGATTCCATCACGTGTGTATGAGATCAGCAAAATTGCGCAAGCCAGAAAACAGAAAAAAGCAGCAAAGAAAGGCGCTCAAAATATTCAATCTGGGGAATCATGATGAAAATTGCAATTATTGGCTCAGGCATTTCTGGGCTGTATGCCGCGTGGAAACTAGGCAAAGTGCATGAAGTTACCATATTTGAAAAGAACAATTATTTTGGTGGGCATACCGATACCCATCAGCTCAATATAGATGGAGAGCAAGTCGCAGTTGATAGTGGTTTTATTGTCTTTAATGAACATAACTATCCATTGTTTTGTGCAATGCTGAAAGAGCTCGGCATACCCTCACAAAGTAGTGATATGGGCTTTTCCGTCAACAATCAGGTCACAGGGCTGCAATACAATCCTTCCAAAAAATTCTCTTTACTGCGACGACCACAAAACTTCCTGAAATCTGACTTTCGCACGATGCTGTCCGATCTGTTCAGGTTCTATGCAGCCAATAAAGATCTGAATGTTGAACAAATCGATGTAGGGCTCAGTATTGATGAATATTTAAATCAACATGCTTATTCGGAGGCTTTTCGTCAGGAGCATCTCTACCCGATGTGCGGTGCGCTGTGGTCTTGTCCGGTCGAGCAGGCTGGGCAGATTCCGTATAAATTTGTGGTGAGTTTTTTTCAGCATCATCGCATGTTGCAACTCAAGGAGCGTCCATTATGGCAAACCGTGAAAGGCGGTTCAGCATGCTATGTTCGTGCGATCCAGAAGCAGGCCAACAACATTAGCTTCCGAAAGACCGGGGTTGAATCTGTAGCACGTACCGCACATGATATCTTGATTGAAACCAAGCAGGGCGTAGAACGCTTTGACTGGGTGGTCTTTGCCAGCCATGCCGATGATAGCCTGAAGTTACTCAAAGACCCTTCCACACGGGAACAGGAGGTATTAGGTAATTTTCGTTATCAGGCTAACCGTATGGTTGTGCACTCGGATATCAGCATTATGCCAAAATCCATACATCAGTGGGCAAGCTGGCATGTACACGTCACCCCGAGTCAGGCATCCGAGCACACGCCGTTCCAGAACAGTGGTATTCATTATGGCTTTAGTTACTGGATGAATAAGCTGCAAAACCTCAACTGCAACACTCAAATCTTGGCCACACTCAATCCAAATTTTGCCATTGATCCGAAAAAGATATGGGTAGAACGACATTACCGTCATCCGGTATTTGATGCTAAAGCCATTGAGGCGCAAAGCCATTGGGCCGAGGTAAATGGTCAAAATCGCACCTCCTACTGCGGAGCTTACTGGGGGTGGGGCTTCCATGAAGATGGGGCTCGCAGTGCCTCATGGGTTGTGGATCATTTGCTGAAAAAGGCTGGCCAAGCCGCTTAGGAGAGTCAGATGCGTATGTATCCACTGGCTGTTGCTTCTGCACAGATTCGGCATCGCCGTTATTTACCCAAAGCGCATGAGTTTAGCGCACAACTGACTTACTTATGGTTTGATCCTGATCAAATTAAAACCTTTACCCAAAAATCCTGGCTTTGGTCCTCTAGCCGCTGGAATTTTCTGACTCTGGATGAGCGGGATTTTCTGGACATGGAATGTGGCTCGATTCGGCAGAAAATTTCCCGTCTGCTGATCAAACAAGAAAACTATCGATTAACCCATGCCGATGCCGTAAGGGTCTTAGCTTTACCGCGCACACTCGGTTTTCGCTTTAATTCGGTAGTGTTTTACCTGGTCTTTGATGCGACCGAGCAGCCCGTGTTTGTGCTCAGTGAAATTACCAATACACCGTGGAATGAACGTAAAATCTATATCCATGATTGCAGAAAAAATGCAGTGGTACATGCACCGTATCGAACTTATCAGTTCGACTTTCAAAAAGATTTTCATGTATCGCCGTTTATGCCAATGGCGTTGGATTACCACTGGCACTTCAGCTTTTCTGATCAGCAGAATGTAATTCATATGCAGTTATTTGAGCAAAATGTACTGCAATTTGATGCAACCATGAGTTTTAGCCTGCAGAAGATCACAGTTCCTTCACAGCAGCATCGTTATGCTGTATTTAAGGTCTTCGAACCCTTCAAGATGGTCATGGGAATCTACCTTAACGCCTTTCGTTTATGGAAGAAAAAAATTCCGTTTTACCCAAATCCTAAAAAAGATAAAGGAAATACATTGCTATGAAAACATTGTTAATGGGAGAGCTGAGCACATTACCTGTGGTACTGCGCCATTTACTGAAATTACAGCATGGTCAGCTGATCTTTAAAGGGGTCTGGAACGGAATAGTTGGGGAAAGCAGTGACTTGCATGCAGTGATTCAGGTACATGACACACGTCTCATGGATTTACTGTTCAGAAATGGGGTTCTGGGTGCAGCGGAAGGCTTTATTCTGGGTTACTGGAGCAGTGATGATCTGGTAAAGGTGATCCAGATTTTGGCACGCAACCGCGATGTGCTGGACCGAATGAATCAGAATGCTGTGGTTAAGGCCAGCCAGTTCTTTTTAAAGACTTGGTATAAATCACGTAAAAACTCAATTGATGGCAGCCGTAAAAACATTGCCGAGCATTATGACTTGAGCAATGAGTTTTTTAAGCTGTTCCTTGATTCAAGCATGATGTATTCAAGTGCCGTGTTTAAAGAGCCAAGCATGAGTCTGGAACAAGCATCAGACTATAAAAAAGAGTTGATCTGCCAGAAACTGCAGCTTCAGCCGATGGATCATCTGGTTGAAATCGGCAGTGGCTGGGGTGGTTTTGCCATTTATGCCGCCCAGCATTATGGCTGTAAAGTCACCACCATCACCATATCCAAGGCCCAGTATGAAGAAGCTGTGGCCCGGGTGATAGCATCGGGACTGTCGCATCGGGTCGATGTACAGCTCAAAGACTATCGGCTGCTAGAAGGTAAATACGACAAACTGGTCTCGATTGAAATGATTGAAGCCGTGGGCGAACAGTATTTACCGACCTATTTTAATAAATGCCGTCAGCTGTTGAAACCGAATGGTTTGGCACTAATTCAAGCGATTACCATTGAAGATGCACGTTATGAAAAATCCCTAAATACCATCGACTATATTAAGCGTTATATTTTCCCGGGAAGTTTTATTCCGTGTATCAGTGTGATGACTCAGGTGGCATCAGCACAAAAACTGCGTCTAAAGCAGCTTGATGATATTGGGCAAAGCTATGCAGACACCTTGAGCTGCTGGCGTCAGCGTTTTCTAGCACAGCGGGATGAAGTATTGCAACTTGGCTTCGATGAAAAATTTATACGCATGTGGGATTTTTACCTGTGTTATTGCGAAGGTGGCTTTAGAGAAGGTGTCATCAGTGATGTACACCTGCTGTTTGAAGCCAGTGCTTACTGAGTACCAATAAAATAGGGGGATACTGAGATGCTGCTTAATTTATTTTTAGTCAATATTTTTATTATGCTATGCAGCTGGATACTGGTCACCTATAACAAGCGTGCGGGACTGGTCGACGTTAGCTGGAGCTTTAGTATTGCACTGAATGTGATTGTAGCGGCTTGGGTAGTGGAAGATGCTCCTGTGCTGGTACGGGTGTTTCTGGGACTGGCAAGTAGTATCTGGTTTTTAAGACTGAGCTGGCATCTGCTGCGTCGTTATGCCAATGAAACCAAAGAAGATACCCGTTACGCCAATATGCGCCGAACTCTGGGAGAGTATCAGCATTTGGGATTTTTGGCATTTTTCATCTTCCAGGCAGGTCTAGTGCTGCTGTTTTCCTATCCCATGCTGGAACTGCTGAGTATTCCAGCACAGCAGTGGAATGGATGGACTGTCCCTGCCGTTGCACTGGCTGCGACAATCATGCTGGTGGCATTGATCGGTGAGACGACTGCCGACCAGCAACTGTATCGTTTTAAGCTTGATCCGCATAATCAAGGTAAAACGATGGATCGGGGTTTATGGAAATATTCACGTCATCCCAATTATTTTTTTGAATGGCTGCACTGGTTTGCCTATCCAATCTTAGGCTTGGCAGCAGGACTGTACGGACTTTGGGTTTATCCGATTTTGATGTGGCTGTTTTTGTACTACATCACCGGTATCCCATTTAGTGAACAGCAAGCCCTAGCGCACCGTGGCGACAACTACAAAGATTATCAAAGACGAACCTCAATGTTTATTCCGTGGCAACCCAAAAAGTAGGTACACAGATGGATTTTATGATTCAACCCACCCTAAAACTGATTGAAAGTGGCAAAGTGCCCGATCAGGCGATTCGAGCAGCGATCCGTCATTTAAGTAAAAAGCGCTTGGCACAAGAAGGGCGTTTTGATCCGGCTCTGGCGGCACAGCGCTACATGGATGTGTTGCAGATGCTTCAACACAGTGACATTGCGATTGAAACGGAGAAAGCCAATGAGCAGCATTATGAGCTACCGACTGAATTTTTTCAGGCGGTACTCGGGAAGCGTTTAAAATATAGCGCAAGTTTATTTAACAGCAATAAAACCACGCTTGATCAAGCTGAAGAATTGGCTCTGGCAAGCTATTGTGAGCGGGCTCAATTACAAGATGGGCAGGATATTCTTGAAATTGGCTGTGGCTGGGGCTCCTTAAGTCTGTGGATGGCAGAGCACTATCCAAACGCAAATATTATTGTCGTGTCTAACTCGGCCACACAACGCGTATATATTCAGGAACAGGCACGGTTAAAACAATTTGATAATCTGAGTGTGATCACCTGTGATGTAAATGTACTTGAGTTGGCCGCTGAATCTTTTGACCGGGTGGTTTCTGTTGAAATGTTCGAGCATGTGCGTAACTATCAGAAGCTGTTTGAGAAAATTAGCACATGGCTAAAACCAGAAGGCTTACTGTGGTGTCATATTTTCTGTCATCGTTTCCTGCATTATCCATTCGAAGTCAAGAATGAGTTTGACTGGATGTCGAAGTATTTCTTCAGTGGCGGGTTAATGCCGGCGGCATCGACATTCTTGCATTTCCAGGATCATTTACAATTAGAACAGCATTGGCAATGGTCAGGTACGGCTTATGAGCGTACTGCAAATGCCTGGCTTGAAAATATGGACCGCAACGTAAATACGCTAAAACCTGTATTTGAAAAAACCTATGGCAAAGACGCGGCTGCCTGGTGGCAACGCTGGCGGATTTTCTTTATGGCTTGTGCTGAATTATTTGGCTATGAAAAAGGCCAGGAGTGGGTCATTGGACACTTCTTGTTTAACAAGAAAGTCCTATGATACTTTCATAGCATTTAAATTAAAGATCAAGTAAGAGATGAGTTTATGTTTAAGCTGTTTCGAGACAAACGTGCTCATCCCTTAGGTGAGGTATTTAATCGTTATTATTGGTTGCAAATCGGTCTAATCGCCATGTCAGTTGTCATTGGCATTGGCTGTAGTGCCTGGGTCATTAAGGGCACTTTACTGAAAACCGCACTCGAACAGGAAATGTCACATTATTGGGAGCGTTTGGAACGTGATCCAAATGCAGAGCTTCCCGATACCAAGAATCTGTATGGCTATCGCTGGGATAGTAAAGCACCCGCGAAATTGCAAAATATGCAACTGCATGAAGGCGTAAGTCGTCATTTTATCGATGGTAAGGAGCGTATGACAGTCTATGGCGAGCGCAATGGACAACATGTGTTTCTGGTTTTTGGTGAGAGTAATGTTAATAAACTGATCTGGCTGTTTGGACTTGCCCCCTTAATGGTGAGTCTATTTGTCTTGTACAGCCTGCTGTGGTGGTGGAACCGTCGTGCGCGGCGCTATTTTTCTCCGATTACCCGTCTGGCGAATGCACTGGAAAATATTGACTGGGAACATCAGAGCAAAGAAGCTTCGCCGTTTCAGGACATTAACACCGATGCCAATATGGAAGCAGAGTATCTTAAACAGGCGCTGGAAAAATATCATCAGGTGTTGAGTGAATTTATTAACCGTGAACGTGAGTTTACCGGTGATGTCAGTCATGAGCTCAGAACGCCATTAACCATCTTAAAAGGCAATGTACAGCTGTGTCAGACCCGTTATGGTGACAATAAATCCTTTACCCGCTTGCAAAATACCATCGAAGACATGCAGCTTTTGGTCGATACCTTATTGGCCATTGCACGTAACACCACCAATACCTTAACTGCTGAAAATACTATGTTGTCGAATCTGCTGGATGAACTGGTGCAAGATTTAAACAGTGTCAGTCATGCTAAAGGTATACAGATTGATTTGCAAAAAGACCTAGATGAGCAAACCCGTAAAATCTATCCATCCATGACCAAAATGGTATTTAGTAATATTCTACGTAATGCGTTGAACTATTCTCAAGGTTCCGAAATTGATGTGGTTTTACAAAAAAACAAGGTACTCATTGCGGACAATGGTATCGGGATTCATTTACCCAACGATGCCAAAGTACAAGAGCTCTCAAATCGTCAGTTACAACTGCAGGTGAAAGGGCATGGTATTGGCCTGCAATTGGTGCAAAAGCTCTGTACGCAATTGGGCTGGCGTGTGGAATTATTTGACCGTCAGTACTATATCAGCACCCATCAGGATGTGAATTTAAGTTCGACCATAGGTTTAATTGTGGTCGTCTATTTGAACTAGGCCGACTAAGGTTCTAATGAAATTTTGAGGCCCACACCGGAAACCGTATGAATGAGTTTTTGTTCAAACGGTTTGTCGACTGTTTTGCGCAAGTTATAAATATGACTGCGCAGCGCATCACTTTCAGGCTCTTCATCGCCCCAAAGCTCCATCATGATTTCCTGTTTGGTCATGACCTTGGGGGAATTACGCATCAGAAGTTTGAGTAATTTAAACTGAATGGGAGGCAATTCAATGACTTGACCGGAACGGCTTAAATGCTGACGCGCAGGATCTAAAACCAAATCATGAATTTTGATCTGACTATTTGATACTTCGCCAAGTGAGCGTTTAATCAAGGCTCGAACACGCATCACCAATTCATTAAAGTCAAAAGGCTTGACCAGATAATCATCTGTGCCTGATTTAAAGCCTTTGAGCTTATCATCCAAAGTATCACGTGCGGTCAACATCAGTACGGGAATGTCCATACCTTGCTGGTTACGTAGCCACTCGCACAGCTCATAACCCGAGCCATCCGGCAGATTAATGTCCAGAAGTAGCACATGATAGGGACGCTGCTTAAGTAAATGACGTGCGGCATCTAAATTCCGGGCATGATCGACCACGAAGTCATGCTCTTCTAGGAACTCGCACAAGGTTGAGGCAAGTTCATAGTGATCTTCAACCATAAGCACAAAATGTTTAGACATAACCATGGCTTCTTAAATTAATTTAACAGTTGTTGCTTCAACTTAGCACTAAATGGAACGTTACCGAGCCAAATATTAAAATATTGCTGGGCTTGAGCATCTTGAATACGCCCGAGCACTCGCTGATTCAGAGAAAGTATTAATGTTTTGCTCGAATGCACATAACTAAGGCGATAAAGATCGCCTTGTTTGACTGGTCGATATAACGCCGTCACTTGATGCAAAGCCGAGCTTTCATTATAGCCATTGATGTTCTTTTTTAAAAAATGTGTTGCTACACGTTTAAACGCCCATTCCGGAATATTTTGACTATAGGCGAAATCCATTTGCATGCTTTGGCCTTGCCAGGATTGGGTACAGTTTTCTGCATAATAGTTGGCTGTGCCGACCTGCTTTTGTCCGACCAGTAATTCGCCTGTACTACATTTCAGCAGTTTATTGGCAGAAGCCAGTGGACTGATGGCACATGTCATTAACACGCTCAAACTTAAGGTGATTTTTTGAATGGCAGTACCCATGAATAGGCACCTCCTACATAAGGTAATGCACGGTATAGACCATTTGCCGGATCCCAGAAGTCTTGCTGGAAAATAATTTTATTGTTGTCATTAACCTTTATTTCACTAATGCCATAAGAGGCCATAGAACGTGTGCTACCAAACATTTTAAAATCATAAGCCATATGCCAATGCACATAAGCAGAATCATTATAATGAGACGTATTTAATAGCTTTACGGTAACATTGCTAACGCGTTTATTCATACCTTTGAAGTGCTCAACCAAGTCACTACGCGATGAAAATTGTGACAAAGTATCATTAATAAACAGCTGGTCTGCATACAGAGAACTGGCTTTTTCTACAAATTCTGGCGTACCCAGAGTATTAAAGGTCGAGGTAAATCGCGTTCCAATCTCCAGGGCTTTGGCATCATCAAGTTTTACACCTTGGATGCTGGTGCGAGCCTGACTGTAGTCTGAGGAGTAGCTGGGAATACTTTTGCAGCCTGATATATACAGCAATGGCAGCGTAAGGGCTGCTGTTATCATTTTTTTAGCGTGTTTCATCATTCTGTCCATCTTCAATCTTATTTTGCTACTTTAGACAGGATGTCGTGAATAGAATGTGAAGATGAAACGCTGTTGATAGAAAATGAATACAGTAAACATTGTTAGATTCCAGTCATTTTTGCAACCTGATAGGGATGAAAAGATAGAGACTAGGTCTGTACAAGGCGGCAGAAGCTGCCTTGTATATATCTGTAAGGCTGAAATTAAAAGCACATTCGGCGTCTTTCCACTCTTTGGGCTTAATCATAAAAAGTAGCAAACTCTTCAACAGTAACACGTGGTGTATGTAATTGATTAACCACTTGAGTTTGGTCCGCATAACCCAGTGCAATAGCGCAAACCAATTCTTCATTTTCAGGAATACCAAGCACATTGGCAACAGTTTGATGAAATGGGTTCCATGCTGCTTGTGGACAGCTATCAATTCCACGTGCCTTGGCCGCTATCATGACATTTTGGATCATCATCGCAATATCCATTTTTGAGCCAGTTTCCAAGGTTGTACTTAAGGTAAAAAATATTCCTACCGGTGCATCAAATAACTGATAATTACGTAAATGCTGCTGCTGCATTTTCTGCTGTTCACCTTTTTTAATATTCAGCAAACCGTAGAGCCCCCACCCATTTTCACGGCGACGTTCAATAAATGGCGATGTCCATTGTTCAGGATAATATTTAAACGTTTCTTGATGAAGAAGCGCAATTTCCGGCTTCTCAAAAATCTTACTTTGCGCTGTACAGACCTGCTCAATCAGTTCATCACGTTTTTTCCCCATCACCACATAAACTTTCCAAGGTTGAATATTGTTACCTGACGGTGCACGGCAGGCGACATTTAAAATATCTTTGATAGTCTGTGTATCAAGTGGGGTATTTTTAAAAGCACGTACAGAATGCCTTGAGATAATGGCTTGATCAACTAGGTTTTTTTGTTCTTGATGCATTTTGAATTCCTTTTTAGGGTTGAGATTGAGTATGTTTAAATTCATAGATCATTCTGGAACAAAAGTATTGGATTTAATCAATGACAGATTCCATTCTCGCTTCCAACCATCGGCATTATTTTTGAATAAAGTGTGCAGGACGTTTTTCTAGAAAAGCCTGTATGCCTTCTGCTGCATCGAGTGTCTGGCTGACATTGACAAATAATTCGGCTTCTAAAGCCAAACCCGCCTGAATATCCAGTTCAGATGCTGCTTGAACAGCTTGCATTGCATGTTGAATCGCAGCAGGAAATTGCAACCCGAATTCATCCAAATATTGACGACCGGTTTGAATGGGGTCACTTAAGTCTAGAATGCGGTTAATCAGTCCAATATGAAGGGCTTCTTCTGCCGTAATAATTTTTCCACTGATAATTAACTCCAGTGCCTTGGTCTGCCCCACTAGGCGAGGCAAGCGCTGGGTACCGCCATATCCGGGAATCAGGCCAAGCTTAATTTCAGGTAATCCCAGGCGTGCATTTGGGCTGCAAATTCGGAAGGTACATGCCATAGCCAATTCTAACCCTCCGCCTAAAACCGCACCATTGATACAGGCAAGCGTAGGAAATTTTAATTGATTAATTTGCTCAAATAAGTTTTGGCCGATTTGTATGGTCTTTAAATGCGATGCCGGAGTTTTATTTTGCAGTTCGGTAATATCGGCACCTGCGCAAAATGCTTTATGACCATCACCTGTAAAAATCGCAGCGCGTAAGTTAAGAGAAGAAATTTCGGCGATAAATTCTTGCAGTTTGGCAATCATGTCTGCATTCAATGCATTTCTTGCTTCCTGCCGCTTTAATGTAATGATCGCGATATTGTCTTGGTATTTTAATTCTGCACTCATGCGCCACTTCCTTGCTTCAATGGATTTTAAAGAATAAATTCTATTTAAATTATGTCAATACATATATTTATTTTAAAAAAAAATACACTTAAACACATGTGGTTATATTATTTAAATAAATATATATGTAAATATATTGACATAAAATGAGCATTAAATTAATCTGTTAAAAGCTTGTGAAAAGCAAAAAAAAGAGTGCTAAGAACTTTAGATTTAGCTCATCAAACGAAAGATCATATCGCGATTTAAAACAATGAAAAGCGAATTTGAAATTTGTTGAATCAGAAGAATTAAAATGGACAAGGAGTAGAGTTATGCAGCATATTGATATGCAAAAAATAGCAAGTGAAGCAAAGTTTAACCGTTTCCATGCCAAAGTACTGATCTGGTGTTTAGTGATTATTATTTTAGATGGTTATGACATTGCAGTTTCTGGCGCAGCCTTACCTTCAATTATGGAACAAATGGGAGTAAGTGCTTCAACTGCTGGGTTTATGATGAGTTCTGCACTATTTGGAATGATGTTCGGTGCAATGTTTTTTGGTGGTTTGGCGGATAAAATTGGTCGTCGCTTAACCATTGTAATCTGTGTTTTTTTATTTAGTGTTTTCACTGCGGTCGCGGGTTTAGCTGAAGACCCTGTGACTTTTAGTATTATCCGTTTTATTGCAGGTTTAGGAATTGGCGGGGTAATGCCAAATGTCGTTGCACAAATGACCGAGTATTCCCCTAAAAAAATACGCACCGTAATGACTTCGTTAATGTTTTCAGGTTATGCGGTCGGGGGTATTTTAGCAGCAGTTTTAGGTAAACAGTTTATTGTCGAGTTTGGTTGGCAAATTGTCTTTTATGCTGCGGCTATTCCAGTCGTTTTAATTCCCTTTATCTGGAAGTCAATGCCAGAGTCACTCAGCTATCTAACTAAAAAGAATAAAGAAAGCGAATTGAGACGTATGGTAACACAGATCGCGCCTGATCTTCAAATCGATAGTGACGCAAAATTTGTGAATGAGGCCAATATAAACAGTGCTAAGCCCTCTATTGGACTGTTATTTAGTGATGGACGTGCCTTTAGTACGCTGATGTTTTGGGTCGCATTTTTTACCTGTTTATTCATGGTCTACGCCTTAAGTACCTGGTTAACCAAATTGATGGCAATGTCCGGTTACTCCCTTGGTTCAGCTCTTACTTTTGTGATCGCTTTGAATGTGGGTGCAATTTTTGGAGCGATAGGTGGCGGGTGGCTGGCAGACCGTTTTCACATTAAGTGGGTTCTGGTCATCATGTATAGCTTAGGAAGCGTATTTCTGTATTTAATGACGTTGCCAATGTCGGTCAATATGCTGTATTTCACCATTGCTATTGTAGGGGCATGTACCACAGGTGCACAAATTGTTGCCTATTCCTATTGTGGACAATTTTATCCAAGCATTATTCGTTCAACAGGAATTGGCATGGCCTCGGGTGTGGGACGTTTGGGAGCAATCGGAGCACCGTTATTAATTGGTTTGATTGTGTCGCTAAATTTACCTATTCAACAAAATTTTATGGTAATTGCTTTAGCAGGTTTAATTGGTGCTGTGGCTTTATCTCTGATTAATCATAGACGTGCAGATATGGCACACGTACAGAGTGAAACCAATATTAATTTAAAAGTTGAGGAAGCATAAAATGAAAGCAGTGGTTGCTGTAAAACGTGTGGTTGATGCCAACGTTAAAGTTCGCGTTAAACCGGACAATAGTGGGGTAGACCTGACTAACGTTAAAATGTCAATCAACCCATTCTGTGAAATCGCAGTGGAAGAAGCGGTTCGTTTAAAAGAAAAAGGAACAGTTTCAGAAATCGTTGTGGTTTCTATTGGTCCTAAAGAAGCGCAAGAACAAATCCGTTCTGCCATGG
>Ga0308157_10001918_pt1 | contig 38109 bp, 30 predicted proteins | sample PhyBR1_FD_201035 | JGI IMG/M metagenome (GOLD analysis project Ga0308157, IMG submission 201035) | Phyllosphere microbial communities from UC Gill Tract Community Farm, Albany, California, United States - DLSLB.R1 | ecosystem: Host-associated > Plants > Phyllosphere > Unclassified | place: USA... | reverse complement strand
CTCGTATTCCGCATCTAAATCTGCAAAACCACGATACATTACCTCCGACTGCGTTTTATACTTGCTATAAACATTATTAATAGCGTTTCCTTTTCCTTTGGCAGTGATAAAATCTGCCCCTTCAAATTTAATAACACCTCTGGCTAGATAGATGGAGTTCGTCGCTGGTTCTTCTTTTTCTTTTTGTAGCGCCTCCATGGTTTCGCCATTGCTTGCTAAAATTAGCCGTGCGGGAGCTGGTTCTGATACCGATCCATGGTAGGTGAATTTATTTTTCTTAACCACCGCGGAGTCTAAAATTTTTTGTCCTTGATCCCGATATTGAATAAACACCTTGGCTCCTTCCGGGAGCCGCTTTATTTTTCCCTTTAATGTAAAATCTTCTTGGGAAAATACCATTAAGGGAACTACGCCCAATAGCACTAATAATCCTTTTCTCATGCAATAATAACGTGAATGTACAATATTTGTTACAACATATAGGAATTGTTACCAACGTCCGCTTGCACCACCGCCACCAAAGCCACCGCCGCCGAATCCGCCGAAACCTCCTCCTCCGCCACCGAAGCCCCCACTTCCTCCGAAGCCACCTCCACTTCCACCTCTTCCCATACCACTCAGTAGGGTCCACCAAAAAATATCAGAGGCTCCTTTACCTGTCATGACGCGCCCGCCACGTCCACCGCCTCCGCCGCCGCCTCTAGAAAATAAGGTGATGATCACAATCGCTATGACAACAATCAAGATAACAGGAACACCTCCCCCACCTTCTTCTCTTTCACGGGGGTCTGCTTTATATTCGCCTTTGGTATAGGCAATAATGGCATTTGTAGCCGCATCAAATCCTTGATAGTAGTTCTGCTGACTGAAATTAGGCCTTATTTCGTTCTGTATAATCCGATGTGCTATGATATCCGGTAATACCCCTTCCAAGCCGTAACCGGTTTGGATAGTCACCGTCCGATCCTCCAAGGCTGCTAATAAAAGAACTCCATTGTTGTATTTTTTCCCGCCAACGCCCCATTTCTGTCCTAATCGAACCGCATAATCGGCAATATCATAGCCTTCTGTAGTGCGAATCAATACGACCGCAATCTGCGTTGATGTTGAATCTTCAAACGCCAATAATTTTTGCTCCAGCGTCTGTATTTCGGTACGGCTTAACGTGCCCGTATAGTCTGTAACCAAATGGTTCGGAGCTTCTGGTAGATTCTGCGCATAAAGTGAAAAGAGCGAACCTAAAAGCACAAAAAATATACTTCCAATCCACTTGACGATCGGCTTAAACGATATATATATTAGCATTGGATCTTTAATTTTTTCCAAAATAGATGTCATCTGGAAGCTCATTCACATCATCAACACCGCGGGGAAAATACTTCTGCAGCTGCTCCCCCACATCATGTATCCCTTCAATTAGTCCTTGCACGATATCACTGCGGCGAAAGAAAGAAACCATCAGTTCTTTCGTTTCATCCCAAAAATTGGCTTCTACTTTTGTATCTAGGCCACGGTCGCCTATAATAGCAAATTCGTGATCATCGATGGCCATATAAATAAGAACGCCATTGCGGAGTCCCGTTTTATGCATTTCCAGCTCTTGGAAATAGGAAACGGCTGCGTCCATCGCAGAAGTTCCCTTTAATTTTTTATCGATTACGAGTCGAATCTCTCCCGACGTTTTTGCTTCTGCCACACTAATGGCCTGAACAATACGATCTTGCTCTTCTGTTGAAAATATGTCCATATCAAGCCCTCCTATTCATCTTTCCGTTATTATAATCTAATCTAAAACTCAACCGTAGGCGCTTTGTCAGCTCCCTCTGCCGCTTGAAAGGTTCCTTTCGGTTTAAAGCCAAAGATTCCAGCCATAATATTATTTGGAAAGCTCCTTACCGTAGTATTATAATCCTGCACGGCTTCATTGTATGAACGGCGTTCTACGGAAATACGGTTTTCCGTACCTTCCAGTTGCACCTGCAATTCTTGGAAATTCGAATTTGCTTTCAAATCGGGATAAGCTTCCACACTGACCAACAATCTTCCGATTGACTGTGACAATGCGTCTTGGGTCTGCTGATAATTCGCGATAGCCTCTTCTGATAAATTAGATGGATCAACGGTAACCGAAGTAGCTTTTGCACGTGCTTCTACAACCGCAGTCAATGTACCTTCTTCATGTTCGGCGGCACCTTTTACCGTCGCTACCAAATTAGGAATCAAGTCTGCTCGGCGTTGATAGGCATTTTCTACCTGTGCCCATTTTCCTTTTACATTCTCATCTTTAGAGACCATGGTGTTATACCCACAGGAGCTGAATGACAGCGCTGTAAACAAACCTACGATTGCAATAACTAATCTTTTCATCTGTGAAGTTTTATTCAAATTTTTATAAAAATACTATTTATTGTCCTTTTTATCCATAACTAATTGTTTTTTTATGGAATGGATGAGCACTTCGTGGTTTTAGAAAAAAAGTCCGGAAAAAATCGCCACTTCATATATTTGAGTGGAAGGGATAGTGCTAGGGGTAGTTTGTACATATCTCAAATACCTGGATGTGGCCTTTAGAGGTAAAGAAGGAGTTGTGCAAAATATGTAAAACAAAAGCGATCAATAACACATCGTGATGATGCGGGTTAAAACGGCATAGCATTGTTCCGCGACAAGCTGTACGCAGACTATTCCGTTAAAAACAGAAAGTTGTCCGAGCAAAGCGAGTTGCATGCTGTTTAGGAATAGACAAGTAAAGGTAGCGGAACCTTGCAAGCCTTGATTTATGGATTCGTGTTTATTTTAGCATCCATGAGCTCACTTCGTTCGGTTTTTGTTTCTTTTTTCGTCAAGGAAAAAAGAAAAGAAATTACCTTTGTAATGTTTTGGGATAAAAACCCAGCCCATATTTTATGCAGAAAGAAATTGAAATTACCGTATCGCCGAATCAAATCCACGATACCGACATCCTTATCGCCCTCGGCGCGGAACAACTAAAGGTAGAACACTCGCGCATACAGGGGCATCACGTCCGCAAACGCTCTATTGACGCCCGAGGACGCAAAGTAGTGTATCGTCTTCGGGTTATTTTCTATATTGATGAGCCCCGTTCTCTCGAAGTCTTTTCAGCTTCTATCAAACAAGTGCATGATGCTCCGTCGGTTATCATTATAGGTGCCGGTCCGGCAGGTTTATTTGCCGCATACCGTTGTCTGGAGCGTGGGTTGAAGCCAATCGTTCTAGAGCGTGGAAAGCCGGTTAAGGAACGACGACGGGATTTGGCTAAAATAAACCGAGAGGGGCTCGTAAACCCCGAGTCTAACTATTGTTTTGGCGAAGGTGGGGCAGGCACCTATTCGGACGGCAAACTATATACGCGCTCCAACAAGCGCGGCGATGTGGAAAAAGTGTTGCATATTTTTGTCCAACATGGCGCTCCGTCCGATATTCTTGTCGATGCACGTCCGCATATTGGAACCAATATCTTACCGCATATCATCGAAGATATGCGTCATACCATCTTGGAATTTGGCGGCGAAATTCTATTTGATTGCCGCGTCGACGATATTCTTGCCGACTTCGGACAGGTTAAAGGCGTGCGCATCTCTAACGGAGAAATCATAAAATCCAACCATGTCATTGTTGCCACGGGCCATTCAGCACGTGATATTTTCCACCTTTTTCAGCAAAAAGGATGGCTGATAGAAGCGAAACCCTTTGCATTAGGCGTTCGAATAGAGCACCCGCAAGAAATTATCGATCAAGCACAATACCATTGTTCGATACGGCCGGAAAATCTTCCACCGGCCTACTATAGTTTGGTAGAACAGGTCAATCGACGGGGCGTGTTTTCATTTTGTATGTGCCCGGGCGGGATTATCGCACCCTGCTCTACGGAAGACCAAGAAATTGTTGTTAACGGATGGTCGCCTTCCAAACGGAATAATCCGCACGCCAATTCGGGAACCGTAATTCAAATTAATCTGGAAGATGTTCCAAATTCGCTATCAGACCCATTCGCGCTATTACACTTTCAACAGGCAGTAGAACAACAGGCATTTCAAATGGGTGGGGGAAATTTAGTTGCTCCTGCACAACGCATGGTGGACTTTGTACAGCAGAAGGTATCGTCAACACTTCCTACAAATTCCTATAAACCTGGAACAAAAAGCGTCGATTTGGATGAGGTATTGCCATCATTTGTACATCAAGCATTGCGAGGCGCACTGCCGCTCTTCGGAAAAAAAATGAAAGGGTATTATACCAACGAAGCTATCTTGGTTGGTGTAGAATCACGCACGTCCTCTCCCATCCGGATTCCTCGTCATAAAGAAACATTACAACATCCAGAAATTTCGGGTCTTTATCCTTGTGGGGAGGGTGCTGGTTATGCTGGAGGAATTGTATCGGCAGCCATCGACGGGATTAACTGTGTAGATGCTATCCCATAGTCAACATCAAAAATTCGATAAAACCTATTGACAGATATAATCCGAATCACTATCTTTGTACCACGATAAGCGAAAGTAGCTCAGTTGGTAGAGCACAACCTTGCCAAGGTTGGGGTCGCGAGTTCGAATCTCGTCTTTCGCTCAAGAGAAAAGCCTCTGGAAAAATTCAGAGGCTTTTCTCTTTGTATAGCAAAACCAAGGAAAACGTAAATTTTCATTTTTTTAGCAGAGGGGGTAACAAAAGCTTTTTACCGTGGATATTAAGGTAATCCATCGACAATGCGATGGCTTGTTATATATTCATTTAAAAATAAAAGTTATGAAAAAGTCAAACTACCTTGTATTGTGTCTAGTGACAGCAACGATCATGTTGTCTTTTGTCAGCAGCTGTTCAAAAGTGGACAATCACAAAGAAGAGCCGATCCCAGTAATCAAGCTCGCTCCGTTCATATTTCCTCAAAACACAAACGTTGAAACCTCCGGCAACCAAATCAGCTATGCTTTACCGGATGGATACACTGGTTACGGTGTGGACGAGAAGGGAAATTTCATTAGCTTCCAGAACGGAAGCATCACCTGCACCTGCAAAAGCGGAGACGGTGGCTGTAGTCCCACGACGGCGGGCGAGTCATCTGGTTGCTTAATGACGACTTGCGAAAGCTGCGATCTAAAACGTTCTACACGAACTTCCGGATTAGATGTGATGCTCGAAGAGGTTGTTATCCTCGACATGAGTACGCCCATAAAAAAAGTGATAAGTGTTGAAGATCTAAAGGGCAAAATCATGCTTCCTCCGCAATTCGCGAAAATGGATATCATCCAAAATGAAATTGAAAAAATCGAGAAAGAAGCAACACGTTACAGCACTGAAAGCACCAAAATTGCACCCGTCATCCTCTATGGTTATGTCGTCATGCTCGAAGTACCGGAAGCCTATGGACTATCCACCGTCTCCTCCGCTTACTATGTATGCGATTGCACGGAGGGTAACACGGGTTGGTGTAGAAAACGCAATTATGGCTCCTACATTATCTGTGAATCGACCTGTAAGGCTTGTACCATGAGAGCCACACTTAAGGGTGAAGATAGCGATAAGGAATACAGTATAGAAGTTATTAACCACCGTATTTCCTTTCTATAGGAAACCATCATGGTTTCTTCGAACCATACAAGGAGATGAAGAACAATATTTATTCGAATGAAAATAAATAAAGGCGTCAGAATTCAATTCTGACGCCTTCGTTATATTATAATAAAAAACTACTTACTTGTTTCTAATCCCTTTTCTACCAAGTGCTCTATATATTGACGAACCTTCTCGTTAGAGAAACGGGAGGTAACGTCAAAGGCAAACGCATGCACCAATAATACTCGGGCAGCTTCTTCACCTATACCACGAGCACGTAAATAGAACAAAGCATCGTCGTCAAACTGCCCCATAGTACAACCATGCGAACATTTCACGTCATCAGCAAAAATTTCTAACTGTGGTTTTGTATATACAGCAGACTTATCGCCTATAAGCATATTGTTGTTTTGCTGAAAGGCATTTGTTTTTTGGGCGTCTTCACGAACGAAAATCTTCCCGTTGAACACCGCAGTGGACTCATCCTGCGGAATATTCTTATACCATTCGTAAGATTCACAATGTGGCTTCATATGATCCACAATGGTATGGTTATCGATCAATTGTTTGTTAGCCGTTAAGTTAATACCGTATAAATGTGACTCCACCTGTTCAGCATCTAATCGCACATTAATATTATGCCGTACAAAAGACGCTCCTGGTAAGTTACAGTTATAGTTATTATACAAACTATGTTGTTCTTGATAGACTTCTGTATGCATGATATAATGGCTTGCTGCGTCAGCCACTTGCAGATAGTAATGCTGCATTTTTGCATCTTCCTCGACGACAATTTCAGTCACTTTGTTGTGGACATTGCTTGCCGCACCATCCGTTGTCACAAAAGACTCTATCACCTCTACCTCTGCTTGAGATTCAACCACAATAAGGTTGCGTGTCTGCGCAAAAAACGCTTCGTCCCCCGTCGCTACATGCACGATATGGATAGGTTTGGAAATCACTTTGCCTTTCGCAACCGACAAGTATACGCCTGTCGTGCTGAGTGCCGTGTTTAAGTGCACCATGACATTATCCGCTTTATCGGCATGCTGCGCGTAATGTTTTTCGAAATTAGCTTCTGTATACGCCTCGTTAATGGGCTTGACTACCAAACCAATTTCATCTTCAAGAGAAGAAAAAGCCAAAACATACTCGCCATTAACCAATACTATCCGATAGGCATCCAAACCAGGAATATCCGCTTTTTGCGTATCCACAGTGTCTACATCTATCGGTGTATTCAACGCATACGTTGAATTGATTAAAGGGTGTATATTGGTATATTTCCACTCTTCGTTCTTGACGGTTGGAAAACCCTCTTGTTGAAACCGTTCAAAAGCTTCCTGACGCAAGTTCGCCAAATGTGACGGCCCTTGCAAGTCGAGCTCTTGAAAAGTTGAAACCAACTGTTGATATAATGAATCTGCAACTATTGTACTCATGTTCTTTTTTATCAATCCGCTATCTACATTATCCATGGATAAATTTTGTTATGCGGTTTGCGTGTCGTAATCTTTTAGCCAATCGTAACCTTTTTCCTCCAATTCCAGCGCTAACTCTTTTGGGCCAGTTTTCACTATACGTCCATCATACAAAACGTGAACAAAATCTGGAATGATATAATCTAACAAACGCTGATAGTGTGTAATAACGACAAACGCGTTGTTTTCTGAACGCAATTGATTTACACCATCCGCAACCACCCGCAATGCATCAATATCAAGCCCCGAATCTGTCTCGTCAAGGATTGCTAATTTTGGATTTAGCATCGCCAGTTGAAATATCTCGTTACGTTTCTTTTCACCTCCCGAAAACCCTTCATTTAAAGAACGATTGGCCAGGTTTGTGGAAAAATCCACTAGTTTTTGCTTATCTTTCACCAATTGCAAAAAATCTTTTGCTTCCATTGGCGGCAGGCCCTTATATTCCCGAATGTCATTTACAGCTGTCTTCAGGAAATTGATGTTGGATACACCAGGAATCTCTACCGGATATTGAAAAGCAAGAAAAAGACCTTCCCGGGCACGATCTTCGGGAGCTAAATCCAGTAAATCAACACCATCTAAAAATGCAGACCCTTCGGTTACCTCATAAACATCACGACCCGCCAAGACATTACCTAATGTACTTTTACCCGCCCCGTTGGGCCCCATAATGGCATGAATTTCGCCTGCCTTGACTTCTAACTCTAATCCTTTTAGTATTTGCTTACCGTCTATAGACGCATGTAAATTCTTAACTGATAACATTTTTTTTTATTTGGAAATTTAAAACTACCCTACTGATCCCTCCAGAGAAATGGCCAATAGTTTTTGTGCTTCTACAGCGAACTCCATTGGCAATTGGTTTAATACCTCTTTGGCGTACCCATTAACAATCAAGCCAACCGCTTTTTCAGGATCAATCCCTCTTTGATTTAGATAGAAAACCTGATCTTCACCAATCTTAGACGTGGTGGCTTCGTGCTCCAACATCGCCGTACGATTTCTACTTTCTATATAGGGGAAGGTGTGCGCTCCGCAACGGTCTCCGATCAACAACGAATCGCATTGGGTAAAGTTTCTTGCTTTATCGGCATTCGGACCTATTCTCACCAGTCCCCGGTAACTGTTATGGCTCAGACCGGCGGAAATACCCTTCGACACAATCTTAGAGCGTGTATTCTTTCCTAGATGCACCATTTTCGTTCCCGTATCGGCAATCTGCCTGTTGCGTGTCATCGCTACGGAATAAAATTCCCCTATCGAATTATCTCCCTTCAAAATAACACTTGGATATTTCCAGGTAATAGCCGAACCAGTTTCTACTTGTGTCCACGAAATCTTCGCATTGTCTCCTTTACAAATACCACGCTTCGTCACAAAGTTATAGATACCTCCCTTGCCATCCTTATCACCGGGATACCAGTTTTGCACGGTCGAATATTTAATTTCTGCATCTCGCTCAGCAATCAGTTCCACCACAGCCGCGTGCATTTGATTTTCATCACGCATCGGAGCCGTACAACCCTCCAAATAGGATACGTACGAACCCTCTTCTGCAACAATCAATGTACGTTCAAACTGACCAGTGTTCTCCGCATTTATCCGAAAATAAGTAGAAAGCTCCATCGGACACCTTACACCTTTTGGGACATACACAAAAGAACCGTCGGAAAATACAGCAGAATTTAACGCCGCATAGATATTATCGGTTTGAGGTACAACCGTGCCGAGGTATTTTTTCACTAAATCTGGATAATCTTGGACAGCTTCACCAAAGGAGCAGAAGATCACCCCTTGTTCTTTCAGCTTTTCCCGAAATGTCGTCTTGACAGATACGGAATCAAACACCGCATCCACAGCAACGACGCCAGCCAACACTTTCTGCTCATCCAAAGGAATACCAAGCTTTTCGAATGTCAAAAGCAACTCTGGATCTACCTCGTCAAGGCTTTCTAGTTGTTTTTTTGGTTTTGGTGCGGCGTAATAGGAAATATCTTGAAAATCCACGTCCGGGTTTTCGAAGTTTTGCCAAGTAGGCATCTTCAGCGTCAAAAAATGACGAAATGCCTTTAGACGCCATTCTAACAACCACTCGGGTTCATTTTTCTTCGTGGAAATGAAACGTACAGTATCTTCACTTAGCCCTTTAGCGGCTATTTCCATCTCAATATCCGTGGTGAACCCGTATTTATATTCTTCGAGCTCAAGCTCTTTTAGTAATTCATCGTCTTTGGTGCTCATTTCTCTACCCCCTTTTTTTATTCGGCGATTTCTACCTTATTTTGGACTACAAAGATAGGATTAAAAGACGACATACCCTAGCCTAACACCCTTTCTAACGTACTTTTTCGCAAAAAAAACAACAAAGGCCGCTCCACTGCCCTTAAACGCCTATCGCCTTCCTATTTTTGACATTACGATGATTCGAAATAAATATTAACAATTTATAATTAGGAACAAAATAAATTTTATCTATAACAAATATGCAGCTACGATGTTTTTTGTACACCAAATAATATTCCGTATATTTACCTTTTATAAAATATAATATTCACATTAGCTGATTGTAGAAATGCCATATCAACCGGATAAGACAGATTTAAAAATCCTGAAACTTTTACAGGAAAATGGAAGGATAACCAACTTGCAATTAGCCTCCAATATCGGGCTTTCTCCTGCCCCGACACTGGAGCGTGTACGCAAATTAGAAAACTCGGGCTTTATCAAAAGCTACCATGCTTTTGTCGACGAAGAGAAATTAGGATTGGGGATAAAGTCATTCATACAAATATCATTAGATTTTCATACGCATAACGCTATTCCCGAATTTGTGGAAGCCGTCAAAACCATCCCTGAAGTAACCGAATGTCATCATGTTACAGGCAATTGCGACTTTATGCTAAAAGTATACGTAAAGGACATCAAAGCATATGAGGCTGTCATTATGGAAAAAATCGCAAAAATCCCTTTTGTTAAAACTTTCCAGACGATGATGATCATGTCGACTAGCAAAAAAGAGCCTATCATCCCTTTAGAATATTAAATTAAAAAGGAATTTCATGCAATCAAGTATAACGTATAATGATATAGCCCTTATTTTAACATGGCCTGATGCCACCATCCGCGGAGACGAAAAGTGGATGATGTTTTTTAAGAAAATCGGTATCGTAAAAAACTTGAATTTCAAAGTGGGTCACACGGGCATTGTGCTAATTAAGCGCGAAACAGGCGAAATGCTCTTTTACGATTTTGGGCGCTATATTGCACCACGAGGGTATGGTCGCGCACGCTCCAAATTTTCAGATCCACGTTTAGAGATAAAACTCAACGCCAAATTTGAAAACAACAAAATTGCCAACCTAGAAGAAATTGTACAACAGTTCGAAACGCTGAAACCCGCCATGTATGGAGAAGGCATCCTTTATTTCTCGTTGGCACATGATATCAATTTTGAATTGGCCAAGGCTTACGGCGATGATTGTGTCCATCAAGGTACCTACCCCTACGGTGCCGTTGCCCGCAATAACAACAATTGTTCTCGGTTTATCACCCGCATGCTCATACGTGCTTCCAAGCGCTATAGCTGGCGGCATAGCATCAATTTTCCAGAAACGATTAAAGCCAGCCCCATCAGTAATGTCGTGAACGTCGCTCCAGATCGCATGGTGTACTCGTTCACACCCCTACAGGGCTTAAAACATTTTAAAATGAATCGATGGCAATCTTTTGGCTTTTTGTTGAAGAAACTGGGCGACAATGTAACACAAAAGAAAGCAGATCTTTTGCCAGACGATATTATCATCGGCTGTATGAGCTTCTCTTCCAAACCGATTTCCATACCAAAAGATGCTCAATATCTCGGAGGGGTCGGGGATGGAGCATGGTTCTGTATCCAACCAGCGTCAGAAAACAGGGTTATCGTTAGGCGGTTTACCTCAAAAGGGGAGTTAGAATATGTGATTTTAGGCGAAACCATGGAACCTATCAACCTCTTGCAATCCTTTGAAGTTACCTATGACAGCCATCTACTTTTCACCCATATTAAACAGCATGGTAGAAAGATCCGTATCAATCATATACAGCGGCTTCCAAATGAAGACTACCAATTTAAGCACCTGAAAGAATTATTTGCTTAAAGCGTTTCATCCGGCAGCATATTTCGTGGCTTTGTCAGATCTGCCAATCGATAGGTTTTCTCCCCTTGGACTGTAAATAAGCGTTGGCTTGAGAAAAATGCTTACACCCAAAGAATCCGCGGTGTGCAGATAACGGTGACGGATGCACGGACCTTAGTATCAAATGCTTCTGCGCGTCAATCAGCATCGTCTTTTTTTGCGCATAGCTTCCCCACAGTATAAAAACTACATTTTCCAATTTTTGTGATATCAAATGGATAATCTGATCGGTAAATTCTTCCCAGCCCCTTCGCTGATGGGAAGCTGCTTGATGCGCTCGTACGGTCAGTGTAGCATTCAACAATAACACCCCTTCCTTCGCCCATTTCGTCAAATCTCCAGAAGCCGGGTACTGGAAGCCCGGTATATCAGACTGCAGTTCAGTATAAATATTTTTTAGTGATGGCGGTAGTGCTATCCCTCTTGGCACGGAAAAAGACAGTCCATGAGCTTGTCCATCATTATGATACGGATCCTGTCCCAATATCACAACTTTCACTTCATCAAATGGGGTCAGTCTGAAAGCGTTTAACACGAGGCTTTTGGGAGGGAAAATCAATGTTTGTTGCCGCTCTTGCTGTACAAAGTTCGAAAGATTACGCATGTAGTCTTGCTTGAATAAGGGCTTTAAAATAGGTTCCCAACTGGGATCGTAACGTCCTGCCATAATACAAACCTAAATAAATTTTACAATTTTATCACGTAAACAAGTTGGATAAACTCCAAAATAACCGGATATTTGCGGGAAGTTTAATTTATGCAATAAATATATGTCGAATATAGTTCGTATTGTCCTTAGTAGTTTTCTTTTAATCGGAACAGTAGCTCTGTTTTGGTTCGGTCATTGGGGATGGGGAATTTTGGGAATCTTCATGACTATTCTGGCTTGGGTTACGGTGTTCTTCAATGAGAATATGCTTATCGCACAATGGTATCTCAGAAAAGAGAACATGGTTAAAGCCGAACAGTGGTTACAAAACATCAAAAGTTATGAAAAACAACTGATCAGTGCACAGCACGGATATTATCATATGCTATTAGGTATCCTAGAATCGCAACGCGCACCCCTCCAATCGGAAAAGTTCTTTAAGAAAGCTTTGTCGCTGGGATTACACATGAGCCATAATATCGCTTTGGCAAAATTAAGTTTGGCGGGTGTGGCCATGGCAAAACGCAATAAACGAGAAGCAGAAAAATATTTAGCGGAAGCTAAAAAGGCCGATAAAAACAAACTACTGGCCGATCAGATTAAAATGATGAAAGGTCAAATGGGCCTGATGGACAAACAACAATTCAGATATTCCAGATAAAAAAGAGGTTGGCTATAGGTCAACCTCTTGTGTTATATATCTTCCCTCCTCCATACTGTCTTCGAAGACCAATAACACTTTGGAAGCTTTCGTTCCTTTCCAGTCACCCACTTTTATAGTTAAAGGCACAGGCACATCTTCTTTCAACAAATAGTGTAAATAATTTTGTCTATCTGTTAATTGCACCAAAACGCGCCCCATCTTCATCGTTGCAAACAGATGCTTATGGCCTTCACCATCTACAATTTGTGTAGCAAACGTATTCAGTTTAAATTCCCGCGGATCCATTTGGTAAGAAATGAGAAACAGCTCAATAGAAAGTGTATCACCATTAGCTATAGTCCTCACTGATTTCACATCTACTTGGATGTCATCTTTTATATTTTCTGCGCTGTCTTCGTCCTGTTCCTGCGCCAGAAGATCGCCCGAAAGGAAAATACCTAACGTTAAAAACAAGAAATATACCCAGTTTCTCATCGCAAACGGTCTGCTGATTTTATCAATTTTTCGTCTCTACGGATACCACCGATAGCCATTCCTAAGAAAATGATGGCTACGGGCAAAAGGAAAAAACCTACGCCAATATTACCGGCCTGCAGCTTTTGGCTAATAACATCTAAGGTCGTGTGTGCGGCACTCCACATCCATATACCCAACAGTACAACGAGTACAATTTCCACTATAATAAAAAGAACCTGTCGCTTTCTGTTTTTATATTGAAAAACAATCAATAAGGGTACGATCGTTACGATTCCGGCATAAATTGCTAAGGCAATAGAGGCAGACTCCCGTACAGCTTCGTTATTATTCGAAGAATATATTCCGGTAACATAAATCTGCTTGCCAAGCCCTACCAAGTCAATAAAGCTCACATAAGGAAAAACAAAAAGCCCTAATAAAATAACAGCGGCTGCCAACAGCCATAGTGTTTGAATACGTTGGATCATAACTATACTTTATTCTTGTTTAACAAAGATAGTTTTTTTATGTTCTTTTTCCCCGTGAAAAAGAACCAAAAACCTCGTGGCTTCGGATATTTGAGATAGTCGATAGTGCCAGAACAAGTTTCTACATACCTCAAAATCCGGATGCCACTATATAGGCTAAAGAAGGGATGGTGCAAAGAAAGCAATGTCCCCTCCTTCAGACAACATTCTGTTTTTAACGGAATAGCCTGCATAAAGATGGCCGCGAAAAAACGCAAGGTCGTTCTATCCCGCATAACAGCGGAGCTTTATTGACCGCTTTATCTACGCATTGTACTATCCCCTTATTAACATAAAAGGTCGCATCCGGAAGTTTGACAACTGCACAAACCCATCCTTGGTACGATCCCTCCCTGTCAAATTTCCGAAGCGACGAGTTTTTTTGTTACTTTTTTTGAGGGAAAAAAAGTAAAAAGAAAAGAAGTAACTTTGTGAAGTGGAAGATACATTACAACGTTTTTTTCTGGAAATTGCGTATGACGGTACAGGCTACCATGGCTGGCAGGTACAGGATAATGCTGTTTCGGTCCAACAAAAACTGAATGAAGCACTTCATCAGATTTTGCGTTATCCGATCGAAACCATAGGTGCAGGAAGGACAGACACCGGTGTACACGCTAGACAGTTGTTTGTTCATTTGGATATCCCGAAAGGTAGAATACAAGATGAGAGTCGCTTCTTGCACTCCCTAAACTCGCTACTTCCACCCGACATCGCCGCAAATCGTATATTTTCTGTTGACAATGAAGCCCACGCTCGGTTTGACGCCACGGAAAGGGCTTACGAATATCATATCCACTTTCGGAAAAACCCATTCTTAATACACAAATCCTGGCAACTAAGAGAACTCCCCGATGTGGCGATTATGAATAATGCCGCAACATTTCTGATAGGCACGCAAGATTTTGCATGTTTTTCGAAAAGCCATACACAAGTATATACCAATATCTGTACGGTAACACAAGCATACTGGCAAAAAACCGATAACGGCCTTGTATTTCATATTACTGCCAACCGGTTTCTTCGCAACATGGTTCGGGCAATTGTGGGAACTTTATTGGATATCGGTCTGCAGAAGAAAACTCCAGAATCTATAATGGACATCATTAGCAGTATGGACCGATCAAAAGCCGGTTTCTCCGTACCAGCGCACGGCCTGTACTTAACAAAAATTGTTTACCCTTACATCGACACTGCATTTTGAGCGAACAAAAAATAACGGGCAAGACCTACGACACGAGACTTCTCCAGCGAATGGCTCGCTACATGAACCCCTACAAGGGTATATTTTGGGCTTCAGTCATACTAACAATTTTATTAGCTGCGGTCGCTCCTGCTCTTCCGATGCTGGTGGAGTATACCCTCGACAAATATATTCTAAAACCTCATGCGACGGGGCTTACTTGGATGCTTATCGCGATGATAGCGTTACTTATCATACAAACGGTAATCCGTTATTATCATACACTAGCAACAAACGTATTAGGCCAAAATGTCATTCGTGATATCCGGATACAAGTTTTTAACCACATCATCAATTTACGATTAAAATATTTTGATAACACACCTATCGGAAAATTAATTACACGCACCATCTCCGATCTGGAGACCATATCCAATATTTTCTCCCAAGGACTCATCCAGATTATTGGCGACTTGTTACAGCTTGTTGTCATTTTCGGGGTTATGTTTTATACCGACTGGCAACTGACCCTTATTGTCCTCATTCCTATGCCCATCTTGATATGGGCGACCTACATATTTAAAGAATCAATGAAATCGGCTTTCGTCGATGTACGCACTTGGGTGTCTAACCTCAACACATTTTTGCAAGAACATATTAGCGGCATGGCCATTATCCAGTATTTCGCTCGCGAGAAACAGGAAATGGCGAAGTTTAAGAACGCGAATAGCAAACACCGCGACGCACACATTCGTGCGAATTGGTATTTTTCGATCTTCTTCCCCGTTCTGGAAATTATCCTCGCCATTGCGATTGGTCTTCTCGTATGGTACGGCTCAAAACAGATTCTGGCGAATTCAATCTCTCCAGGAGTAGTGGTTGCGTTTCTGATGTACATCAATATGATTTTTCGCCCTATCCGGGAACTGATCGATAAATTTAACACCTTACAAATGGGAATGGTTTCCGCAGAGCGCGTATTTGATGTATTAGATACAAAAGAATTTACGCCGGACAACGGAACATTCTCTCCTGAGAGCATAGTGGGGGAAATCGAATTTGATCAAGTGTGGTTTGCTTATAACGAAGAAACCATCCGTCAAGAGACAGATAACGCCACGGCAAATGAAAAAGTAGTCCTTTCCAATGTAAAATGGGTATTGAAAAACATTAGCTTCCACCTCGAACCCGGGAAAACACTAGCTTTAGTAGGTGCTACTGGAGCTGGGAAATCATCTACCATCAATATACTTAGTCGTTTTTACGAGATACAGCAAGGACGGATTTTGTTAGATGGGAGAGATATACGACAATATAAACTCGATTCCCTCCGTCAGCATATCGCCACTGTTCTACAAGATGTTTTTTTATTTTCCGACACCGTTTTCAATAACATTACCCTTTATAACCCGGCCATTACCGAGAAAGAAGTTATAGAAGCGGCAAAAAAAGTAGGGGCATACGATTTTATCATGCGGTTACCGGGAGGATTTGACTATCAGGTACAGGAACGCGGAGCTACACTGTCTTCTGGCCAAGCACAGTTAATTTCCTTTATCCGGGCATTGGTACACGACCCGGCTATATTGATACTGGACGAAGCGACATCTTCTATCGATACCGAGACGGAACTGCTTATTCAAACCGCCATCAATAATATGATGGTAGGAAGAACGGCCATCGTCATCGCACACCGCCTGTCAACGATTCAAAAAGCCGATAAAATAATTGTATTTGATAAAGGAGAAATTAAGGAAATCGGTACCCACAGGGAGTTACTTACGATTGAGGATGGTTATTACAAAAAACTTTACGATCTACAATTTAACTCTTTGGGGATATAATCAGAAAATACTCCATCTTACACCGACTTGATATTGCTGAATTGCAGTAGTCCAGCTACGATGTATGTTTGTCGACCGATCAAACCCCCGATACCGGAAATAGAATTTACCGAGTTCCAATCCGACACTATATCCCAGTTTGATACCTGCTTCAAAAGCCTGTCCACCGTCGTTCAAACGATACTTGTCTTCATTTAAAAGCGAGTTGAACTCGACTCCTCCCAGTAACGCGAACCGAGGTGTAACATCCAACCTGAATAACACAGGTAAATCAAAAAAATGAAGCGCTTTGTTTCCTTTCGCAATACCTCTGGTTTCATCGACGGTTTCTGAATTTGCCCGCACGCGGGTCAGATTGAACGTCGGTTCTGTTTGAATGGCCATATTCGAACGAAAATGATAACTTACAACCGCCCCAACCTGAAAGCCCAAGCGTTTTGACGAACGAAAAGAAGCTGCGTCAGCACCCGATAAATTTCCGCCTAGTTTAACGCCTACCCCAACTTGCGAAAAAGCACTATTTCCAATAAGCAAACACAGAAGCGCACATAAAGCAGACAAAACGGTCGAACGATGTAACATTATGCAAATATATTAAAGAACCACAGATTTGTTTATTGACCATTGTAAATAAATAGTCAATAAATTAAGTAAAAAAACAAAAAAGCAACCGCACAAAAACATACGGTTGCTTTTCTCAAAATATAAGGCCTACTCTAAGCTAGGCACACAGATTTCATGATTTAATTCAATCCACGTTTTTTCATTAGATACACCGGATCTGGATCTTTTCCCCTAAATTGTCTGTACATTTCCGCCGGATTACCCGTTCCACCTTTTTCTAAGATATGTTCTCGGAAAGAAGTAGCTGTAGTTTGATCAAAAAGACCTTTCTCTTTAAATGCAGCGAATGCATCTGAATCCAATACTTCTGCCCAAATATAGGCATAGTAACCTGCAGAATATCCACCAGCGAAAATATGCTGGAAGTATGTACTTCTGTAGCGCGGAATAATCGCGTCAATTAATCCAATTTTTTGCATACCGGCTGCTTCAAATGCATTCACATCGCCCTCGATAGGCTTTGTAGCCGCGTGATAATCTAGATCCAACAAAGAAGCTGCTACATATTCCACTGTGGCAAATCCTTGGTCAAACGTTCCCGCCTGTTCCATTTTTTCAATTAATGCGTCTGGAATAGCTTCGCCGGTTTGGTAATGTTTTGCATAAGTTTTCAACACTTCTGGGTCAGCAGCCCAATTTTCCATCACCTGCGACGGTAACTCGACAAAATCGCGCGATACAGACGTACCCGCTAAACTACGGTATTTGACGTCTGACAACAGACCATGCAACGCGTGGCCAAATTCGTGGAACAAGGTATTCGCCTCATCAAATGTCAATAACGCAGGTTCGTCTCCCACAGGTTTCGTAAAGTTGCACACAATAGAGATCACCGGGGCAATACGTCCTGCTTCTCCTGTGCTCTGTGTACGATAAGATGTCATCCAAGCACCGCCCCTTTTCGATTCTCTGGGAAAGAAATCAGCGTAAAGCAAACCTAGATGTTCCCCGTCGTTGTCTTTTACTTCATACACTTCCACTTCTTCGTGGTAAGTAGGCACATTGCTCAATGCAACAAAACTTAGTCCGTACAGTTTGTTCGCTGTATCAAAAGCACCTTGCCGCACTGCCGCCAAGCTGAAATAAGGCTTGATTTCCTCTTCGTTCAGCGCATATTTTGCTTTGCGGATTTTTTCCTGATAATACCTCCAGTCGTACGGTGCTACTTCAAAATCTCCGCCGGCGGCATCGATTTCCTTTTGAATGTCAGCCGCTTCCGCTTTTGCTTTCTCTAATGCAGGTGCCCATATTTTATTGAGCAAGGCATATACATTTGTCGGATTTTCTGCCATCGCTTCTTCCAATACGTAGGCAGCATGCGAATTATAACCCAATAATTTTGCTTTCTCTAAACGAAGATTCGCTGTTTTAAGCAGATTTTCTTTATTATCGTTGTCGTTGCCATTATTTCCGCGCATTTGATAGGCGTTCCAAATGTCCTGACGTAATTCTCTGTTATCCGCATACTGTAGAAAAGGCATCACCGATGGGTTCTGAAGCGTAAACACCCATTTCCCTTCTTTGCCTTTGGCTTTAGCGGCATCAGCAGCTGCCTGCTTTAAAGCGGTCGGAAGTCCAGCTAGATCCTCTTCCTTATCCACAACCAATTCATAAGCATTTGTTTCTGCCAACAGATTTTGCCCAAAATCATTCGTCAGCACGGATAATTCAGAATTGATCTTCTTCAGCTTCTCTTTATCACTTTCAGAAAGGTTTGCACCCGCGCGGACAAATCCTTTATAGGTTTCTTCTAGTAATTTTGCGTCCTCTGCACTCAACTGTAAAGAATTACGGTTATCATACACCTTTTTCACACGCTCAAAAAGCTGCTCATTCAAGGAAATTTCATCGCCGTGTGCCGAAAGTACAGGCGCCATATCTTTAGCTATCGCTTGAATGGAATCATTTGTATTCGCTGAATTAAGGTTAAAGAATACGCGTGAAATATTTCCTAACGTGCTCCCCGCATTCTCCAACGCAACGATTGTGTTTTCAAAAGTAGCTTCTTCTGGATCGTTTACAATAACGTCGATTTCTTGATTATGCTGTTCCAAAGCAGCTTTGAATGCAGGACGAAAATGCTCATCTTTAATTTTGTCGAATGGCGGTACTTGAAACGGGGTGTCATAGGTCGTCAATAACGGATTGTTTTCGTCCTGGGTATTGGCCACTCCCTCACAACCCACGATTACCGTAGCGACAACGACACAAAATGGTAAGAATTTTAATTTATTCATTCCTTGTTATTTAGTTTTTGGCAAAGATAAGGATTATGAACTAGGTACCTATTTTAATTTCCCATTTTCCCTCTGGAATGATCCATCGCCCGTCTGAATTTCGTACAGCTATTTTTCTTTTTTTTATGAGGTTGTCCACAGGAATCCCGTTAATAAAAATAGATTTATACTTCTCGAAAGGAAGTTCGAAAAGAGCTGTTGTACCCTTAGGAACATTGAACTTTACCGCCATTTGATCAGCAGAGCGGGTAATAGAACTCTCTATCTCGCCCATGATCGATGGAATCTTGGTTTTGGCATACGACAGATCACCTAATTGGGGCGTTACCGCGAATGTTTTATACCCCGGTTCTAATGGCTTTATGCCACAAGCCTCACTCGACATGATGGTAAGCCCTCCACCACTCCAAGCATGGTTTATGGTACCTCCACCATACCCATCCTTACCGATACCCCAACCTTCGAACAGGGTAGTAAAGTTAGGGTTGTCAACCATTTCGGCAAAACGTTTTTTATGACGGGCATTAGCTAAAACAGGTTGCTTCATCTTATACATCGCCTCGAAGACATATTTCTCCATATAAGGACTCGCATGCTCCTGCTTCGAAAAGACATCAAGAATGACATCATATTTATCTTTATCAGCAATATCAGCGAGAACGGCCAAAGCATGCACCCTATCATCTGTCTTTCCGCTATAGGATGGATCGCGGTATGCTGCCCCATTCCAGAATCGCTGGTTGAAGGTCTGTTTAAATTGTTTCATTTCTTCCCCGGTCCGGAGCATGTCCTCCTTATAGCCCATTTCATCAGCCATCAAATAACTTCCTTTCAAAGCTAAATAATACCAGAGGTTATAGAGCAGCAACATATCTTTATGCTCCCCCCAGTCACCCCATTGCCACCCCCCTTCTCGCAACAGAACCAAACCATCTTTATCCTTCTCCCAGAGCGAAATGTACTTTTGTATAGCTGGATAGAGATCCACAAGGACCTGCTTATCGCCTGTATGCATATAATACATCCAAATCCCATAATAACCAATACTCGCAAGCGCTTGATCAGGGAGTTCTTTATCCCAGTTGCCAGCAGGAACAGGAGAAAACAGTACGCCGTCTGCTTTTTGCCAACCAATCAGCTCATACAGCCACTTTTTTGCCAACGCGTGAGAAGAAGGACTTAACGCATAAAAAGCTTCCTGCGCTTCAAGTACCACATCCCCTGTCCATTGCGCTCGTTCTCGGTCGGGACAATCCATATAGGTGTCACGCATGGTTATGTAGAGTGTACGGGCAGCCTTTTGCCAAAGCTTGTTGAAAAAAGGATCGGAGCATTCGAAAAATCCGGTGAATTCCGTGTCGTAGCCCGTTTCGCGATACATGAGCTGATTGATCTTGACATGTTCGGGAACGATTAAGTACAGCATATGCCCATTGATCCACCCCAGACTTTCGTACTGCTGGCGGCCATTTTTGGCGATATACGCTGCGCGTAAATTTTCGGCTGAACCGTTATAATATAGATAGTTGTCGGTAACGATGTGGATCGAGTCTCCTGCATTGGCCTCGATATCAAAATAGGGGGTAAACTGCATATTGTATGGCAGTTTGCAGATGATCGTATCTCCCTTTCGGCGGATGTCCTGAGAACGAAATGTTTTAAGACCAAAATCCTTCCATAGTGGAATCGGTCGTTTAACGAGTTTATTCCAAGGGGCAGATCCGAAAGCACCGTGCTCTATTGCCGGTTCAAAAGAAGTCAACTTTCCTTCGCCGCTATACCAACCCTGATCCCCCAAGCGGGCATCGTAAAGAATATTGGACTCAGGCAGCCTGAAATTAGGTTCCTTTCCTGGAGCCGACTGGTATTCCACCAACCGTTTGACAAGCCAGCTGTTGTCACTGTAAAGTTCAAACTTTTCGCTTTGCAGATCAAACAAAAGTCCCAGCTTACCACTACTATTGTGTGAAAAACCATGTTTTCCAAAGTACCAGACCTTAATTGCTATGGTATTGCTGCCTTTTTTTAGATGTTTGCTAATATCCACTTCGTCGTAGTAGGTATCGCTCGGATTAGGCCCTCTTTTTAGTCCACCCTCGAACACGACCAGCTCATCATTGACATAAAGCCAGTATTTACTATCTACCGCAATCTTTGCTATAGCTTGTTTGGGCAATCTGTCTATGTTAAAATCTTTCCGAAAACCGGCCCAGATGTTGGTCAAATTGGTATCTTGAGACGCTAATCCAATCCACTTACCTTTCCATTGTTGGGCCGCAATCTGGTTAGAAAATAAGACAATAGAAAAAAATGTTAGTAACCACATTCGGCTCGTCTTCATACTACGTTTTCTTTATCAGGTTTATTTCGGACTATTTTAATTGCTTTTGGATCCTCACTTTGATCCTTCGCAAATTAATCAATCGTTGGAACTTCTTGAAGGAATTTCTTAATTTGCTTAGCTATATATGGATTATTATGATCCAGCAACGCGGTTACACGCCGCAGAATTTCCGGCTCTTTCGGGAGATAATTTCGTAGACACTGCAGTGCAGCAGTCAATACGGGACCATACATTGTTGGCAAGCGGTCGGTAATGTCCAACATAATTGATCTGTCTAGTTTTTCGTATGTACCAAGTTTCTCCATCAACTTGGGTCTTAGCGCCGGCGGAACACAGTCAAATGCCAACCATAATTTCTGCTGGAAAGAGGAATCTTCACCCCAATCCTTTGGTAAAACAGTTAGGGCATGTAATACAAGGTTGTATGAACTATCGCATAAAAAGCCAACGACCTTATCTTTCACTTGAAGTGGGTGGTCTGACAATATATGCATTCGATCCAGTGCCCAATACCTATCCCAGATATCATCGCTATTCAGCATATCCACTAGAAACCCAGGATTCAGCGCAGCTTCAGTTGCGTGTTCAACATCCCGCTGCACCTGCCCATAAACGAGGTTCCACATCTTGTGGGTAGTAAAGACCGCTCCTTTTACGACATATGGCAGTACATCTTTGGATGTCGGACGGGTTACAGCATCCACGCCTTCAGCCGCGCTGCTCTGCGGAATTAAATTTTGGTAATTGAAATTGCCTATAGGCGAAAGACTATCGGCCAATATAGCGTGCAGTTGCTGGTACTCCTGTTCATTGAAAGGTTCATGCTCCGCTTTGCTTAAAAATCCCTTTGGAGGCAATTCAAATCCAAGGTATCGACCCGTCACGTTCCAATAGAGGTCTACCCTAAGCAACCGACAAGACCCGTCAAAGCAGACTTCTGTGCTTATCTTCCGATAATACGATATCGGATCGCCCCGTGCAGTCAATAATTGAAAAAGGGTGTCTTTTGGGGCTGAAACCCCTCCCGTATCGATGAGCATACTATTGACATCAGCAACATTTTGCGGCAACGTGGGTATGGTGAAATAACGAATGGTGTCTTCCTGACGCTGCTGGCTAAAAGTCGAAGTAACCCCATAGAAAACAAGGAGCATAATAAAAATGGGTTTTAAAAACCTCATGTCCAAATCTTATCTTTCTACCTATCCTTCCGGCACGATAGCGCCGTGTTCCGTCAATAATTTCTTCAGATCCGATATCGCAACCTCCGCAGGTGTTTTACCTTGTGTGTGCGCCAATACGGCGGCGGCAGCTGCAGCTTGCCCCATGCCCATACAGGAAGCCTGGACACGTAAAGCTGAATTTGCCAAACGGTCACTCCCGAGACAACGACCCGCAACGATCAAGTTCCGGCTACCTTTTGGTATAAGGGCCCTTAACGGCACGGATGCAACCCGCCCCTCTTCTAGGTGCTTGGGAATAACCCCCTGTTCGTCGTGAAGGTCTATTGGATAGTAAGAATAGCAAACTGCATCTTCAAAAATTCTCCCCATAACGTAATCTTCATGTGTAACCTGGTAAATACTATCAATGCGATAGGTCTCCCGGACGGCCGTTTCGTTCTGCATATCCAACACCTTTAAACCCGTTAAACCTGGCAGCGTTCGAAGAAACTTCAGTGTTCTAAACAGCGATGCCCGCCCGTTGATGTTTGCAATAGTGTGCGATACAGACGTGGTGGCATCAGCGCCCGCGATGTGTTGCACATTATCACCGGCGTTACGAAGCAAAGATTCAACATGTAGAAACTCTCCTTTAATCAGGTCACCACGATTTACCGCGGCGTTAAATTCATCCTTAATCCGGTTCATATCGAGTTGATCCATGGAATATCCACCAATACGGAACATCAACGTTCCCGGCTGTGTCTCTTTCTCCCGCAGCAAGTTAAATCCTGCCAGCGAAACCGCAAACGCGTTTCCAGTGCAATCAATTAATTGATTGCAGACAATCTCCGTTTTTGTTCCTTTTCCGATCGTCGTTACTTTCCAACCTTCCTTATGTTGCACGACCTCTACCGGTGTTTCGTAAAACCTTAGGTTTACGCCTGCCTCCACACATTTATCTTCGATCATCATCGCATAAAGTGGACCATTTAGACGCACTTGATGATGCCAATGTTGGCGACCGTGAGGAACGGAAAAGTCAGGTAATTTGTCATCATTGAATCCGACGGCTTCCTGCACCATTTCCCAACCGATGCCGCCAATAACCTGCTTGCCCCATGCGAAAAAAATACCGGGAAACGCGACTCCACCGGTCGTGGTAGTACCGCCTAACATACTTCCGTTTTCAACCAAAATAGTTTTCTTTCCCGCCCTTCCTGCTTGTACCGCAGCTACGACGCCTGCTGTTCCGCCACCGATCACCAGGATATCGGTAGTGAGCTTTTCCTTTTTTATTATACGTGGCCCTTGTAGCACCTCTCCTTTGAGTAACCGAGGTGTAGTCAATCCTAAGGAGATTGCGCCCAATGTGGCTATAGCTGACCTTCTTTTCATTTTATCCATTCCTTTAAAGGGTTCTAGATTGTTATCAATATCCGGGGTTTTGATCAGTCACCGGGTCAATTGCATTGTTATAATTTGTCTCGGAAAGGGGAATCGGCCAAAGTAAATGCTTTTGAACGACCAATTTTCCTTTGCCTTGTTGAATGCGCTCGTCCAATTTTCCGGTTCGCTTCAATTCGAACCAACGCTTCCCTTCATATATGAATTCATACCCTCGTTCTTGTACAACGAGATCCACAAAGGTGTCAGTGTCATAGTCGGCAGGGGCGTAATCGACCGGAGCTGGTTCATTCGGTGCATATCCGTAAGCCCTCCGGTGCACCTTGTTCACTGCTTCCATTGCCATTATGCTGACCGTATTTTCAGCTTTTGCAGATGCCTCCGCGAAGATCAACAAAGCATCTGGTAACCGATATATGGGGAGGTCATTTCCTGCCGTATTCGCATCAAGCGCATCTGGATCCACATACTTTGAACTAACCAGCGTATTTGGCCCCAAACCAAAGTTAATCTGGTCCCAGAGCTGCTTGCGGATATCATCGCTATTCCACGCGATATAATTCGCGTTGGTCGCATCACCATGAACGGCATAAGCGCCTGTACCTCCTGCTGTAAGCAGTTTGGTGCTTGGATGGTTGGATATCCACAAAATGTAATTGCCCTGAGCAGGAAGACGTGCGTACTTCAGTGCAAAAATCTCCTCGGTGCTTGTGGTGATATCCGGTCCGAAAATTTTATATTGGTAATCTTCGGGGCCACTCACGCTTACTAAACTAAAACCTGCTTGGGCAACTTCGTTGGCTAGTTCAGCGGCTTCGTTATAGCGTTCCAATTGCAAGTACACATCGGCCAGTAGGGTTTTAGCGGCCCATTTAGTAGGACGGCCACTAACCGCAGCAGTTTCTGGCAGCGATATCGTCGCTGTTGCCAAATCATCCAGAATTAACTGATAGACTTCTTCTTCTGTACTGCGTGGAAGATCCTTTACGTCCATTGTTTCTTCGGTACGCAACGGCACACCACCCCAATTCCTGACCAACTGAAAATAGGAAAAAGCACGCAGAAACCTCGCTTCGGCAACGTATTCCGCAAACGCTTCGCCCTCTACCACATTCAACACAACCAGATTTGCGTTCCTGATGGCCAGATAGAAACCATTCCAAAAACCTTGGACGCGTGTTATGTTCGCGTCGTCCAGCCCCTGGTAGTTGCTCAGGGGGGTCCAACTGCCACGACCATACATCCAGTCTGATTGACACTCCAGCGCAGCAATATAATTCGGCATAAGGTCTTTACGCAATGGGCTATAGATCGCATTCACCGCGGCTTCCACTTCTTCTGCCGTATTATAGAAATTCTCCTCCGAGATCTGCTTAGGTGCTTCTTCTAGGGTCTTTTCGCACGCTACAAAAAGTGCAACTATACCCCACATGCAAATTAATCTCTTCATCGTATTTAAATTCAATTTCTTCATCCTATGAACTGTAAAAAGTTAGAAACCGGCACGGATACCGAAGGTGACCGATTTCGCAGACGGGTAGCTATTATGGTCGAGTCGAAAATTCACTTCCGGATCCCACCAGGAGTAATTGGTGAGCGTAAGTAGATTTTGTCCGCTCACATAGACCTGCAGCCGCTGTAATTTGTTCGTATTCCACGCTTGCAGCGGCAGGTTGTAAGCCAAGGATATGTTTTTGAGTCGTAAAAATGAACCGTCCTCTATAAATCGATCCGACACCTTTACGGGCGTCGATCTACTGATCCGCGGGTAGTCAGCATCGGTATTATTGATCGTCCAATGATTCTCATACACTGTTTTGGGCATATTCAGACCAAAGCCATAGTCCATGGTATTCGTAATAGAGCTCGCATTGAATATATCATTTCCATACGTTCCTTGGAGAAAAAACGAAAATTCGAAATTCTTATAATTCATCACGGAATTAAAGCCATATGTAAAATCAGGGTTGGCGTCTCCAATATATGTTTTATCAGCAGATGTGATGCTACCGTCCTGATTGACATCACGATAAATAATGTCTCCCTTCTCGTCGTAACCATCCTCTATGTAACCCCAAAACTGTCCGACAGGTCGCCCCTCCCTCAATATGCTGGTAGCATCGCTCACGATGACCATACCGATATTATCCCGTAGAACATCTTCACCGTTGTATAGACTGATAACTTTATTTTTGTTAAAGGCTATATTGGCATTTATATTCCACGTAAAACTGCCTTCAAAAGGCCTTGCTTCGACACCTAACTCAACGCCCCTGTTTTGTACCTTGCCGACATTTCGGATCGTTGTCGTATAGCCCATGGAAGCTGGCAACCGTACATCACTCAGCAAATCACGCGTATTCTTTACATAATAGTCGGCAGTTAATAAGACCCTATTATTCAGGACACCAACATCTGCTCCAATATCGAACTGCTCGGTAGTTTCCCAGGTTAAGTCGTTCGGCAACCTTGTTAAGGGACTGACCGTATTGAAATATTCATTACCAAATATCGTCTTACCTGCGGACAGTAAATTAAGGGTAGTATACGGATCAATGGCCTGGCTACCGGTAAGCCCCCAACTGGCCCGCAACTTGAGATCCGAAAAGGCAGAAACATTATTCATAAAATTTTCGTTTGAAATACGCCACGCGAGCGCTGCTGAGGGAAAATTACCCCATTTACTTCCCGGTGAGTAGCGCGACGATCCGTCACGGCGAAAACTTATCGTCGCGAGATAACGGTCGTCGTAACTATAATTGACGCGCCCCAAGAGCGAAATTAACACCGACTTTGTATACGCTGACCCGGGTACACCTGGCGTACCAGCTGCGCCCAAGTTGTAGGTCTCATAGATATCCGAAAGAAAGTCCGTCCCTCCGGCATTTACAGCCGTGGTCATAAAATTCTGGTAGGTCAGTCCCGCTACCGCAGCGAAACTATGTTTGTCACTAAACGTTTTATTATAGTTCAATGTATTTTCATTCAACAGGCTGGTCTGCTGCGTGGAAGATACATTAGCGATTCCCGGGCTATCAAAAAATTTGGTCGTCGTATAATTATCCGAACGGTCATCGCGGTTCTCCAACCCTCCAGCCACTTTAAAGATAAGTTCGGGGGTAATCCGATAGGATACCGCCGTATTGATCAATGCTACGTTTGCTTTGGTTTGTGCTGTACTTTCATTAATCCAGTTAATAGGATTGCGCAGATCTGTTGCCAAAAATGGATAAGCTGTATGCAGTATCCGATAAGAACCATCTTCGTTATAGGGTGTCAGAATCGGTGGAGCAGAAATGGCAGCAGCAATCATGGAGTTGCCTCGATTGCCTCCTCCGCTGTCTCGTCTTTCGGTCGTCAGACGCGAGAGGATCGTATTCAATTCGACGGAAATTTTATCGTTGATTTTATGGTCAATACTGCTTTGCAACGAATAACGATTGTAATTGCTTCCCTGAATGATACCATCTTGCCCGAAAAAGCTACCGTTGATGGAAAACCGCGTTTTCTCATTTCCGCCAACTATCCCAAGCGCAGCCGTCGTCATCGGGGCCTTCCTAAAGACAAAATCCTGCCAGTCAAAACCTTCCCCTAATCCGCTTATCTCTTCTTCGTTAAAATAAGGTGTCACATTATCGTTCGTCGCCTGTTCGTTGTAGAATCGTGCATACTCCTGCGCATTCATGAGATCGAGCTTACGGATGAGTTGCTGCGAACTGTAACTGGTTTCAAACGACACATCTGTACGTCCTTCTTTTCCCTTTTTTGTTGTGATGATCACGACACCATTGGCACCACGTGAACCATATATCGCCGTAGCCGATGCATCCTTGAGAATCTCGATACTTTCTATATCAGCGGTATTAACGATGGAGGGATTAGAACCGGCTATGGGAAATCCGTCAATAACATACAGCGGTTCATTACTTCCCTGAATGGAATTTCCTCCGCGAACACGAACAGATATACCGGGACCAGGGGCGCCCGAACTCTGGCGTATATGTACCCCGGGAGCTCGGCCCGAGAGGGCCTGCAATGCGCTGGCATTCGGAAAGGCATTTACCTCTCGAGCCTTTACCTGCGCTACGGCTCCGGTCAAATCCGCCTTCCGTACTGTCCCATACCCTACCACAACAACTTCATCAAGTTCATCCGTTCGATCTATTAATACCACATTGACCACCGTTCTGTTTCCAAGACTTATTTCCTGATCTTCATATCCGACAAACGAAAACTGCAGCAGCGCGGCGTCGCCTTCTATACGGAGGATATAATTGCCTCTTTCATCCGTCATCGTACTGTTGGTTTTCTCTCTTTCCGAAACTGTAACTCCCGCAAGCGGTTCACCCCTGCGGTTCGTCACGTTACCCTTCACTATTTTTTCTTGGGTTGGCCTCCGATTGTCCGTAGCTACTATCGAAGAATTTTCCTTTCGCATCAATATGATGTTCTTGTCCACCAGTTTATATCCTATATGAAACTGCTCCAGCAGTCCGGTGAGAACTTTCTCGACATGGGTGTCGTTCACCTGTAAGTCCACCAACGCATTTGCCGGAACGATAGATTTATCGTAAAAAATATTATATCCGCTTTGTTTCTGGATATCCTTCAAAACAGCAGTTAGTTTCACATTTTTCCGGCTAAGCGTCACTTTTTGACCAAACGTAAATGCGCTAACCTGCAGCGTGCTTACAAGCATTAAGATCAAGGATAATTTCATGACTAACAATCTAGGTTTCAAACGCCTGCAAAACAGCGTAAGTATATCATATTTTTTATACATTTGTATTTAAGATTGGTTGTTTACTGTTATATGCTAAGACATCAATCGACAAGCCCGTAGGACTTGGTTAATCAGGGGCGGTCGCAACGCTCCTGATTGTTATGTTCTTCCAATTTTCTGATTTTTATTTCATAACCAAAATCCTCCTTCCATTGACTTCGAATCTTACCGCTCCTGTTAACTCGACCGTTTTCAACAATTTATCAATATCCTCAAACCTGGAGATCATACCCGAAAACTGCTTATCTTTTAAATCATCTTTCAACACGACATCCACATCATACCATCTGGCAACACTTTCCATAACCTCATTGATCGAGGCGTCTTCGAATGCAAACGATCCATTTTTCCAGGCGGTGACATAAAATGGGTCCACGGTAGTAATAGCCGTGCTTTTTGATTCTCGTCTATAAACTGCTTGTTGATTAGGCACTAGAACATGACTTTGTCCGTTGTCAAAAGAGATCTTTACAGACCCTTCTACCAACGTTGTTTCAATCGTCTTACCATAGCTGTTCACGTTAAAAGAAGTGCCTAATACTTCTAGCGTTTGCTGATCTGTTTCCACTATGAAGGGGATCCGTTTATCATCCCTATATTGTTTACTCACATCGAAATATGCCTCTCCTTTCAATTCAACACGACGGATATCTTCCCGAAAATTGATCGGATAACGAAGTGTGGAAGAAGCGTTCATCGCTACTTTTGTCCCATCCGATAGCGTTAAATTATACTCTCCACCCCTTGGGGTAATAATGGTGTTATATAGGCTGCCTTTCACCCTTTGTTCACCAGTTACTAAGTAAGTAATAGATCCATCTGCTGTCTTATGTACCGAATAGCCCTCCAACTGGATTATCGTATCATTTTTCAACGCTTCCAAGTCTAATTGAGTTCCATCGGCCAAAACAATCCGGGCTTTATTTCCTCCCGGCTTAATAGTCGAAATTGTATCTGCAGCGCTGAGCTTTGCCTCCGTTGGATCTGGCCTATTTATAAAATCTATTGTAAATTTTAGAAACACAAGTATACATGCCGCAGCCACTAGCGTGACTAAACGTCTAATTATTTTAATCTTTTTGGTGCCTTTCGAAAAATTCGACTGAAGCCGCTCATCCAAAATAATCCGTTGGAATAAATGTTCAGCATCCGGAACATATCCTTTTGTGTCCGGCGACGATTCCATGAGGATATCCCAGATCCATAGGAGATCTTCATCTGTTTTCTGCTCTAAAATGTTTTTGAGCAAAATAAGATTATCGGCAGATATGGAATTGTCCATATACTGCTGTAGGAGATGAATGAGTTGTCCTTTTTCCAACGTTTATAATGACTGGTTACCTATATAAACGAGTTAGCAAGAAAAAAGGACTACATCAAAATAAAATTTTTAATAAAAAAAGTAGGAGATAAATATTTCTCACAATTAACTTTACTGTCTTGGACGCCGTAATCAATTGGTTTTTAACGGTATACTTAGACACACCAATCTTTTCCGCAATCTCCTCGTAAGATAACCCATTGATTTTATTTAGCTCATAGACTTCCCGCTGCCTTTCAGGGAGACGCTCAATGGCACTCGTCCATACGTTGTTTAACTCAATCGTATCTAGCGTGTGTTCTGTGCTTTTACAATCTTCTTTCCAGCTACACTTCAAATGATGGTCAAATTTGGATTTCACCACCTTTTTTCTGAAAATGGAAATCGTTATCCGTTTCGTGATGACAAATAAATAAGGATAAAGGCTCTCGGAATTTTCTATTTTGTCACGGTTTAGAAACAGGGAAACAAACACCTCCTGGACGAGTTCTTCCGCTTCCTCATGATTTTTACTAAACTTATAGGCGTAGTTATAAATTGATTTGTGATAAGCATCAAAAACTTTGCGGAAGACCTTATGGTCTCCGATCTTGAAATCCGCAAATTCAACGTCCGATATCGTTTTTACAATTTGGGCCATTACCAAAAGATTGCATCGTATTCCTGCAGGTTTATATCATAAAATGTACCGTGACAATGAATCTATATTGCCTGATACAACTAGCTATTCAAAAATATCAAAATGTAAACCAGCAACTGTCCTGTACTATCCTGCTTTTATAACTTAATATATGACTATGATTTCCTTATTTCCAGTACCTAGGCCAGGCAATTCAGACAAAATCCTTACCTTTGTGGGTTATGTCAAAAAAATCGGAACAAAACGCGAAGTCGTTTATCCAAATTGCTGGTGCGCGGGTCAACAATCTGAAAAACATCGATGTCGATATCCCTAAAAATAAACTCGTTGTGATTACGGGAATGTCAGGTTCAGGAAAATCTTCCCTTGCTTTTGATACCCTCTACGCTGAAGGACAACGACGTTATGTAGAAAGCCTATCTTCCTATGCCCGACAGTTTATGGGGCGGATGCATAAACCGGAAGTGGACTATATAAGAGGAATCGCCCCGGCGATTGCGATCGAACAAAGAGTGATCACGTCCAATCCACGCTCTACCGTGGGTACCTCTACCGAAATATATGATTATCTTAAACTTCTTTATGCACGGATTGGCAAGACCTTTTCCCCCATATCGGGGAAACAGGTCACGAGAGACACGATATCGTCTATTATCGATGAATTGATGACCTATCCGGAAGACACAACCATTACTATCTTTGCTGAACTCATACCGATCAATCAACGAAAGTTAAAAGAAGAGTTATCGTTACTCCTTCAAAAAGGATTCGTTCGGGTGTTTTTTCAGGACAAGATACAGAAGATAGAAGCTGTTATCGGAGACACGCGTATACCAAATGAAGATTTCAAAACGGGAGAAATCCAGATTGTAGTAGACCGTATTCGGCTAGATAAACAAGATGAAACAAATAGTCGCCTTGCAGATTCGCTTCAGACCGCTTTTTTTGAAGGGAAAGGCGAATGTTATGTCGACATCGATGGTGTTAGAAAACATTATTCCGATAAATTCGAACTGGACGGCATCCTATTCGAAGAACCTACACCGAACTTCTTTAGTTTCAACAATCCTTATGGTGCATGCAAACGTTGTGAGGGGTATGGTAAAGTCATCGGCATAGACGCCGATTTAGTTATTCCCGATAAAAGCCGCTCTGTCTATGATGGCGCGATTGCACCGTGGCGTGGAGAAAAAATGGGCGAATGGCTAAATCGTCTGGTGCGTAATGCCCTCAAATTTGACTTCCCTATACATCGTTCCTATAGTGACCTTACATCAGCTCAACAAGAGCTATTATGGACGGGAAATAAATATTTCGGTGGATTAAACCAGTTTTTTGAAGAGCTGGAACAGCAGACTTATAAAATACAATACCGGGTTATGTTATCACGTTATCGTGGAAAAACGGATTGTCCCGACTGTAAGGGATCGCGTTTGCGCAAGGACGCCACCTATGTTAAGATTGCCGGACGATCGATTACGGATATTGTTTTGTTACCGTTAGAAGAGGCCCTGCAATTCTTTAAAGAGCTTAAGTTAACGGAACACGAACAGCTCATTGCGAAGAGATTGCTCGCCGAGATCACCAACCGGCTTCAATTTTTGTGTGATGTGGGATTAAGTTATCTTACTTTAAACCGTTTAAGCAATACACTTTCGGGTGGCGAATCGCAACGTATCAATTTAGCGACATCTTTGGGCAGTTCGTTAGTGGGCTCTATCTACGTCTTAGACGAGCCTAGTATCGGGCTGCACCCGCGCGACACCCAGCGGTTAATCGGCGTACTGAAATCGTTGCGCGATGTAGGCAATACGGTGATTGTCGTAGAACACGAGCAAGAAATGATGGAAGCCGCGGATTACCTTGTCGACATTGGCCCCGAAGCTGGAATAAATGGTGGTCAACTGGTTTTCGCCGGAACTTATCCGGAAATTCTCCAAGATAAAGACAGCCTAACAGGAAAGTACCTAAATGGCCAATTGAGCATCCCCACACCTAAAACACGACGCAAGTGGCGTGATTCCCTTATCGTAAAAGGGGCTCGGGAAAACAATTTAAAAGGAATTAACGTCACCTTTCCGTTAAACGTATTTACCGTCGTAACCGGTGTATCAGGGTCGGGGAAAACCTCCCTTATCAAACGTATTCTATACCCAGCCTTGCAAAAAGCCATCGGTAATTACAGCGGAGAGCAAACCGGTATATTCGATGCACTAGAAGGCGATATAACCAGCATCGAACAAATCGAGATGATCGATCAGAACCCGATCGGCAGGTCCTCCCGTTCCAACCCCGTAACGTATGTCAAAGGTTGGGATGAAGTACGGTCAGTTTACGCTAACTTGCCCGCAGCCAAGGCAGCAGGACTGAAGCCATCGGCTTTCTCTTTCAATGTCGAGGGTGGTCGCTGTGACGTTTGCCAAGGGGATGGCGAGGTCAAGATCGAGATGCAATTCATGGCAGACATCGTACTCCCTTGCGAAGCTTGTAGCGGTAAGCGATTCAAGCAACATGTGCTCGATGTGGAATATAAAGGTAAATCAGTAGCTGACGTCTTAGACCTCAGTGTAGATGAAGCCATGGAATTCTTTAGCGACATACCTAAAGTTATTGGGAAAATCAAACCTTTACAGGACGTAGGATTGGGTTACGTGAAACTTGGCCAGCCATCGAGTACTTTGTCGGGCGGTGAAGCGCAACGTATCAAGCTCGCTTCTTTTTTAATCAAAGGGAACAACAGCAAAAAGACACTTTTCATTTTCGACGAACCGACAACCGGTTTGCATTTCCACGATATCCACAAACTTCTTAAATCGTTTGATGCACTGATTGCACTAGGCAACAGTATTTTGGTCATTGAACACAATATGGAGATGATAAAAATGGCCGATTGGGTTATCGATATCGGACCAGAAGGCGGAAATAAAGGCGGAGAGGTTGTTTTTGAAGGTACACCGGAGGATCTTGTTGAATGTAACGAATCTTATACTGGGAAGTATCTAAAAAATCATCTACCTTTATCGACTCTTTCTCAGTAAACTAAACGATTATGTGGAAATTTTTCTTTGCAGGTCTTTTCATCGTAACTATAGCTATCCAAGGACATGCACAGCCTGCTCGCCCAAAACTAGTGGTCGGATTGATGGTAGACCAAATGCGGTGGGATTATCTTTACCGATTTGCGGACAGATATGGTGACAATGGTTTCAAGCGTATGCTAAATGACGGATTTTCGTGTGAAAATACCTTGCTTAACTATGTCCCTACAGTAACGGCTATTGGCCATACTTCAGTCTACACAGGTTCTGTTCCTTCTATCCATGGAATTGCAGGGAATGATTGGATCATTCAAGCGACGGGGCAATCCATGTATTGCACACAAGATGATAACGTACAAGGAGTCGGAACACAGGAAAAGGAAGGTCAACAATCACCTAGAAATTTATTGTCCTCCACAATCACCGATCAACTGAAACTGGCGACCAATTTTCAATCTAAGGTTATCGGCATCTCTATGAAAGACAGGGGCGGTATCTTGCCAGCAGGCCACCTTGCAGACGCAGCCTACTGGTTGGAAGGAAAGTCGGGAAACTGGATTTCCAGTACATTTTATATGGAAAAGTTGCCGCATTGGGTGGAAGATTTTAACAAGCAGAAACTGGCGGACAAATACCTAAAACAAGACTGGAACACACTATATCCAATCGAAACATATACAAACAGTACGGCAGATAACACACCTTACGAAGGTAAGTGGCCAGGTGAAGAGAATCCCACACTCCCTCGGAAAACGTCCGAATTGATGAAAGACGTGGGATATGAACTTATTAAAACAACCCCCCAAGGAAATACACTGACATTAGATTTCGCCAAAGCAGCACTGGAAAAGGAACGCCTGGGGAGTAACCCAACAGGTCAGACAGACTTTTTATGCGTGAGCTTATCGGCAACAGACTATGTCGGTCACCGTTACTCGTTATCAGCTGTAGAGATTGAGGACACCTATCTACGACTTGACCAAGACATTGCGGATTTTTTAGCGTACCTCGATAAACATGTTGGCAAGGGTAACTATACTTTTTTTCTTACCGCAGACCATGCTGCTTCCTATAATCCTATGTACTACACGGATCATAAAGGAAATGGCGGCTATTTATTTACCAGACAGATTCAGCGTAATCTGAATAGCGAGTTACAGGAAAAATTCGGCAGTGAAAACATCGTGCGAAGCTTGATGAACTATCAGGTGCATCTAAATTACGCACTTATCGATTCCCTCCAGCTCGACCTTAACGATGTGAAGGAAACAATTATCAATTCGCTTAAGAAGGAAGAAGGCATAACGTATGTCATTGATATGGAAGGGAATCAAAATATGTTTATACCTGCCCCGCTTCGGGAAAAAATCATCAATGGATATAACCGTCGGCACAGTGGGGCCATCCAAATTATTGCAGACCCTCAATGGTATGCGGGCACACCACGCAGTCCAGGAACCACTCATGGTGTTTGGTCGCCCTATGATTCACACATTCCGTTGATATTCATGGGTTGGGGTATAAAGCACGGCGTAAGTAATAAAGAAGTACATGTTGTCGATATCGCTCCGACACTTGCTTCGCTACTGCATATCATGGAACCGAACGGCAACATCGGAAAGCCTATTATTGAGGTGTTGGGGCAATAACGTGAGGGCATATTATTTTTTGCGTATCTTTGCGGTTATTATTGATCCATAAAAAGGGAACGTATGCTTTCTAAGAAAACAAAATACGCCATCAAGGCGCTTATGGTGTTGGGACGTAACTACGGAAAAGAACCCATGCAGATTATAAAGATTGCTGAAGAGGAGCGTATTCCGAAAAAATTCTTGGAACAAATTCTTCTCGAAATGCGTAATGCAGGCATATTGTACTCTAAAAAAGGCGCCGGCGGAGGTTACAGCTTAAACAAAGCCCCGGAAGACATTTATCTTTCCCAAGTTATGCGGTTAATTGACGGACCGATTGCCCTATTACCCTGTGTCAGCCTTAATTTTTACCGTTCGTGCGAAGAATGCGTGGAAGAGCATGCCTGTGGGATTCGGGACACTTTTATCGAAGTACGAAACGCGATGTTACAAATTTTGAACGATACAAGTATCGCCCAACTTATCAATAAAGAAAAGCATTTGTCCCTAGATACCTAGGGACTCTCAAAGAAAATTAAAAGGTCGTATCCACTATAATACATCGAGAATCCGGGCAAAATGATTGTTCAGGTGCTGCCGGATCGCTACGCGATATGCATCAGCATCTCTATTTTTAAGAACTTGTACCAATTCTTTATGAGACACGAAATCACCGGCAACAATGGGCCTTTCCAACAAGCCACTATGGTGTACATATTGAAAAATAGGAAACAATAACTCCTGCAACTCCATCAGGATTTTATTGTCAGATATTTTATATAGTCGCCCGTGAAACTCAATCTCATCGTCAACCTGCCACGGGTGAGCAGTGTCGCCAGAAACGACGACTTCGGCAATTTCTTCCAATTCTCGGATGTCCTCGTCCGTAACCTTGCTCACAATAAAATCGGCCATCCCCACCTCTAAAGCTAAGCGCATCTCAAATATATCTTTTAATGTCTCGGTATCCAAAATCGAAGGATGGAAGACTTTACGCAGCGATCCTAATACATCCGGGTTCTTTAATACAGCTCCCTTATGTTTTTTCGATTCAATAAGGCCAATGGTCTTCAAGCGTAATAGCGCTTCACGTATCACCGTGCGACTCACGCCGAAGCTTTCTGCAAGGTCAAGCTCTTTGGGCAACACATCGCCTACTTTCAGCTTTTTCTTTTGGATAAAGTAGATAATCCGTTCTTCTACCTTATCGACTAAGCTGGAGGTGTCTATCCCTCCTAGTTTTTCCACGGAATCATCTATATCGGCCATGCTACTTTCTCTTATATATAAATATTTTTTCTACGACAATAATATCAAAAAAATTTTGATTTGTAAAACATTATGTCATACATTTGTTTCTGATTATGTATAACATAAGTCAATTTTAAAAACAAAATTATGATAAGAACAGATTTTACAATTGCAAAAAGCCTCGTCTTATTAATTTTCCTTCTCTTAATTCAAGGAAATCTTTTTGCCCAGTCTATGCTAAACGGACAGGTGAAAGGGGAAGACGAAGCCCCACTAACCGGTGTAAGTGTCCATAACTCGACGCAAAATGTCGCGACAGTAAGCGACGAAAACGGTAATTTTTCCATACGGGCCAGCATTGGGAATATCCTGATTTTTACGTCGGTAGGTTATCAAGCTAAAAACGTTACGGTAAACAACCTGAGTAAGCTTCAAATTTCCTTACAGGTGGACGATACTTCCCTGGAGGAAGTCGTTGTGATGGGATATGGTACAGTAAAGCGTACGAAAGTAACGGCTTCGGTTTCCACTTTAGACAATAAGGTGCTAGAAACCGGGATGCGTGCCAATCCGGCACAAGCCTTGGCGGGAACAATTCCGGGTGTCCGTGTAGCGACAGGTTCTGGTCGACCGGGTGCAATGCCTAGTATTGTACTTCGTGGAGGAACGCATTTCGATGGTTCAGGTAGTCCGTTAATCTTAGTAGACGGCCAAGTTCGTGGCAGTCTTTCCGATATCAACCCCGAAGAAATTGAACGGATCGACGTGCAGAAAGATGCCGCTGCTACGGCAATATATGGCGCCCGGGCCAGTAATGGCGTAATTATCATTACCACGAAGAGCGGAAAAAACGGTAGATCATCTCTTGATTTGAAGGTAAACCGTGGTATTAATTACCTGAACGTGCCATACGATTACCTAAGTTCAGAAGATTATATCAAATGGAGTCGTTTAGGCGCGGTGGAAGCGATTAAGATTGGAACTTTAGCAAACAACACCTTAGGGAATCCTGGGCCTCGCGGAACAGGCAATGCGTACTTTGCTGCTGATGGCACAACGCCGCTGGATGGCAACTACGTTAACGAAGGCCGATGGAGCCTGATGCGTCTAACCGATC
>Ga0308157_10001917_pt1 | contig 38119 bp, 43 predicted proteins | sample PhyBR1_FD_201035 | JGI IMG/M metagenome (GOLD analysis project Ga0308157, IMG submission 201035) | Phyllosphere microbial communities from UC Gill Tract Community Farm, Albany, California, United States - DLSLB.R1 | ecosystem: Host-associated > Plants > Phyllosphere > Unclassified | place: USA... | reverse complement strand
CCTCCTGCGGGGCCTCGATGTACTTCAGCGCCTCCTGCAGAAAGGCGTCGGAGCACTTCTCGACGCCGCTGACCCGGACGAGGCGCGGCTCGCCGAACAGCGACGGCGAGGTGACGGCGAGCAGCGTGCCCGCGGTGTAGTCGTCCGCGCGGACGTCGGTGACCTCGAGCGCGGCGTCTTCGGCCTTCAGGTAGTCGCGGACGGCCGCGATGCCGCGCTCGGCGCAGACCTCCTCCGGCCCGGAGATCAGCATGATCGGCGCCGGCTGCGGCGCGCGCCACGACTGCTGCGGGATCTTCGACGCGGTCTTCGCTCCCCCGCGCGCACCGCGGGAACCGCCTCGAGCGCTCGCACCTGCCATGCCCTCCAGCCTAGCGCCGGGCACCGACGAACCGCGCCGTCATCCGGCGCGCTCGCGCCAGACCCGCAGGCCGTCAGCCGACTCGGCTACCAGCACCAGGCCGGAGCGGTCGGTGCGGGCGATCGAGGCTCCGGATGAGGCGAGCACATCCAAGATCTCGTCGCGCGGATGGCCGTAGTCGTTCTCGCCGACCGTGACGAGAGCGAGCGCGGGCGACGCGTCGCGGTACAGGTCGAACAGCTGATCGGCGCTGCCGTGATGCGCGACCTTCACGATGTCGTACGCCGCCTCGAGGGGACGGTCGCGCAGCATCGCGGCCTGCGACTGCTCGGAGAGGTCGCCGAGGAACAGCGAGCGCGGCACGCCCGCTCCCCCGACGTCGATCACGACGCTCGCGTCGTTGCCCGGCTCGAACGGCGCGTCGGCGGCCGGCCAGCGCACGACGTATGCGGCATCGCCGAGAACGCCCGATTGACCGGCGGCGACCTGCTGGTGCGCCGGATCGCCGAGCAAGGCGAGCACAGGCGCGGTGCGCTCGTCCTCAGGGCCGTGCAGCACCAGCCCGACCCTGCCGGCGACGGCCCCCGCCCCGCCGGTGTGGTCGGCGTCGAAGTGCGTCAGCACGAGCAGGTCGGCGCGGGCGATGCCCAGCCGATCGAGGCAGGCGCGCAGCGGCTCGGGCTCCGGTCCGGTGTCGATCAGCATGACGGCTCCCGCCGACCGGACGACCAGCGCGTCGCCCTGGCCGACGTCGCAGGCGGCGACGCTCCAGTCGCCTGGCACCGTCAGCGGTCCGAGCACGCTGGACGCGACGAGCATGCGGCCCGCGACGATGCCGACCGCGACGACGAGCACGGCCGCGGCGATGGGCCGCAGCGCAGTGCGAACGCCGGCGCGCAGGAGCCGCCCCGCGCCCCGGCCATCCGGTTGCGTCTCATCCGCCGCATCCCCCGCCCTCTGGACGGTGCCCCGGCCGCCGGGCGGCACGATGATCAGCACGGCCGCCGCCGCCCCAATCAGGCTGAGCACGGCGAAGCCGGCGGCGCCCTCCCACCACGCCAGCTGCGCGCGAGGGAGCCGGGCGAACACCAGGGAGGTCTGCGCGATCCACGCCGATGGCAGCCAGGACAGCCACGCGCAGGCCGCCCCGAGCATCGGCACGCTCGCGACCAGGCACGCTCCCAGCCCGACCACGGTCGCGATGGGAGCAGCCGGCCCGGCGACGATGTTCGCGAGCACTCCGTAGAGCGCGACCTGAGGAGCGAAGAGCACGATGATCGGACCGCACGCAAGCTGCGCGGCCAGCGGCACCGCGAGCGCAAGCGCGATCGGCCCCGGCATCCAGCGCTCGAGACCCCGCGCGAGCGGCCCGGCGAGCAGCAGCAGGGCGCCCGTCGCGGCGACCGACAGCACGAAGCCGAAGCTGCGCGCGAGCCACGGATCGTCGATCACGAGGACGACGACGGCGAGCGACAGCACCGAGACCCCCGCACCCGCGCGACCGAGCAGCACCGCGAGCATGGCGATCACCGCCATCGCGGCGGCGCGGATGACGCTCGCCTCAGGGGTGACGAGCACGACGAAGCCCGCGAGCGTCGCGAGCGACACGGCCACTCGCACCCACCGGGGAGCGCCGAGCGGCGCGCACGCGCCGAAGGCGAGGCCGATCACGAGCGCGCAGTTCGCCCCGCTGACTGTTCAATCGGGAGATGGGTAAGCTGGAGGGCATGCCCGGCAGCCCCGATCCCCGTTTCCATGCGTCTGACGACGCACTCGTCATGCGAGAATACCTGCGCGTTTCGCAGGACAGATCGGGCATGCAGCGGTCGCCGAACGAGCAGCACGACGACATGGTGCGCGCAGCGTCGCGCAAAGGGTGGACGGTGCATCCGACGGCTTACCGGGACCCCGACCGCAGCGCGAGCCGGTACGCCCGGAAGGAGCGCGAGGGGTTCGCCGATCTGATGGACGACCTCGAGGCCGGCCGGTTCGACGCTGACCTCCTGGCGATCTGGGAAAGCTCGCGTGGCACGCGCAAGACCTCGGAGATGATCGAGCTCGCCGAACGCTGCGCCGAGCAGAACGTGAAGATCTGGGTGCAGACCCACGAGCGGATCTACGACCCGAAGAATGCCAGGGACCGGAGGTCGCTGCGCGAGGACGCCAGCGACTCCGAGTACGAGAGCGACAAGACCAGCGAGCGGATGCGCCGCGCCATGAAGGCCAACGCCGCAGTCGGCCGGCCGCACGGCAAGCACATCTACGGCTACCAGAGGATCTACGACCCGGTGACGCGGGTGCTGCTGCGAATCGAGGAGCATCCGGAGCATGGTGCCGTGGTGCGCGAGGCTACTCAGCGCATCCTGGCCGGCGAGACGTACTACGCCGTCGCGAAGTCATTCAACGAACGCGGCCTCGAGCCGCGTCGGCTGGCCAAGAAGCGCGAGGGCATCGGCTGGACTCCGGCAGCCGTCAAGCAGATGCTGACGATGCCGGCCTATGCAGGACTGCGCCAGCACCAGGGCGAGATCCTCCCGGACGTCCAGACCCTCTGGGATCCGATCATCGAGCCAGCGACCTGGCACAAGCTGCAGGCTGTGATGTCGGGGCGCGGCGGAAAGCGCGGCAACAACTGGCCGGCTGCGCATCTGCTCGGCGGCATCGCCAAGTGCGGGGTGTGCGGGGCGAAGATGCGCGTCGGCAAGCAGAACGCTGGCGGCGTGAAGTTCGACCCGGACACCGGCGAGAAGCTCCAGCGCGACACGTACCTCACCTACGTCTGCTCTGGCGTCCCTGGCAAGACGGGGTTCCACGCCACCATGAAGAAGGAGCACCTGGACCTGCTGGTGACCGAGGTCATGCTGGCCTGGCTGTCGCGACCGGACTTCCTGGCACGCATCGGCCAGCAGGACGGCACAGTGGACGAGGAGCGGGCGAAGCTGCTGGGCGAGATCAGCGAGCACCGTGCCTGGCTTGATCAGGTGCGCGAGCACGCGTCGAAGGAGCGGAACTTGACTGTGCTGTTCGACCAGGAGCGGCGGATCAACCCGCTGATCGAGGCAGCGCAGCGGAAGCTGGAGTCCCTGGCGGCGACTGATCCCCTGGTGGTCGAACTGGCTGGGGCCGAGGACATTGAGGCGCACTGGAACGGGCTGGACCTGCTGACCCAGCGCCGGATCATCGGGCTGGTGCTCGAGCCGCGGGTGCACCCCGTCGGCAAGGGCTGGAGAGGCAAGAAGGGCGTCGACCTGGACCGTGTGGAGTGGGCCTGGCAGTAGGCGGGCGCGCGTAAGACTTGACGCGTCAGCTACTTTGCTTGACTCGTGATCAAGCCGTCGCGGGACGCATCAACCGCTTGAATCGCCTGCGTCCCAGAGAGCCCTAGCTATCCGCAACTAGTCAGGCTTCTCTGCCAGGATTCTGACATGACGACGGAGACGGTGGTTGCGAATCGTTCGGAGAAGTCACGGATCGCGTGGCATGCAGCGTCCGTGCTGAGTGCCCTGCTCGTCCTTGCGGGCGTCTATGGGCCCTTCTTCGTCACGCTCCCGACTGCTCCATACGAGTTCGACACTGGTACGGCTTTGCGGGGTGCACTAGCCCTTGTCGGGCTGCTGGGGCTGGTATTGCTGTCATCCCGCAGGAGCTACACAGTCACAGTGCTGGTGCTTACGGGAGTCGCCGGAGCGATCGCGCTGGGCCTACTCGGCTTCGGCATGTTGATCGCATGGACGGCGGGCGTCCACAGTTTCGCCAGCAGCTGGGGCCCGATCGGCGGCACATTCGCACTGCTGTCGCCGTTCTTTGCGCCGCCGATCGCAGCGGGGCTGATTCTGTGGATGAGGAATCTTGCGCGGTGGACGAAGTGTGCTGTAGTCGTCGCAGTAGTGGGCGGGTCGTGCGTGTTTTCGATATTCGCGCGTCTAGGCGGCTAGAGGTACACGCCCTCCTGCTCCGTGCGATGAGCAGGTACCTGGCATCTTCAGCTGGGCTGTTCTATTAAGAGAGGTCTTCTTCGACCCCGGTGGTATCGCCCCACTGGACGGTCGGGTCCGGGCTGAGCACCAGCACCTCGCCGGGGTCGATCGCGGGCCAAGTGTGGTTGTACTGGAGCACGGTGATGTAGTCGACGCAGAAACGATCGCCGATGGCGATGGGGCTGTCGCCTGGTGCCACCGTGTAGCTGAGAATCGTGCCGTCCGCGTCCAGGGCCACCTCGCCGGCGGCGTAGTCCCGCGACCCCAGGTCGATCAGCTCGTGCCGCAGCTCGGCGAAGACCCGACCTTCGGCCTGGACGGGGAACTCGATGCGGTTGCCAGGGGTCGCGGCGCAGGCGTCCTCGGGTTCTGCAACGGTTTCGGTGGCAGCTGTTTCTGGCTGGGCCTGAGAGACAGTCTGAGCAACAGTGTCTTGCTGCGCGGCCTGTGCGGATGCACTGCAGCCGACAAGGGCGAGTCCGAGGGAGGCGGTAAGTACGGTGATGGCGGCTCTGCCTGCGAGGTTCATGACTCTCAACTTAGAGTTGAAGGTCAGTGTTGGTGCGCAACGACACCGGGTAGTCGGGATTTTGGCTGTGGGTTGAGCGCAGGAGTCGCGCTGCGGTTGCGCAGACGAGCACCGCGGGTCTGGGTTCTCGCCGTGTTGGGCGTCACGGCCAGCGCGTTCTTCTTGTCGCGGCCGGGATGCATGGTGTTTCGGCCTGCAGCTATACGCGGCTTACTTGAGGCTTCAACGACTTATCCCTGGTGCAACAGCAGGCCAGCGGACCATGGCAGCCCACGTCGTGGGGTCGTCTTCCCGGCTGCGCCGGGCGTCGGCCTGCCGGCCGAAAGTTCATCATCCCCCTGGTCAGGGAGTGGGAGTTGCAGGAGGTGAGATGCAGAGAGTGAGGCAGTGAGGCAGCACTGATTTTTTGCTGCCTCACCCTCTGCCTCACCTGTTTCTCCAGGTCAGAGCAGGATTTGAACGTGACTGAGGCAGTGAGGCAGTACTTTTTAGACTTAATGTGTAGAAAACACACTCTGACCCAGACTGGTCCCGCGTGGAGTTATTCATATAGAAACCCGTGAAACTGCTGCCTCACTGCCTCAGCGACGAGTAATTCCAGGTCTGACTAGGCACTTCGAGTGAGGCAGTGGGTGAGGCAGCAGATTTTGGGTTCTGCCTCACTGCCTCACTTGTTCGACCTCTCGTGTGACCTGAAACCAGAGCCCGCGCAGCGGGCGGGCGGCTTCGGCAGCGGCCGCCAGGCCGACTGCCCGATGGTGAGTTACGACTGATCCCGCATCAGCTGGTCGCGTAGCTCCTGCAAGCGCAGCTCGACGGCGGTCAGTGATGCGACAAGTTCGTGGCGTGTCTCATCGAGCCTGTTGATCTCGTAGTGCGCCTCCCCCTCGGCCCGCTCCAGCTCGTCAATCTCTTCCTGGACGGTGACCTCGGAGGGGATCATGCTTCGCATCTGCATCCCCAGCGCCTTGGCGATGGCGGCAGCTTCATCCAGCTGCAGCGCCCGCTGGCCCTTTTCGATGCGCGTGATCGTCGTCCCGTCCACAGAGCGATCAAGGATGCTGCTGACCCGGAGGGCAAGCTCTTGTTGCGTCAAGCCTTCGGACCGACGAATCTCCCGCATAGAGCGGGCGAATATCTCACTTGGCTGTCCCATGCGGCCTAACGTAGCAGAAAACCTGCGAAATCCTCTGAAAACAACAGTTCGGACCCAGTCATTTGCTGATTCTGCAAATTTGACGTAAACTAGAGGTATCCCGGAACACAGAGTTCCGAGCACAAAGCGTTGACCTCCTTCCGGCATCACCGAACGGAAGGCGCGATCCCGGGGACGGGAACGACTACTGGTCAGCCTGCGCCACACGTGACGTGTGAGTCCAGCAGGCATCTTCGGGTCGATTCCACTGGGAGTCCCCATGACCGTCGAGTCATTTGATTCCAGCATCCCGACGCTGGACGAACTCATCGCACTGCGCGCCAAGATCGACGAAGCGATCCAAGTAATCACTGAGCCACGGCTTGAGAAGCTGTGGTCCTTCAAGGAGCTGGAAGCTGCCGGCTACGGCAACCGCAGCACCTTGACCAAGATGGTGCGCAGTGGCGAGCTTCGCGCCGTCCGGGTGCACGGTGCCTTCAAGGTGTTTGAGCAAGACCTCGCCGCATTGCGTGAGCCGGTTGCGCCGTGATCGTCGAAGAGCTGCCGCTCAAGGAGTGGGCGAGGCGCATTGCCGCCCAGGCTCCCCCGCCGGCCGACGACCTGTTCTTGCAGGTGCATCACGCCCTGCTTGGCGGAGCACCCCGTTACCAGGCCGCTGAGCTCGACCAAGCCGCCTGACCCAAGACAAAGAAAAGCCCCGGCTTTCGCCAGGGCTTTTCGAAGAGTTTCATCCGACTGAGTTCGCAGCTCGATGCGTCGGAATCTTTAGAAAGGCTCTCGCCTCAATGGATACCTCCATAGTACCCGAAAACAACAACGACGATCAACTGGACCACACCAAAAATTCACTGGAAGATCAGGTATTTTCGTCAGACGCCGATGTCATGGAAGACGATACCGAGGACTTCCGTGATCCATTGGACGAGATGCTCGATCGTGACGAGGACTCGTTCATTGAGCATCTCGAGTCAGTGCGACAAGAGGATCCGAACGAACGCGGCTCGACCTTGACCAGGATCCAAGCGGATCTGCTCAGCGACCTCTCGAACTACGCGGCACTGCCACCGATCAACCAAGTTCGGATGGCCGCGGTGACTGCGTATCTTGGGACGCTCGACCGAGACGCGTACCAGGAAGTGCCAGAGCTGCCGCCAGAGGAGAAGCTCCAGCAACGCGAGATCGATGCTCAGATCGAGCGCGAACTCCTCTGGTTGAGCAACGGCCTGTGCACTGAACTGAACCGATATTACGGGGTCAAGCCTACGGAGAGCCTGCCGTCGGCACGCTTCTTGCCCCCGTCACACATCGCGGCGCTCCTGAGCTATCTCTATACGACTGCCGAGATCACGCCTGGTGGTCTCGAACTTGACGGCAACGTAGGAATCCTCAGCGTCTACCAGCAGCACGGTGAGCACGCTGGAATCTACCGCAGGGCTGACGCCGGCTTCCTTGAGCGAGCCGCGCAACGCTTCCACGCCGACCTCGACGCTAAGGGCTACAAGGAGGTCGAGCGTCTGGTCCGGCTTCATGCGCCGAAGGTGGAGGAGAACGCTGACGAGGACGTGCTCTTCATGAGCAACGGGATCTACAACTACCGCACCGACGAGCGAATGGCCTTCACCCCTGAGCTCGTGCGTACGGCAAAGATCGCGAGGTCGCTACCAACCACGCGCCCGCCTGTTCCACGCGTGCTCGATGAGAACGGCAATGAGCTCTGGGAGCTTGAACGCTGGATGACAGAGACATTCCCGAACGAAGGCACCCGTCATGCTCTCTGGCAGATCTTGGGGATGTCAGTGCGTCCGCTCGTGGACTGGCAGAAAATGCCGTGCCTGTACAACGAGTCGGGCTCGAACGGCAAAGGCACGTTTCTGGACATGATCGAGGCGATCAACGGCAGCGCAAACACTGCGCACGTTTCCTTGGAGTCCTACGACTCGCAGTTCGGTGCATCCTCGTTGATCGGCAAGCGCCTGAATCTCGTCCATGAGGTCTCGGTGAACCAGTTCATGAAGAAGGTCGACAAGCTCAAGGCGATCATCACGAATGACCCGATTGAGATCGACCGCAAGCACAAGGACCCGATTTCGTACAAGCCTCAGCTGGTGAACATCGTCGCGCTCAACGGCGCGCTGCAGTTCGGCGATAAGACCGCTTCGATGGAGCGCCGCGTGATGATCCTGCCGATGGACATGGAGTTCAAGGACGGCCAGAAGAACGAGGCGATCAAGAAGGACTACGTCAAGCGCCGCGAAGTCAGCGAGTACATCTTGTACAAAGTGCTCGTCGAGATGCCGAAGTACTGGAAGCTGACGATTCCAGAGAGCGCCAAGGCTGCCATGGACGCCCACCGGTTGGAGACGAACAAGGTAGCTGCGTTCGTGCATGCCTTCCAGCATGAGTTCGAGCGCCCGTTTCTCCCGCTGACGATGCTGCGCGACCTCTACATGGCTTGGCTGAAGAGGTACAACCCTGCGTCGAAGCCAGTCTCGGCACCGGCATTCAATAAGGAGATCCAAGCCCTCTTTGACGACAAACTCTGGTTCATCCCGACCAATGACAAGGGTGATCCGCGGAAGTTCGGGGTCAGCTCGTGGCTCAGGTCGGATGAGCCGGTGCTGGACGAGTTCGGCAGCGACCGCGAGGTGGACAAGTGGCGCTTCTTCCAGCGCTACAGCCAATCGCTCGGTGGTGCGCAGTGGGCTCTCGGAGACAATCTGCCCCGGCAGGCCCGTGGCTTCATGCGTCGAGACTTCTTCGGCGACTGGGAGGCCGCAGGCTCTCCGGTCAGCGACGCCGCGATCCGGGATCTATTCCAGAAGCGCATCACTGATGCGGCGGTGGCAGCGACGTCGGCCCACAGCGCTGCAACACCGACCCCGCAGACCGTGGTCCCAACCGCTGTTCCTGTGGTTGGGGCAGCGACCCGTGTCGTACCGGAGAACGAGTCCACTGCCGAAAAGGTCGAGCGGCTCAAGAAAGAGAACGATGCCATGCGCAACGCCAGCGTTCCGAGCACCGACCCGACGGCCAGAAACAACAGCTGACGCCCTCACGAGGCGTATCGCAATTGACAAGAAAGGAATGCAACATGGCGGTCTATTTGATTAGGCATCCCGGCGACAAGGCAGTCAAAATCGGCTTCACGGATGGCGATCCAGAGGCCCGGCTGCGGTCACTGCAGACTGGCTCTGCTTCCCTCCTCGAGCTGGTCGCGGTCATCCCTGATGCCCCGATAGGTGTCGAGCGGGAGTTGCACCGCCGGTTCGCAGGTGCCCGGCTTCGGACCAACGGCGAGTGGTTCGAAGACAGCGTTGAGATCCAGGAAGCCTTCGTTGACCATCAGGCCGCGAGCCACCGGGTGCATCTGGAACAGCGGATTCGCCAGGCGGTCGATTCGCTGACCATCAGCGACAAGACGACAATCAGCGAGTTGGAGCGTTCGATCCTGGCTGCACGCCAGTGGCTCGATGCGAATGGGTGTGGATGCGCAGCCGTAGCCCCGGATCGCGAACTGGAAAGCCATGAGCTGGTGCGCGCATTCTGGGCTGAGTTCCGCACGGAGTTCGCTTGGGATCTGCTGCCGCTCACCTTCCTGTACGACATGTACAAGGCCTGGTTCGTGATGAAGGATCTACAGGCTCCTGTCTGCAACGTGCGGCTGTTCAACAAGGAGCTGGTCGCAGCACTGGATGGCGACAACCAATGGGTCTGCAAGGATCCCCGCCGGAGCATTCGGCCTGGCGACAGCATGAGCGCTTCGGAGCCGTTGATCGAACTTTACGACCTGATCGGCTGGATGAACAGGGCCCAGCCAGTAGGGAGCCCGCTTCGGTACACCCCGATATGCAGGACAAATTACCGAGGTGTGGAACGCCGGGTCCGTCGTATTGCGGTCGCGCCGTCAGTTGGCCGGTTCATCGCCGAGTGCTGCGACGACGACTGCCCTGAGAACGATGGCTACGGCACCAAGGCGCTGCACGCGGACTACAGGCGATTCTGCCGCGCCAACGGCGTCGTGGACGCGCATCAGCTGGGCGAACGGGAGTTCGCCACGAGATTGTCTGAGCTGGGCTACGTCCAGGCCAGGTCAAGTGGTCGTCGCTTCTGGCGCGGGCTGAAGATCCTGCCCAGCGATATGGAGGCACGTGTAGCGCAGTCCCAGCAGCAAGTTGTGCAGCGTCCACGACATCGCGAACCAGTCCACGACTCGGAGTTCATGGACAACGACTCGATGCGCAATCTGACCATCCCGACCACTGGCCCACAACAACTGAACAACAAGGAGTGAACATCATGACTCAGATCAAGGAAGAACGCGCAGACGCCCTGCGTCGCTGGGCCCAGGGCTCGACGACCATGGAAGCTGCCGTAGAGCTGCTGGCCACTGCGCTGAATGGCCGACTGCTGGATGGCCCATGGGTCATCTCCGGCGGCGACTACGGACCATGGTTCAACCCGCAGACCGCGGCCAGCGAATCGGGCCACCTCAGCGGTGGTGAAGTCAGGGTGCTTCGGATCGCCACCAGCCTGGTCTCGATGGACCACCCGGTCGACCTCGGCGAGGTGATCCCCGGTCTTGACCCAGCATCGTTCGTTGCCGTGGTCCAGGCACTGGGCCACGCGTTCGGGCTGGCCGGCGACAACGTCCAGGGTGGTGTTGACCATGAATAAGAAGTCCCCTTGGTGGCTGCGGCTGCTGGCTGTGCTGCTGGTGCTGATCGTCGTCGTGTCTTCATTCGCATTGAGCTTCACTGTTCTTCGCGACCTGGCAGTGACGGCGGGCATCCCGGCAAGCGTCGGTTGGCTGTGGCCGGTCGTCGTTGATGGGACGATCACTGCTGCGACGTTGATGCTCTACACCGGTCGTGGTGGGCGGATGCCGTTGATCACGTTGCTGCTCTTCGGCCTCGCCTCCGTCGTAGGCAACGTGGCGCACATCCTGATGGCGCAGCCTGACGGCATGTCGTGGTTGATCCCGACCTTCGTCGGGCTCATCCCGCCTGTCGGCTTGCTCATGACTGTCGAGTTGTTGGGCGGGCTACTGCGGACCGACGACCAGGCTGAACCGGCCCACGAACCGGCCCAGGAGCCATGGCCCACCGCTGGACCAGACCGACCCGGACCAGGTGACCCGACCGTGGTCCACGATCGCGAGCTGGTCCACGCGCCGGTCCACGTCGTTGAGCCGGTGGCCCAGACCGTGGCTGTACCAGCTGCCCAAGCTGCCTCGGAAGCGCCCGTGGCCCGTGCTGAGCCACCCGTCCCAGAGACCCTGGACAAGCTTGACCAGGTCGTTGAACCAGTGGATGAACAGCCCAGCGAGACGGCTGCGGAGCCTGTCGCTCAGGACGTAGCCGCGGCAGATGAGCACTCAGGAACGTCGCCGGAACCCCGCAGCGAAGCCGCCGTGGAGCATCCCCCAGCTCCGATCCACGACCAGGGAGATGAGTCCCTGAGCGAGGAGGATGGTGCACCTCGGGTGACGAAGTCCGAGCCAGCGATCCAGCACGAACAGCTCGTGCCGGTCGTCCCGGAGGAACAGGTCATCGTCGTCGACAAGGCTCGCAAGCTCATCGACGAGGGGTTGTCCATTCGGGCCACTGCGGAGAAGCTCGGCCTCTCCCGGTCGACGTTGAGCCGATGGCTGAAGGCAGCTGAAGATGCCGAATCCGAGCAGTCGTTGGCACCAATAACCCGGCTGCACGCGGTGAATCAGTAGGTTACGGCTGGTCGAAGAAGCCGCGCACGGCGATCGAAGCCCTCGAACATGACGTTCGGGGGCTTCGTCGTTTTCACGACCAGGAACGCATGGTTCGAGGCCCCCGAATATACGGTTTGGACCATCCCGTGAGGGGCCAAACCGCGGAATCATGCGGCTAAACGGGGGTGGCCAATTGCAAGTTGGACAATAGAACGCCATTCATTTATGGGTCCAACGTGGTGTTTTTCGGCGGTCGATACGGGGTCGATTTCGCGACGGCAGGGACATCGTCGCCAAATTGCCGTCGAAGTTGCATCGTCCCTGGTCAGGGCCCGAATGGTCACATTCGGGAGTGGCAGTCTCCGGGGGTCCACGGGGGCGGAGCCCCCTGGCAAGCAGCCTCCCGATTAGGCGCGCGAAGCGCGATGTTTACAACGGGAGGCTTGCTTGCTATGTACCTGTTCCTGTGGGAAACTAGACATAGGAAACGCATTGGAAAGCCATAGATTACGGCAGGCGTTTCCGACACAGGGACATCATGCGGAACGCGAGAAGAGGGTACGAGGCCATGACGAAGGAATTGAGCAAGGCCACGTACCCTCGCCGCGTTTCGGTGCAGCGGGACCGAGGTGTCCGCGCAGGGTCGAAAGCTCACGCTGCAGGACTGCGTGCCGCTGCCGCGGCTGTTGCAGAACGCGCACCGAAGACGAAGACCATTGCCGGTCGCGTAACCGACGAACAGGGTGAGAAGCTCGCTCTCATCGGCAAGGTCGCTCCAGAGCTGAAGGGCACCTCAGCGGCTCTGGCACGGGCCATCGAGATCGCGTTCGAAGCTGCCGTGGTCGCCGAGGAAATTGCCCCTGGGGAGCTGCACGCAGCAACGTCAGCCGTTGCGGGCCCCGACGCCGGCGAAGCCAAGGAGGGGCTCCAGTCCCCCTCCCCCGAGGCAGCACAGATTATTGCCGACGCGCTGGACCGCTGGACTACCTCGTACAACGAGCTGGCCAAGCAGGTCCGCGCCGTGGGCCACCAGAACAACCAGCTGGTCAAGCTGGGCCACCAGGCGGTGACCCACGGCCGGGACGCCGTGATCCCGATGGAGGCAGTGGCCCACGTGGGCCAGGTAGTGGAACGCACGTTGGACCAGCTGCTCCAGCATGCGGTCCACGACGCACAGCTCGAGCAGGTGATCCGCAAGTGCCTGTAGCAAAGATGATCCTGACGTCGTCGACGACGGCGCTGGACGACTACCTCAACTGGGCGCAGTCCATCGAGGTCGCGCACGATGGAGAGGAAGTGCTCTCGGTCCGCGCTCGTGCGGTCTACGCCCACGGCCAGCACTGCCGGCCCGAGACGGCGAAGCTGGAGTTCCGCGACCTTCGCGAGGAGCACGGCCAGCAGAATTCCTACTACCGGGTACCAGCCCGCTACGAAGCGCCAGAGGGTCCTGCCGAGGCCACCCACATCAAGGTCGGCAAGAACTGGCGCATCGCCCGCCCAGGCGAGAAGGCGACCGCACAGCGTGTGCGCTACCTCGAGGCTCGAGACGACGAGATACCTACCCACGTCGCCCAGGGCAAGCGAGTCCACCGCCTTGCATCCCAGGATGAGGAACCGACCCATGTTCGCCACGTGGACATGGGCGATGGCACGTTCCCTGAATCGGAGCAGCGCAGCCCGGAGGGCCAGCACTGGATCTACTCCCATGGCTTGCACGAGGTGAACCCCGACGATCCAGAGGCCTGCGAAAAGGCGTTCGATGGCGTGGTCGCGCTCTGGGCCCAGGAGCGCCCTGGTGTCCAGGCAGAGTTCGTCGCGCACGGCGACGCCCACGGCTCCGAGGAGGCGTGCTCGCAGGGCGAGGGCGGGAAGTTCCACGTTCACGTCATGGAGAACGCAGTCGTGCATTCCGAGATGACTGTGCTTGATCGCGCCGGGAAGCCCCGGACGTTCAAGCCCGGTACCCGTGTAGCCGGCGCGCTCACGGACGTTGAGCTATTCCGCGCCCGAAGCGACGAGTTCCTGAAGACCCGGGGCAAGGAGTTCGGCCTGGGTCCGCAGGTGCTCGAACCGCGTCTGGAGCGCAACCTCGGCGAGGGTCGCGCGGCGTACAGCACCAAGGTGCCAGCGGTGCGCGCCACGGAGCACGACTTCTGGACGCGCCAGCGCGGTCTGGCAGATGGCACGGGAGCGATTTCGCACCAGGACCAGGTCCGCGGCGCAGTGGAGACCGCTCTTGAGCACCTGAACCAGGATCCTGCTCGCATGCGCGCTCTCTCCGAGCCCGAACGCATGGACGCTCTGAAGCAGGAAGTCGAGCGCGCCTCCGATGGCGAAGTGACCCTGAAGCTGCGTCGAACCAAGGCCGGTGATGCGAAGCTGAGGTCGTTCGCCGTGGAGGGCCGGAAGCAGGCACTCACCGCCACCCAGCTCGGAGAGAACTACACGGACGCGAACCTGCAGCTGCAGCTGGAGATGACCACGTTCGGATACTTCCATCGCCGCGCACCCAAGACGGCGGGTCCACCCAAACCCATCGACCGGGCCACCGACGGCGAATTGAAGCAGCTGCAACGCGTGGCTGATTCCCTGGCTGCCCCGCAGCAGATCGCCGCACACTGGGACGAAGCCCAGGTGATGAATGCTCGCTTCGACGAGTTGGCACAGGTATCAGCCGAGCAGAAGAAGCACCGCGACAAGCTGATCGAGCAGGCAACGCAGAACCCCGATGCCGAGCTGGCGGCGAAGGCCGTATGGACCACCGAGCGCATCGGCACTGGTATGGACTCGTTCGAGCTGCGCAGGGCCGATGTCTTCGCCACCCAGGACCAGCACGGCCTGGGCTACGAACAGGCGCTGGTCGCAACGCAGTCCGCCATGGAGCTCGAGCGCCGTGCGGCACAGCAGTCCCAGGAGAAGCAACAGGCCGACAAGTCTGTACCGGCTGACCAGAGGCACGAGCACCAGCAAGAACACGAACAGGATCAGCAGAAGCCCCAGTCGTCCCAGTCGTCCCAGAACGATGCTGAAGACCCGAAGAAGCCTGTTGCGAAGAAGCCCCACGATGCGCGCCGCCTCGGCATGCTCGCCGAGTCGCAGATGAAGAATCGCGAACTGGTTGCGATCGTGCGCAAGGAACGTGAGGACGGCGGAGCGTACATCGACTTCCAGCTGGCTGCAGAGGATCCTGCTGCGGCAGGTCAGCCAGGCCTGAACTTGATGACGGCGGCCACGAAGGACGGGAAGCCTGCTCGGACGTGGCAGCAAGTAACCCCTGACATGTACGAGCGCCTGAAGACTGCAAGCGCTGGCAACGAGACCTCGGTGCCATTGAAGAACGGCCAGTCCATGACGGCCTACCGTCTTCGCGGTGATCTGGAGCGCAGCCTCAAGGGCACGGGCGACTACCACCCGAACAAGTACTCGTTTGAGCGTTCAAGCATTCCTGCCCGGCCCGATGTCGTCGCCAAGCAGCGCCAGCACGAGGCTTCGAACCGCACCGAGGAGCGCGAGCAGCAGCACCGCCAGCGCGAGAGCGAGATGCTCAACGAGAGTGTCGAGTCGCTGGGCAAGGACATCACCGAGCAGAAGCCCGATGACCAGCTCACGGCGCACGAGCGGGCTTTCAACCGAGAGCAGGCCCGTAGGAACGGCCCTACCAGCCGCGGCCGGTAGAGCACACATAGACCCGTTCCCCTGGAGGGGAAAAGACAAGTATCAGATTCGATCCGCAAGGAGCCACACCGTGGAAGACAACCAGTACAACCGCAACAACCGCACGGCGGGGCAGCCGGTGCCGCAGGCACAGCCCGTTCCGCCACAGGTCCCCGAGTCGGAGCCCGTGATCGCGCAGGAGCCCCACCGGAGCGGGCAGGACGAGAATCGTCCCAACGCCCAAAAGGTCGCCCAGCTGCGGCGCGTGCTGGGCGAACGAGGTGAAATCCAGGCCCAGCAGTTCGCCGGAAGCGCCAACAGCGCCGAGCTCGCAGAGGCCCAGCGCCAGCAGAAGCACGCACGGGCGAAGCGTGCAAACGAGTGGCGCGAGCAGAATGCTGCAGAGATGCAGCGCGAGCAGATGCAGCAGGAGCTTGACGCCCACGAACAGCAGCGTGCATCGGAGGAACAGGAGCAGGAACGCCAGGTCCAGGAGCAGGAACGCCAGGTCCAGGAGCAGGAACGCCAGGTCCAGGAGCAGGAGCAGGACCGTCAAGAACAGCTCCGCGATCAGCAGGAACGGGAACAGGAACAGCAGCAGCAGGAAGAGCGCCAGCGTCAGGTGCAGGAAGCCCAGGTCGCTGAGGCGCAGTCCCAGGAAGCTCAGCGCGGTGACAAGGAAGAGGAGCGCGAACAGGAACACGAGGGTCGGGACGAAGACGTTGAGCATGAGGATGTATCGGTCCCGAGCGAGGAGAAGTCGGCGCACGAGCGGGCCTTCGAGCGCGAGGAAGAGCGTCGCCGCAACCGCAGTATGGCCGGACGGGGGCGGTAGCGATGCCAAGCATCTACATTTGCGGCCACTGCAACCAGTCAGTGTTCATGGGCTTTCGAGAGTCGCACTCGAATAGGTGCCCGCTGTGGGGCGGCCACACCGAGGAGCAGTGCCCACGGTGCAGGTCGTTCTATCTACCGGCAAGGGGTCAGGCCAGCGAGGTCTGCCGTTCGTGCACCAGCCAGCTGGCAACCAAGCGCTGAGCTGAATCGATGACAAGAAGAAGACCCGGGCATCATGCCCGGGTCTTCTTTGTCATGCTGGTCGATCGTCATCCGATCAGGGGATTACAACTCCCAGAGGCCGGGCAGGTCGACCAGGTGGCCCTTGCGCCCGAAGAGCAGCAGCCGGCCCTCCTCGTCGTTCTGCGGCAGCAGGCTCTGGGCGCTGGTGACCTGGGCGCGCTCCGCCGTGCGGCTGCGCTCGTTGTTGGCGGCGATGGTCTCGCGCCAGACGTCCTGCTCGCCATCCCACCAGGCAGCCTTCTCCATCAGGATCTGCGAGGACGGGTCGCCCTCCAGGACCAGAACCGCCGGAGCGACCTCGCGGATTGACTTGGCACGGGCTTGGCCGTATTTCTCCTCGAGCTGGCCCTCCGTCGACTGCACCGCGAGCACGCAGGCCACGCCGAGCCCGCGCGCCTCGCTCAGATACGTGGAAATGTTCGGGATGGGGCACGTGTTCGCGAACTCGTCGATCGACAGCAGCACACGCGGCAGCCCATCCTCGATGCCGCGACGCCAGTGCTTGATGACAGTCTCGATCACAGCGACGCAGGCCGGTGCTGCAGGGCCGGGTCCGACGAGGATCGCCAGAGTGGGCTCCTCCTCGGGGCTGCGGGGCACGAGCATCTCCGGGGCGAACGGCACCGTATCGCGGGTGCTGCCGCGGCCAGAGACCGTCGTCAGGTTCCACGCCTTCACCGCGGCCTTCATGGTGGCGATGACGGAGTCACGCAGCTTTTCCTCCATCACCATGGTCGTCTCGAGCTCTTCAGTGTGGATCGAGCTGTCGCCCAGCAGCTCGATCGCGGCACCCCAGCTCGGAGTCTCGGTGTCCTTGGGGGCCTTGCCCGCGATGCGGCCGATGGCGCGGGTGGTCCAGACCATGCCTTGCCCGGAGGCCTTGCCTGCCAGCAGCAGGGCCGCGAGCACCTGGCCCGAGAGGTTCTGCCAGAAGGCGTCGTCGCCGCCCCCGCCGCCGTTGCCCGCCACGATTGAGGCGGCCCCCATGAGCGCGTAGGCCATCTCCATGGCGTCGTCGTCGTTGGTGATCAGCATGGCGGGGTCGCTGATGACACGGGTGTACTCAACTCCGTCCAGCCACGGAGAGTCATCGCGGATCTCGCCGGCGAGGTCCAGCGCGTACACGGGCCCGCGCAAGTGGATGAGGTGCTCGACCAGAAGCTTGAAGTAGTCGGCCTTCGAGGAGACGATGATCCGCGGCCCCTGCCACATGATCGCGCCGATGGAAAGGCATCTCTGGGTCTTTCCGCGCCCTGTGGGACCCGTCACGATGAGGTGCGGCGCGGTCTTCACTGGGACGCCGTCGATGGTGCCGCCGTAGGGCGTCTGCTGCTCGTGCGGGTTGTCCACGGGCGCGTCAGGCGTCGGCTGGAGCTTCTGCGCGACGACGTTCGTGACGTTCTTGATCCTGTTCAGCACTACTGCTGCTCTCCTTCTGGCTGTGGTTCTCCCCAGCGGGCGGCGATCGCCTGCTGGGCTACTTCGTGGGTCCGTTCCTGGGCTTCGAGACGCTCCTTGGCGACGTACTCGGCGATCGCCGGGTCGTCGAGGTGGTCGAGGCCATAGAGGGCCAGGGCGCGGACCAGCCGGCCATGGCCGAGGCCCTTTTCCTTGGCAGCTGCGCGCAGGTGGCTCCGATCGTCCGAAGTCAGCGCGAACTGCAATGTGGCGTCCAATCTGTTCGCCATTTTTTACCCCCTGATCTGGACTTCTTTACCCTCCCACTGTATCGTTGGTGATAACGATAATCAAGATCAACAGGGGTGAAGAAACGTGGGAAAGATCGGATTCGGCTTCATCGGCTTCCTGGTCGTGACTGGAGGCATCTTCGGCCTCGGGTGGCTCGCCGGCGGCAGTGCGGGCACGGGGATGGAAGTGACCAAGCAGGAACAGCGCATCGTGCTGGTCGATCAGTGCCTGCAGACCGATGACGCAAACGAGATGCGCTCGTGCGTGCAGGGAGTGATGGCCCAGTGAGCAAGAAAGAGGCGTTCGTGGACCGCCACGAGCTGATCCGGGCGAACTGGATCCTGGCCAACGAGGCGTCGTGGCACCTGTCGGACCGCCGCCGGGCGGCCCAGCTGCGCCGACGCGCCAACGAGATCGACCGGCAAAAGGCCGGTGCAGCGCAGTCCTCGCATCACGAAGGCAAGATCGACCCGATCGCCAAGCGGTGGATCGACGCCGGGGACTCGGCCAAGGAGAAGCTGGCACGGGTAGCCCTGATCTTGCTGGTGATCGCGCCCGTGCTGCTGATCACCGCTGGGCCGGCCATGACTCTCGCTGCAGGGCTGTACTACTGGCTGTGGCTGAGACAGCCCCAGAAAGGTGCGCCGCTGCGCGAAAAGCCGTGGCTGCTGGCTGGTGGGCTGGTCGGCGTCCTCGGAGCAATTCTCTGGGCGCTGGCAGGAGCGCCGGTGCCGTTCGGTGCGTCGCCGTGGCCGCCCACGCTGATCGTCTACACAGTGCCGTTCGCGTGTTTCGTGCTCTGGTCGCAGCTGACCCTCGGTCTGCTGCTGACCGGCGTGCGCATCCGCCAGTTCGGCTGGCCCGGCGTGAAAGATACAGCAGGCAAAAGCGCGCCGAAGCTTACGTTGCCCGGCACACAGAGCAAGAAGCTTCCGACCTTGCCTGGTGACAACCAGCCAGCGGTGGCCCAACGGGCCGCCCCGGCGGTCTCGGTGGCTGTCGCGGAGGTTCAGGCGGAAGCGTCCGCAGCGCCGGCCAAGAGGAAGCTGCCAACGCTTCCGAAGCCTCGGGCCGCAGCACCGGTCGCTCCAGCCGTGCAGGAAGAGGGGCCGGAAGAACCTCTCGATTACGAGCCGTGGATGGACGTCCAGTTCGAGGACGCCCCACTGCTCGACGACGAGATCGACGACATCAACAACTCGAAGGAGAACTAGCCATGAGCACGATCATCAACGACACCGACGACTACCGAGAGAAGGACGAAGAGCGCACCAGCGACGCCCAGCAGCGAGCCTTCCAGCCGGTGATCAATGTCGATGCCCGCACGAGCGTCGACTCGAACGCCCATGTCTGGCGAGTAGCTGGCACCATCCTCGCAGTCGCCGCATTCTGCTCGATCGCCTGGGGGTTGGGGCAGGCTGGTCTGCTGGACCTGGCATCGGCACTGGCCACGGCCTTCCTGTTCCAGTTCGTGCAGCTGCTGTTCAGCAACGGCATCATCGTGTTGCCGGAGTCGAAGAGCAGCGATGCTCGCATCGAGGACGGCAAGAGCGCGTTGCGAGCCCTGATCGACGCAGGCAAGGCAATCATCGAAAACAGCTCGATCCTGCGCCTGGCACTGATCGCAATGCTGTACGCGCTGGCCTTCGTCGCAGTGCGCTACGTCATCACCATCGGGTTGGGCGTGTTCTCTAACGTCTTCATCGCGGCAGGCTTTGGAGCGCTGATCGCAGCAGTCATTTGCGCACCGACGCTGTTCGCTGGCATCTTCCGCGCAATGAAGTCGAAGGGCGGTGCTCGCAAGTGAAGGGTCACCAGAAGCTCGCGGCCGGCGCTGTTGCAGCGATCCTGGCAATGTCCTTGACTAGCTGCGTCAAGTTCATCGGGCCTGACGAGGGTCAGCCGGCTCCGGCTGCTACTGAGGCACCAGCCGAGGCAGAAGCACCAGAGACCACGGTCGAGGGCGAAAGCACCGAGCCAGCTGCCGATGGCGAAGACAGCGAAGACAAGTCGTGGAAGGACAAGCTGTCCGACACCAAGGACAAGGTCACCGGCGGCGACGACCAGCCTGCCGGCACTGACGACAAGGCCGGCGAGCAGGGCGAGGGCGACAGCGTGAGCGTCACGAGCGTGGATCTGAGCCCCGAGTCGGGCGTGCAGTACCTCCAGGCGATCCAGGCCTTCTCCCCCGAGCTCGACCAGTGGGTGCTGGACCGCGAGAACGGCGAGGCGATCTACAAGAAGTACAACTGCCTCGGCCAGACCCAGGCTGTGGGTACAGGCCTGCTGGAGGTCGTCACCGACGAGGACGGCGACGAGGTGTACACCGTCATCTGGGACGGGGCATCGCCTTACCAGTTCGACAGGCAGGCCGCGATGGAACTCGATCTGGTCACAGACCGCACGTTGACTGTCGACCGGATGAACCGGGCGTCGGCGCGGACAGACGTCGAGCTCGAGCGGTACAAGGGGATGTGCATTGGGGCCGGCGAGATGCTGGCGAACTTCCTGCTGTAGCTGGCAGAGCAGCACGCAGCAGCAGAGCGGTGCCGTCGGCAACGGCGGCACCGCCTGTTTCAACCATCAAGCAACTGAACACAGGAGCAAGACATGAAGACCATCGGAATCAAGGCACTGGGCACCTTGGCCATCGCAGTGATCGCAGGAGCCAGCCTCGCCGGCTGCACAGCGGAAGAGCCAGCACCATCTGCACAGCCTGCCGAGGCAGAGCAGTCACAGCCAGCACAGCCGGTCGAGCAGCCCGACGAGGAAGTGCTCTACGGCGTGACGATGCCGACCATCAAGGACAGCATGAGCCCGTCAGAGAAAGCCAGCACCGAGCAGATGCGGCTGCTGAAGCTGGAGGCCGACCGCGAGGGCAACGCCCCGTACCGGCTGGGCAAGATCTTCACCACGTCAGATCATTCGGGCGTGATGTTGCCTTACGATCCCGAGGACCACTTCGAGAAGATCTTCAAGACGGTCGAAGGGCAGTGCCTGGCCGAGTCGCTCGACGACGCAGGACTGACCGACTACGAGAACGCCATCCGCGTCGGAATCGACACCATGGTCGAGAACGATGGCAACGCGGTCAGCGGCTACGAGTTCCGGTTGTTCATGGCCTACCTGGAGCTGGACAACAGCGAAGCCCTGGCGAAGACCGACGCGCTGTACCGGCAGATCGAAGGCACCGGCTGCCTCGATGAGGACAGTAGATCGCGGCCGGAGATGGTCGACGGCTGGAACCTGTAGCCCATCGAGTGAGGCGGTCATGAAGAAACTGATGGTTGCGCTGCTGCTGGCGGTGCCGGTGCTGGGATTGACAGCTTGCACGCAGGACGAGAAAGAAGCGGCTGTTCAGCCCGTGGTGCAGGAGGTCGTGGAGTCGCTGCTCGAGCCGCTGGTCGACACGGAGAGCGACGCAGAGAACCACTAGGAGAAGCAAGACCCCGGTTGCCGTTGCGACCGGGGTCTTGTGCTGTAACGACTGTGGAGTGCTGCAGAGCGCAGACAGCTCGGCGAAAAAGAAGAACCCCCGCGGCGCAGATGCGCTACGGGGGTTCTGTGCTTGCGGGGCGGGCATGTCGATGCCGGCGATCGCCGCAACGTTCACGCCGACGGCTCGCTCCACGGTGGAGTCGGAGTGCTCCAGGTTTCTTCCCCTCGAGGGCTGCGCCCTCGGGTCGCTCAAGGACAGCCCTGCTCGTACGGAATTCCCTATGTACTAATCATACCATTGCCTTGATTGATTCGGCAAGTCCTTGCGCCGCCTTTTCGGGCAGATTGCGCTCTCGCGATTGACGGCTCAAAGGCACCCCGTGCGGTCGAGTGCAGCCCTGCCCCAGTCTCGCTCCAGTCCCACCGAAGGAGACTGGAGCAGTAGGCCGACTGGTTACCTAGCGGGTCGGGAAGGCAGTGACCTTGATCTTCGCCGGAGCCTGGTCCTCGAGGAAGGCGGTGATCTCGACTTGGTAGCACCAGCGCGGCGCGATCTCCAGAGGGAAGGCCTTGGTCTTCGGACGCTTCTTCTCTGGCTGGAAGCACAGTCCGCCGACGTAGATGCCCTGTTCACGGTCGCTGCGAGCATCGGTCATCGACAGCGGTGCGGGGCACGGTGCCAAGCTTTCCGGCTGGGCTAGGCCCAAGCACTCGGGCAGCTTGCCGCAGTGGATTGCTTCGGCGACGGCGCGGGGGTCGATGTCGCCGTGCACACCGGTGAACTCGTGCAGGCTGGGAGCGACGGGACACAGCTGCTCGATGCGCACGACGGCCTGGTCGTGGAGCGCTGCTGCGGCGTTGACGATCTTCTGCGCGTGGTCGATGGCTGCGGCGACGGAAGCTGGGGTAGCGATCATGGTAAGCACTCCTGTGTTGAATTGTCCGCGGCGGGCTGGTGGCCGGCTGCGCCGTGGAAATCCCTGTTGCGGTGGGTTTTTCCTTGTACCTCTATCATACCAATGTCTTGATTATGATTCAAGAATATGGCATGATTATTTCCATGATTATCGAGATTCCAGAGACAGCGGCAGAGGCCGATCAGCTACGAGCAATGGCCAAAGATGCTGGCGTCTCAGCGGCGCGGCTGATCCGCGGCATGGTGCGCACGTACGCGTCGGATGCGACCGTTGCACAGCAAGTAAGGGACGCAGTACCGGCAGCAGCACACGGAGGAGTGCGACCCGGCGCAGGGCGACCGGCGAAGAGCACCAACACAGGCAATCTCCCTGACCCTGACGTCGACCAGAGCTCGCGAAGCGAGCGGGCTTGAATGCGACCGCCGAGGGGCTTGCCCCGAGGTCGGTCCACACATCGGTCGTTGCACTTCGTTCGCCACAGAGAGCCAGTGAGTAAAGCAAGACCCCGGTTGCAGATGCAACCGGGTCTTGTGCTGTGCGGACTACTGGGCCAGGCGCTTGGCAGCAGCGTGGAAATCTTCGACAGTGATCTTGGTGGCTGAGCTGTGTTTCTTGAACGAGCCGGCCCATTGCTTCAGGTACGCACGGCAGAGCTTGCGATCAGCCAACCGGTCGGCGGGCGTGTAAGCAGCGTCCAGATCGAACAGGGCAGGCTGGACAGGGGTAATGGCGGTACTCATGGCAGGCTCCTGGGGACGCATCAGTGGGATTCAGCTGCTCCCCCGGCTCGGCTTCGCCGCGCTGTGTTCTCTGGCTAGCCAGGCATATTTTCGACCGGGACGTAGAGCTTCGAGCAGGGTGGTCGCAAGGTCAACCGCCGGCTCCGAGGGCCGACAGGCAGTGCTCGACGGCGAGCTGCTGCTCGTTCAGCGATCGCCAGGCTGTCTCCTGGGAGGAGCGGTCCATAGGTGCAACCTCTTCCGGGAGCGCGAGCGTGGAGTTAGCCTTGCTCTCGAACTCTGCGTCGCGCAGCGCCTCGGCCTCTGCCCTGACGTCGGGATCAGCGCAGGGATTCTCAGGTGCCTCCCACGGTTGGCCGGCAGACGACCCCTCGGCACTGGCTGGCGGCGGGCTACCACTGAAGGGAGCCCACCCGAAGGCCACGAAGCCAAGCAGGACTGCTGCTGTACCAGTGCCCGTGAAGAGCAGGAAGCCCTTGCTGTCTCGTTTCTTCATGGGCCATCCGATCCTCAGCTGGGGTTTCCGACTACTGTAGCTCGACCCTCGACGTGAGCCATTCCGGCAGGTCATACGGCTGGACGTCTCGCTGAAGCGCCGGGTCACCAACTGGGAGACAGCGCTAGTCGACAAGCGCTCGGAGACGTTCTAAGCGAGCGCTCCAGAATCAACCTTCACGGCCGTGCACATGTTCGCGAAGTGGTCTGGATCAACCGCCCGCAGGAACTCCATGCAGCGGCGGACTTGTCCATGCACGACCCTCGCATCGAGCACTTCGACAGTCTCGCTTCCCTCACCATGGGAGAAGCGGTTGCAGAAGTCGAACACGTCGCGGTAAGGCTCATCGGGGTCGGCGAGCACTAGCGACTCCAACTGCTGAAGGAAGTTTGGCCGATGAGGTGCTTTGTAGCTCGCAAACGTCTCTAGGACACGCCGAGCTGCATTGGGAAGCAGGAACAGGCGCTCGTGGTCCTCGGTGTCCTGCACCCCCTTCATCACCATGGAGAAGAGATACGCATACTCGGATGTGCTGTTCCGCAGCAGGTCCGGCAACGGCCCGATCTTCGTGGTCCGCTTGCCTTCCTTAGTGGCAGCGAACATCTCCAAGAACGCAACTCGTGGGAATCGCGCCTCATTTGCGTCGCCGTCCCGCAGAGTCTTGACAGACGCACCCCACTTACTCCTGTGGGATGTGATGAAGAGGCGCAACAGATTGAAGTCATGAGTCAGGACGACGTACTGACCGAAGTTCTGGAGCGTGTTGAACAGCCATTGATGCGTCGCAAACAGGGCCTCGCGGTCAAGCGAGCTGGACGGGTCGTCAATGACAACGATGCGCTGGGTTGGGTCAATTCCGTGCGTCTGCTGGTCTTCAAGGTTCCGAAGGAAGTAGAGCAAGGACAACGTGGTGCGCTCCCCCTCGCTCAGATTCGTGCCAGCCTTATCCCCCCGCCGACAGGCGTAGGACTTGCCGTCATCGGTAACGGCAATGCTGAGGTGCGCTTTCCCGTAGACACGAGCCAGATCGCGCGTGAGTTTGTCGGCCATGTCCTTCGTCGTGAACTGTTGCTGGCGCACCCGATCAAGGTTGCGGCTGGCGAGCTCGACCGCCTTTGCGGTGCCGTCGCATGATTCCTTTGCATCGGTCACCTGCTTCTCCAGATCGCGAAAGGCCTGGCTTTGCGATCCGACGATGTGGTCAAGTACTACGGTCCTACGTTGTTCCGTCAGCTCTGCGTAACTCTTGGCTTGCTCGTTGTGGTCCTTCACCGCTTCTGACAGAATAGTTGCGGAGACTGCGGTGCCGAGTACCTTCCACTCTGGTTCGACAGGGACGGCACTCGGATCGTCGACCTTGGCGGCGAGAGCGGCCTCGACGAGTTCAAGACTCTTCACGCGTGCGTCGACGTCTCTGCGTGCTTGCTCGATCGCTTGCCTATAGACAGCCTGCAAGTCGCTAGCGAGTTCCGAGGGAGCAGGCATCGAGCCCAACCAGTCCTTCAGCTCTTGCTTGCGTCCGGTCACTACTTGGTGGAGCCGCTGCGCGGCGCTGCGGATCTCCAGCCAGCTCTTGTCGAAGTGCTGCGCGAGCTGCGTTCGCCTCGCGGCCGACACTTCGCTGTCGCAGAACAGGCAATTGTCTCGCCCGTCGTGAAGCTCAAGCCCCTGCTCGACCCATGACTGAGCGCGTGGGTCGGCCTCGAGAGCTGCAAGCGCGACGCGCGTCGGCGTGTGCTCCAGGACACTTCCGAGCCCTTTCAGCTCTTCGTTCAGCGCGAGCGGCGGACTCGCAACTTCCGTAACAGCGGAGGGAGCTTCCTCGCCTAGCCTTACCAGGGCATCCGCGTGGGCACCATCGTCTGGAAAGTCGGTTTTGGGAGTTCGTAGCAACTCGCCGACTTTCAACACCGAGTAGCGGTTCCGGTTGTAATGCTTGTAGTCGAATCGTTGGAGCTCGCTGACGATGCGATCTTGCACGTCCCGGGTGAGCTTGCTGGCCTTCTGCTCCAGTTTCTTCTGCAGCGCCGTCGCATCAGTCGCTTCATTGCGCAGACTGGCAATCTCATCCTCGAGCCTCTTCTGCGCTTCCTTCGAGTCGATGGCTTCCTGGCCCAGAGTGACGATGGCGTCCGCATTCTCGCCAGCCAGGAACTCGGAAAGATTCGCTTGGACCCAGGCACGTGTGAAGACAGCCATTGCCGGCGAGGGGCTGTTACCCCCAGCGGGGACATTGACCTTCGCTTGATCGCTCTTCTCCCACACGACTCCGGTGGCCGCCTCTCCTTCACCGAGGCTCAGGAGCAACTCGGCGAGCGTGGACTTGCCACTGCCATTGTGGCCGTACACCACGGTCGCACGCCCCAGTGGACGATCGTCAGGCCAGAAGCCGTTCTCGAAAGATCGCCATTGTTCTTTCACTTCAAGTCTGCGGAGCATGCTCTCACCGTAGCGGTGTCTGTCGCGCGCCCGCGCAGGCCCCGTCGCTGGGATATTCGGTGTCCTCTTTTCCGTGCTACCAGCGAGCCTGAGCGCCTATTGATCACCGACGAAGAGCTGACGAGTGTTGCTCACAGTCTCTCGAGCGTTCTGCGGGTCCAGGTGATCACGCACTGGCCAGATTGAGAAGCGACTCTGCATCGACTCCACACCCGGAAGCAGCGGATGGGACTTTCCCACCAGGATGTCCTGGGCTACTGCTCGCCCAAGACCGGCCAACAAGTCTGCGACTTGGATACGGGGGTCTGTTCTGGAGTCCACGAGGACGAAGTCGGCGACGTCGACCCCTGTCCCGGCCATGGACGCCGCGACCCGCTCCGGATGCTGAACCGCATCCTTCAGCCAGTCAATACGACCCGGCGTGAGCGCTTTCGCCTCGTCGTGGACCACAGTAATAGGGCGACCGGACCTGATCTTCCACTCATTAACTGTCGCGCCGAGCGCTGCGAGAAGCGGGTCCGCAGTACGGAGACGATCCGCGATGCCTTCGCCGAGCTGGAGCCTGGAGAGCCCCTCAAGATGCTGGATACCCGTGAACGCCATCCCGAGGAAATCTCGGATCGGTGACTCACTGGTAGTCAGAATATCCAAGAAACGCGCGACCAACTCATCCAACCGCTGGCGAGCAATATCGGCGGTAGCCGACCTGAGGAATGCCTCGAACGCATCGAGCAGCGCGAACCACTGGGGTCCAAAAGCGTCGGGGCCGGCGAAGAACAGAATGGTGGCCCCGGACAGTGCCGCTCCGCTCTCGTACATGTCTTCCCCGAGCGAGTGGGCCACTTCTTCGACCGTCGAGTCGAACAGCTTCGAGACGGTGAAGAACTGCTTGTGTATAAAGACGAGCGAGCAACGGTCCTCGAGCTCAGGATGCGCGAGCAGCCATTGCGCGACAGCTTGGTTCTTGTGCTGCAAAAGAGTCTTCGACTTCAGCTCGACAGCTTTGCTGCGCGTCTTCGCGCGGACCTCGTCCATCAACTCCTGCGCGATCTCCGTCGAGATCACAACACTCGCATGCACGTACACCGAAGCATTGCCCTTGAGATTGTTCTCACCGTCATTGCCCGACTCGTCGCACGCGACCACTAGAGGTTCACTCAAACTCGTTCGTGTCGGCATCTGATCCTCGCAGTTCGTGGGTCTTGCCGACTCCGGCGGGAAAGGCCATCGGGCGCGGCCACGGGTGGGCTGAATACGGCCCAGTCTATTAAGCGGGAACTCAGCGAGCCCGGATACTGCGCTGTTCAAAAATCGGTCGATCAGACGAACATCTGAAGGGTGCCGAAACATACGGCGATTCGTGGGTCATATCGTTCAAGAACTCGTTCAATAACAGGTACGATTGAAATTGATAATTGAACATGTTTGATGAACGGAGCAAGCCATGGCACTGGTGGGATTAGTGCGAGTCAGCACGAAAGGCCAGGACACTGCACGGCAGCACGATGCGCTGGATCCGATCTGCGTCAAGGTCTTCGAGGAGAAAGTCAGCGGCAGCCTCAAGCTCGAGAACCGGCCAGGTCTGAGCGCCGCGATCGACTACATGCGCGAAGGCGACATGCTCGCAGTGCAAGAGGTGGATCGCCTTGGCCGAAATCTAATCGAAGGGCTGGTCGTGCTCACTGACCTGTTCGAGCGCGGAATCGCTGTCAAGGTCATCGAGGGAATCGCCAAGGGTGAGCACACCGAGCGCAGCTTCGTGCTGGACATGGCCATGGCCCTCGCCGAAGACCGCCGCCGCGACATCGTGCGCAAGACCAAGAACGGCCTGGAAGCAGCACGCAAGCGTGGTCGGGTTGGCGGTCGTCCGCGGGTCATCGACGACGACAAGCGCGCTGTGATCATGTCCAGGCGCGAGAAGGGCGAGTCCATCAGGGAGATCGCCTCGGCTGTTGGAGTCTCAGTCGGGACCGTGCATTCTGCGCTGGCCGTGGATGACCAGGAAGCCAGCTGATGGCGCGGGACATTGGCGAGCAGATGATCCTCGCCGAATGGCTCTTCGTGGAGACGGTCGACGACCTCCGCCGCCGCATCGATGACCCAGAGTCGCGGACAAGATACGAGTTGCTGGGAATCGCACCGCTCCTGAGGAAACTGTTGCTCGATGGTGCGCCTCTTCTGGAGACAGTGAGGGTCGCGAGGCCGGAGGTGCCGGTCGAGTTCCGCATCCGTCCGTGGACCGGACTGGAGGACAAGCTCGAGGCTGAAGGACTGGAGCGCTACCTGGGACTCGGGGACGAGAGGCTGATCGGCGAACCCGGCGAACCCGCCATCACAGACCTGGAAGAGCTGAAGAAGACGGTGATCGGGCTTGCCCGAGGCGAGCCCCTGACGTTTCGAAGCGTGGTTCGCTACTACGCGCATGTCGAAGGCGGAGTCCACTTCGGAACAGCGAAGGATCCAGGCGAGTCCACGCTGAGCAGCATGGCCCCAATGCTCTTGGGGCATTCCATCGGCCAGATCCAGACGCTTGCGCACCTCGGTCGGATCGCTGTCGACGCGCTGGAACCTATGCGCCGCTCGATCCTTGCCGAGCCGACGATTCACAACCTGTGGCATCGAAAGGATCGTCGCGGGCTGTTCATGAACCACTGGATCACGGAGTATTTCGAGTCTCAAACTCGCTAGAGCCACCTCCGGACCCGGCTCACCCTCGAGTCAGGCCGCGACCGGTGCGATGAGACTCGGATCGCTGGGATCGGCAGCGCGCACGCTGTTCACCCGCCGGTCGACGATGTGCTGGCGAATGGTCGCGGCCACAGCTTCGGACGAGCCGTCCAGGGTGGCGAGCAGGTCTTCTCGCCCGCCACGGTCGAGCTTGACGGGCTCCAGCCAGGCATCCATGGCGTCGGGGGTGAGGAAGGCCGGCATCCGGTCATGCACCTCTCCCCCGGCGTCACGGGCCTCGCGGGTGACCACCACGAAGCAGCGGACATGCTCGCCCTTGACATCCATCGACCAGGTCAGGCCAGCAGCAGCCAGCAGGCTGTCGCCCTTGCCGTGCAGGAAGTGTGGGGTCTTGTCGCCCTTCGCACCGGTCCACTCGTAGTATCCGCGCATCGGCACGACGCAACGGGCGGCTGTGAAGGCCGGTGCCCAGAAGCCGGTCACCAGCTTCTCGATACGCGCGTTGATGATCGGCGCACCCGTGGGCCTGGACGGCGGCTTCTGCCAATCCCAGCGCACCAGCTCCAGGAACCTGCCCTCGCCGCGGTCGCGGACGATCGGCGCAGGGTCTGTCGGCGCGATCGAGTAGCTGCCGCGCCATTCCTTCCACCAGTCCTCGGGCTTGCCTCCCTGCGCGACGAACTCGCTGATCAGCTCGTCGGTCTTACTGGCAATCAGCATTATTCGTTCGTGTCGAGATCCCTCTCATGCCTTCTCAGCTCGGGATACGCTCCCCAGCCGGCTCCGGTGTTCGCTGAGTGGCGTATGGCTGTATTGACGGTGACTCCGGTGATGTCCGCGACGATGCTCGCCGGGAGCACCTGTACGAGGTGATCGAGTCTGGCGCGTTTGATGATCCGAGCGTGGAGTCCGTGCTTGTTCAGGTTGAATCGGACGCTGGCTTCGCTCAAGTGTTGCTCCGGCATCACGCCTTCGAAGAGCCAGCCGGGCGACGCTCCGACGTATGGTCGCTGGTCGCGTGTCATGTCGAGGTGCTCCGTGAGGAGGTCGGCGATCGGAGGCGGCAGAATGACTGGGGTCGTCCCGAACTGAACCTTGACGTGCCCTTCGGTGAATTGGACGTCTTCGCGTCTCAGCCGAACGGAGTCTCTGATCGGCTGGGCGAACACAAGAAGAAACAGCCCGATGATCCGGCTCGACATCGGGGTGGATTTGTCTTGGAGGAGGATGTCGACTTTCTCCCAGATGGCTTCTTCATCGAGGGTGGCTGGCGAGACGGTGGACGGGGACCGGGGCACGTCGATGCGTGTGGTGATTCGGTGTCGGGCTGCCCAGTGGCACGTTGAGCGCCGCGAGTTGCTCCTCGGAGCCTCGCGCGATCAGACGCAGGTCACTGTCGTTTTCGTCAATGTTCCACTGCACGAACGCGCAGCAACGCTGCTCGACCTCGACGAGTTCCCGCAGCCGGCTGATCGAGTCATCGACCTTGGCGTAGTGGACGACAAGCTCGGAGTCGGTGCGTTCTGAGGAGAGCACATAGTCCGCGTCGAACGCTTGCCACTTCTCCACCTGCGCCTTGGCTTCCGCGATGGTCGGGAGCGTGCATGCGATCGGGACGTCCCGGAATGGGCCCTGCGTCATCGGATCTTCTCCTCTGCGTCTTCATCGTCATCTTCCAGGTCCTCAAGGACCTCGAACGGGGATTCCACGTCGCCGCGCCATGCTTCCAGCCCCTCGCGGATCGCGAGTACCGCGACGACGAGCGCTGCGACGGAGTCGGCCCACCACCAGCCGAACAGGCTGTTGAGGATGAGGCCGACGAACACTGCGCCGGAGAGGTAGACGCACAGGATGAGCTGCTTAGCATCCGCCATCACACTCTTGGAGTCCAGCTCACGTCCCGTGCGGACCTCGAACCAGGCAAGCAGGGGCATGATGAGCAGGCTCAAAGCGGTGATACCCAGGCCAAACGGGCTATGGTCCGGACCCTCCGCCTGGATCAGGCTCAGGACAGCGTCCACGGTGACGTATGCGGCGAGAGCGAAGAACGCGATGGCGATCACCTTGACGGTGACCTTCTCCCACCGCTCGGGATCCTTGCGGGTGAACTGCCACGCGATCGCGGCGGCCGAGAGCACCTCAACGACGGAGTCCAGACCGAACCCAATCAGCGCGGCAGACGATGCGAGCACGCCAGCCCAGACCGCGACGATGGCTTCGATCACGTTGTACGTGATCGTGAAACCGACGATGAACCGGACCCGCCGGTGCAGCGTGGTACGACGCGCAGTTGTCAGCGAGGAGTTAATGCCTGCGCCTCCGTTCCACAGCAGCCGGGCACCATGCACGCTGCGTCGAGACACGGTGCGTTCTCGTCGACGGCAAGCGTCACATCGACCAGCGCCGTGAGCGCGGCCGCAAGATGCGGGTCAGCGATCTCGTAGCGGGTTTGCCGCCCTTCGGGCTCGGCAACGACGATGCCGCAATCTCGCAGACAGGTGAGGTGGTTCGACACATTCGAGCGCGAGAGCTCGAGCGAGCGGGAGAGCACAGCCGGATAGGAAGGCCCCTCGAGCAGGGACATCAGAATCCGGGAGCGGGTCGGATCGGCCATCGCGCGGCCGAGCCGGTTCATCACATCAAGGCGGGAAGCAATAGTCAGCACTCGATGACTATACATCGAACGCTGACTAATACGCTAGCGTGCACCCAGTCCTTCGAGATGCATCTGGTGATTAATGCCCAGAGTGACATCCATCGCGAATCTGCCGCACATGCCACCAGGCTATGCCGGAGTGGCGACAAGCGGAATGCTGGTGCTGGCCAGTTGGATCACTTCGGCAGCAGAGAGTCGACAGCGCTGTTGGCGATGAAGAAGCCGATGGCGATGATCACGATGGCGACGCCGGGGATCATCCAGGCCCACGTTCGCTTATTGAGCAAAAACAGCAGCACGATGCTTGCGAGCGCGACTGCGAAGCCGAAGATGGCGAAGCCATAGAGGGCGTAACCGAAACCGGCGGCGGCGCACTCTTCTGCGCAGCCAAGCCCGCGAATCATCAAGTACCCCAGGGCCAGCACGCCGACGACCACCTGAAGGAAGCAGAAGAGGATGCTCAGCCAGAACTTCCAGGCCGGGTGCTGCTGATGTTCTGGCATGACTGCGAGCCTAGCCAAGCTATGTGGCCGTCTACCCGCCCTCTCCAGCGTCGCACTTCACCCCCTCAATGCAGATTGGCTGCGATCCAGACCTGCATTGCGTCGCGGATAGCTTCGGCGTTCTGCTGGCCGCCGTAGGTGGCCGCAAAACGCGCATCTGCGACATACAGCTCGGACAGCCCGGTATACGCGTCGCGATCGGGTGCACGCCCTCCCCAGTACTCGGTTACCCAGCGATAGTGCGCGTCAATCAGCGCCTGGAAGCTCGCGCCAGTTGGGTCTTCGCGTGAGGTCGCAGCGTCGCGGAGCGCTGCATTGACGTCAACGCTGCGCTCATCATCGACCTGAAGCTGCTCGTTGCTCATGCGGTCACGCCGCTTTGCGCTGCGCTCCCACGCTTCATCACCCCACCTCTCGCGCACCTCGGCTTCGTACTGAGCCTGGTCGACTCCGTCGAAGATTTCCTTGATGGTCATGGTCTTGCCTCTCGTTACTGCATCCAACGTGTGTCGGACGGCAGCGATCTGTTGGTTCGTGCGATCTCGTCGCTCCTCCAGGAGCGCGAGATGGGATGCGATCGCCTCGGCGAGTGTTGCGTCGTCGTCAAGGGCGATCTGAATGGTGGCGAGCGGAAGCTCCAGCGCACGCAGCGACAGTATCCGGTAGAGGCGCGATAGTTCCACGTCTCCGTAGAACCTGTACCCGTTGTGCGCGACGCGCGAAGGTCGGAGCAGGCCGATCTGTTCGTAGTGTCGCAACGTGCGGCTGGTGAGCCCGGTCGCGCGAGCTACTTCCTTGATCGGCCACTCCGACATGAATATCCCCCGGATTAGTCTTCGCTCGGATTGAATGGGTGGGCTCCGGATGTCTCGAAGTCCCCGGTGATCTGATCGGCCACCCACGCCTGCGCTGCAGCCTGATCGACCTGTCGCGGCGCGGTCAGCGTCACGGTGTTGCCATCTGCATCTGAGAATGTGACATCGGTCGTGAACCACGGGGTATCGATCGGTCCGGTGACATCGCCGCCGTCCGCGCGGATGCGTTCAGCAACCTCGGCCAGGTCGATAGCGCCCGCGGCGAAGGAAGCAGTAGTCGTCCCGCGCACTGCAGGCCCTTGAGTCATGAGGATGTCTTGATACTTTTCGCGACGCAGATGCACCAGGGAAGGCACATCGCCAGGTCCAGGGATGGTCGCGAGGGTGATGAATCCTGCAGAGGCGTAGAGCGCTTCTGCAGCTGCGAGGTTGCTGACTACGAGGTTCACAAACATGGGCATTGGGTAGATCGACCGGTCGATTGCCGGTTCGTTGTTCTTGGTCATGAACATCACTCTGTCGGTTGACGTTACGGCAGAGTCAAGCCGTTCAGGAAACTCGTGTCGACAACCTCCGATCAACAACATCTACCCCACCAGCTCCACAGCATTGCCCCAGATCCAGCAGCGGTAGGTCTTCTCGGCGATGACGAACTCGATGCCGACGGCTGTCTCAGTGCTGCGCACCAGCACCGCGTTGACCCGCGCTGGCTGAGGCCCGAACCTCACCCAGGCTTTGACCCGCTGAGGTTGGGGATAGACAGTCATTGGCTGCTTGTCCAGCGCGAGCTCCCGGTCGCTCAGCGACTGCAGCGAACCTGCGGTCTTGGCGTATCGCTCGAGCTGCTTCTCCTCGGCCCGCAGGTCGTAGTGCTCAGCGAGCCGCTTGCTGGTGCCCATGCCGGCGCGCTCCTCTCTGTCCGACCTGGAATCGAGGATAGCAATATTCGAACAGGTGTTCTATTCTCTTAACCCATGAGCACCATTGCAGTCGAACACCAGATGACCCTGTGGATGGTCGACGACGTGCCTGCGCGGATGGTCTACGCGGGCAAGCGCTGGCGGATCACCGATACTCCGACCAGGCTGAGGCACTCGGTGTGGACAGCACCGCGCGAGTCGAGCCTGGGGCTGTACGGCTGGAGGTTCCAGGGCACGGACGAGGACGGCCTGTCGCTGATCTTCGACGTGTACAAAGCCGAGGACGGCTGGCACGTGCACCGGGCGTACGACTACTGAGGTCGCGGTCGAGCGAGCATCTCGAAAGAAGAAACCCACCTGCCCGAAGGCAGATGGGCTGTGCATCACCAGGGTGGCGTGTGGCCCTTCGCTTGAGCTCGCTCGATGATGCGCCTCTTCTTGTAGGTCTCAGCCAGTTCGCGCCACGTCGTTCCCGTGACATCACGGAAGTCAGCTTCGATCTGTGGCCAGTAATACAGGGTGCGCATCGTCAAGCCGCCATCAATCTCGTCTGAGATCGACAGAGTGACGATGCCCTGCTTCTCCGGGATCGCCGCGAAGACGCCGTAGTGCCTGGTGAACGCGCTCCAGAACGCGGCGATGTCTTCGTCGGTGTCGTTGTCGGCAAAGATGACCGCGATGAGCTTGGCCTGGAAGTCGGTGGGTGCCATGGTCTTTCATTCCAATGTTCTGCGTGAAGGGATTTCCTTCCACCCATCCCCCGGACGGGCTTCGCCCGGCGTGGGAGTGCGAAGCACCTCCCCGACTGGGGATGCGGTGGCTCGTCCCCTCGGCCAGAATCGAAACATGGACTACGACGAGGTGGGCGACGTTGACGGGGTGCCAGTCCGCGTGCCGGTTGATGACAGCTACAGGACGTGCTCCGAGTGCGGCGCGGACTGCTACCCCGACCCCAGCATCACCGTCGAGGGGCAGGGAGCGCGCATCGCGTTCGTGTGCGCCGAGCATGGGGTACAGAGCCTCGTGGATCCATTTGAGGGACAGCGGGAGGGCTGAACTATTGCCCGATTATTGACGTCGGCCCACTTGGCATTCGGTGGGGCTCATTCTTTTCAATGCTGACTGCACGACCTCGTGCCGCCCGTGCTCGCAGACGGTAAGCGGAATGAAATTGGCTGACTGCAATACTCGTCTCATGTCGGAACTATCGGAGCGTGCAGAGCAGATTGCCGCACGGCTCATCGGACATGCCTCGGGAGCACAGGTCGAGAAGCATGATATTGACGGACGACAGGGTGTCGTCGACTTCTTGCTCGAGTGGGAGAACGGCGACGCCGGCGCGTTGGAAGTCACGATGATCACCGAACCTGCGTCGAGCGCTTGGCAAGGGTTGGCGATGCGCGACGGATGGAGATGGCCAGCCGCGACGTCCTGGGACTTCCGGCCGACTGAGGTGAGTTTTCCGTACAAGCGCACCAAGCGGGTGGCGTTACGGGCGGTCGCTCTGTGTGATGAATGGCACGTCGATGATCCTTCAGATTTGCCCGACAACGTTCTGGCGCTCGAACCAGCAGTAAAGCAGCTCCTAGCCGAGAACGTCGGTCGCCTCAAACGTACGCCCTTTTCGCCGGGGATCATGATCTACCAGTCAGCCAACGCTGAGTTTGTTGAGGCAACACCGGCTGACTTCACGCTCGTTGTCCAGTCATGGCTGGGCCGCCCGCATATCGAACCTCACCTGCAGAAGTTGAGACGCACAAGCGCGGTCGCCCGGCGGTTTCTGTTCCTTGTCGTCGTGAGTGAAGCATTGCCTGTCAGATTTTTCACGGATGATTTCGAAGCACCATCTACGACCCTTCGAGGCTATGAAGGAGTCGACGCAGTTTTTGTCTGGTCGGACTACTGGCATCGGTATCTCAGCTATCAGGGCGGTCTGTGGGAATGGAACGATTTCCCGCCCAATACGTCTCACTAGCTCGACCCGCTCGTACATCGAGCGTGGGTGGAGGGAGCCTATAGCCTCAAGACATGGAAGATCACGGGTCGCACGACAGGCTCAAGTTCTATGGTTTGGGCGACCTCGCAAACTACATGATGGCTGATCAAGCGGTGGCATTCATCGGCGCACAATCCAAGAAGAGGACCATCACGACTCTCAACGATGCGCTGGAGATCCACAACGCGCTTGAGTTTGAGAGGCACGATATTGTGCCGAGCACGATCGGCCAGGAAGCGCGCGAGGCACTCTCGGCGTCTGCCCGCGTGCTCCGTGGACAGCTCGCAGCCTTCTTCGAGAGGATCGATAGCTCGAACATCGATGATCATCTGAACAGCTTCGAGCGGGAGTACGTGCAGGATCTCTTGCACCTCATCGGCAGGTTCAATGTCACGGCGCGCGTGGGTGGGCCCACGGTCTTCAACGCCCTGGTCAAGCTCGGCGTGCCGATGTGGGCGATGCTTGGCGATCGCAAATTCGTGACGACTCACGACACCCGACTGCGAAACGTCTTATTGAGCGATGCAGGCTACGGCGAGCTACTGGTGAACATCCGCCTGCTCAAAAACACACCCAACGCATACGTCTTGCCCACCAGCCTGACCGCTCTGGACTCGCAGCAAATTCTCATGGCGTACATCGATAGCGAGTCCCCGCACCTCAACTACGTCGAGGCGATCGCGCAAGCGCAAGACAACGAGAGTTTTGGCATTACGACCAAGATTCGACTGGCGGCGCAGCGCCGTGTGCATGAGCTCACCGAAGCTCTCTTCGCCGACGAGATGAAGGTAGTGAGCGGCACCAGCTATGCGATAGGGATCGATCCGGAGCAGCAAGAGCCCGTACTTGACCGAGTCAAGCGCAGCGCCGGAAGAACGCTCCGGCAACGCACATTCGGAGGCATATATCTGAAGTCGTCCATTAACCCAGCGCAGATACTCGCGAACTTCTCAACAGTCTTCGAGTACCTAAACGAACGCGGACTGCTGGTGCTTCCATCGTTTCAGAGCCACATCGGTGTGTTCGAGAGGTTGCGAGTATCGGGGAAGGACACCTACCCCCGAGGGGCCGCGTATAGAGATCGCGACAGCACGACGCTTCTCGGCACGGAGGCCTACTATGACTTTCTCCGGCATGAGGGCATAGAGGTCGAAGATGTACTCGCCTGGTACTTTCGCGACTACATCCCAGAGGTGTTCGACATCACAGGCTTTGAGTATGCGCCTTCGACTGCGAACAGCACGTACCTTGAGCGTTGCCGACACATCTGCGCGGAGATGGAGAGCGTCGTCAAACAGTTCACGCTCTACTGTGAGGACGGCGAGATCGACCGTGAGCTGCTGGAGCTGACATCTGCTCCGCGACCCTGGGGGAAGATTCCCAGCCTCGTCGAGCGAAAGTATCTGGTCCAGAGTGCGAGCGAAGGCTGTGAGACAGCGCTTCATCTCCTCTTCAGCGACCAGTCGAGGCTCACGTACGTCAATGAGAACCTCCAAGCGAGGAGCTTCGTGCAGCTGACCCTGAACAATCAACTTCGGTATGAAGATCTACATCACTATCAGACGAGGCATGTTGACTGGCTTGCAACGGCGGGCATAATCACCGTCGATAGCGGGATCATCAGTTTCACCTCTCTGCCAATGCTCCGCGTACTAGCCGACATCAATAATTACGAAACGGCTCCGTTCGGGCATTACGAGCTTGAGGAGGCCGCCGCGGAAAACTTGGTAGCGAAGGGGTGGCTTGAGTTTAGATCGACCCTGCTCAGCTCTGCCGAGGCGAGTTACTTCAACTTCTTCCTCAACAAGAGCGAGTTCAGCGACGGCCACGATCTGCGCAACCGGTATCTTCACGGAACCAACCCGAAGCCTCGGGACGAAAACGCCCACCGGAAGGCTTACACGCAGCTACTCCGTTTGGCGGTTGCACTCGTGCTCAAGATCCATGACGACCTCGTTGTGCGCGGGCCGCGCAAGGCATAAAGCGCACCGATCGGCAGCACGTAAATAATGCAGCAGGGGTTGCTTGGAGCAGTAACTTTGACCTTCAAAGCTCGTCGGGGACGTCGGCGGCGACCGAGTCGGGCTCGTTGATGAACGCGAGGAACCGCCGCCCCTTGGTCGAAGTACGCGATCCGAAAATCCCCGACGCGCTCATCGTCGTCGTGAGGGGGATAGACGCCAGGCCGTTACGGTCCAGATCGGCGGCGGCTTGCGTGACTGGTCCGTTCCAAACGTTCGGATGAGCCGCGAGCGCAGTGCCGAGCGGGCCATCGATCCCGCCCATGAGGATATTCTCGTGCTGGCGGTAGAGGTCCCGTGCTTGTAGCCATGCGCGCGGGTCGGTGAAGTAGTGCAGCAT
>Ga0308157_10001915_pt1 | contig 38159 bp, 27 predicted proteins | sample PhyBR1_FD_201035 | JGI IMG/M metagenome (GOLD analysis project Ga0308157, IMG submission 201035) | Phyllosphere microbial communities from UC Gill Tract Community Farm, Albany, California, United States - DLSLB.R1 | ecosystem: Host-associated > Plants > Phyllosphere > Unclassified | place: USA... | reverse complement strand
ATCGGTGGTGTAGACATTGAAGCTCTCGGACTTCAGCATCAACTCAATGCTCTGTGCGATAGCACTGTCGTCTTCAATTAAAAGGACGCGCATATCTTATCCCCTTTCCGCCGCTGACCAGATATCCCTCACGGCAGCAGACGGAACTGTCGTTGCCATAGCATGAAGGTGCCTGCAAATGGTTAACAAAATATGATTCCTGTTGGCAAGCATAATTCTATCCTGTTTAGAAAAAACTCTTATCCGACTGAATCATATGCAATTATTCAATTCGATCGACTCTTATGAATCACATTAAGAAATTCCCTTAAGTGATTCATTCGACTCTATGTTTCACCTGTTACCCAAAAACCACACAAGATTTACCGAGCCTTAATTCCTAACGCGTATGATTAACGTTGCCGGTAAAGGAATGGTTACCAAAAGCGCAAAATCTTAACTTTTTGTTTCGCTTATGGAGACTGTTCTTATGATTGGCGGCAAAGCCGAGGCCTTGAAAACCAAGGCATTGCAACGGATTTCGCGGTATATTGCAGGAAAATCGCCCGCATATATGCCTGTTAATAAAGTCGGGGGGAACGCCCCAACGGTAGGAGCGCATCCCGAAAAGCGTGAAACGGTTTTCGGACAATGCGTGTGAAACAAAAAGTTAGAGCGCCGGTCTGATAAAAATCGGATCGAAACACGCTTTAATAAAGCTGGTTGGTGTTCAAGGAGTATTGCGTAATGAAGCCACGTGAAAGCCTCGTCAGGCTTAAACTGTTCCAGGTGAAGGAAAAACGCCGTCAGCTGGGCCAGCTCGACCTGATGATTGGCGAGTTCGAACGTATGGCGGGAGAACTCGACGCCCAGATTCTATCCGAGGAAAAGAAGGCAGGCATCACTGACATCAATCATTTCGCCTATCCGACCTTCGCAAAGGCAGCGCGCCAGCGACGCGACAACCTGTTTGGATCGATTCGCGATTTGATGTCTCAGAAAGAAGCTGCTGAAGCCGAACTGGTCTATGCGGAAACCGAACTGTCAAAGGCGGAAGCACTCGAAGAACGTGACGGTGGCAAAGCGCCTCGTGAAATCGTCGAGCGCCCGGTCAATCAGCGCCGCGCTATGATCGGCTGAAGCATCGTTTGACCGGCGCGAAATTGCGCGCCGGTGAACGGGTGATTGAAACAATGGGCTTGGAGTGCCGATCATTCAGCGCTCTACGCCGTACTTAAGTAATATTCGTAATGCTGCCCGTCAGAGGGGCGCAACTTTTTAGACAACGACCCCAAATCTTGGTTTGCCTTTGTCCCACACACGGTTGTAGGGAAGAAGCGCAATGCAGAAACTCGTCTCATCAGGACCGGAAAAAGTCCCCAGTAAATTCAATTTCGGCAAGGCGCCCAAACCTGTTCAATGGGGCGCAATGCTGATCATATCTGCATTTCTTATCTTCATCGGAGAGATGCTGGGTCTGCCAGCCGCCCTGCTTTTAGGCGCAATGCTTGGTGCGATCATTCTTGCCACCCATGAAAGCACGATCCGGGTTCATAAAAGTTTCTCGCTGCTGGCACAGGCAATCGTTGGCCTGCTGATCGCGCGCGCCATGACCGCTGAGTTCTTCAGCAATATGGGGCAGCATCTGCCAATCATACTGTTTTCAACCGGCTTCACGTTGCTGGCCAGCACAACGATTGGTTATCTTCTGGCACGCTTCCGCGTTTTGCCCGGCACAACCGCCGTATGGGGTGTCTCGCCCGGCGCTGCCACCGCAATCGTCCTGATGGCTGAATCCTTTGGATCTGACGCGCGCCTCATCGCCTTTATGCAATATTTGCGTGTGGTATTGGTCGCAACCACCGCTTCACTTGTAGTGATGTTCACCGCTGACGTCGAAACAGTCACCCCAGCGGCCGTGGAGTGGTTTCCAGTGATTAACTGGCACACTCTTGGCCCTACCCTCGCCTTGATCGTCTGCGGGGCCTTTCTGGGCGAATTATCGCGCATTCCAACGGGAGCGATGCTCGTACCGCTCGCACTTGGCGCATTATTGCAGGATACAGGTCTGATGACCATTGATCTGCCGCCGTGGTTGCTGGCCGCAAGCTACATCTTCATCGGCTGGCGGATTGGCCTTGGCTTCACACGCGCAATCATTGCTCACGCAGCGCGCGCCTTCCCGGCAGTGCTGGCTTCAGCCCTTATTCTGATCGCGGTCTGCGGTCTGTTTGGCATGACACTTGGCCATGTGCTGGGGCTTGATCCCCTCACCGCTTATCTGGCCACCAGCCCTGGCGGCGCGGACACTGTCGCCATCATTGCAGCATCAAGTAATGTCGATCTACCGTTCATTATCGCCATGCAAACCAGCCGCTTTTTCATCGTTCTGCTGGCGGGCCCGGCAATTGCGCGATTCGTCGCTTCCCGTATTGCCAAGCGGCAAAAATAAAAAACCCGACTTTCGCCGGGCTTTTCTAATCAATAATTTTTCAGGCTTATTTGCCGTGGAAACCCCGGATGGCGCCAATAATCTTGTCCTGATCTTCTTCCGAAAGATACGGATGCATCGGCAGGCTCAGAATGCGTGCAGGTAGCGCCTCCGAAACAGGCAGACCACCCGGTGCGATCGGATAATGCTTGTAAGCGGTCTGTAGATGCAGCGGTTTCACGTAATAAATAACCGACGGAACTCCCGCCGCCTGAAGATGCGCCTTCAGACCGTCGCGGTTTTCGCTTTCAATCGAATACTGCGCCCAGGCCGAACGGTTGCCAGCAGGCAAGCCCGGAACCTTGACCACATCCTTGAGCAACTCATTGTAACGCTTGGCAATACGATCACGCGCTTCCATCTCATCTTCAAGGATCGCCAGCTTTTCCAGAAGAATAGCTGCCTGAATCGTATCGAGACGCGAGTTGAGACCAATGCGAACATTGTCATACTGCGTTTCGCCCTTGCCGTGGAACAGCACGGAGCGCAGCGTGTCGGCCAGTTCAGCGTCATTGGTGAACATTGCACCGCCATCGCCATAGCAGCCGAGCGGCTTGGCAGGATAAAAGCTCGTCGCACCGACATGGCCGAAAGCACCGCACATGACGTTGTCGCGCTTGCCGCCAATTGACTGCGCCGCGTCTTCAATAACGAACAGACCTTCACGATCAGCAACTGCGCTAATACGGTTGTAATCGGCAGCTAGGCCGAACAGATCAACAGGAATGATTGCCTTTGGCTCGAGGCGGCCTTCCTTGCGGATGGCTGCAATAGCGGCTTCCAGCTGTTCGATATTCATGTTGTAGGTGTCGGCATCGACATCGACAAAAACCGGCTCCGCACCAACAAGGGCAACAACTTCAGCGGTTGCCGCGAACGTAAAGGACGGAACGAAAACGGCATGGCCAGGGCCAACGCCGCGCGCCATCAAAGGCATCTGCAAGGCGTCGGTGCCATTGGCGCAAGCAATGACATGTTCCACGCCCAGATATTCACCAAGCTTCTTTTCGAACTCAGCCACTTCAGGGCCCAAAATGTAACGGCCTTCCGCAACAACCTTGGAAACGGCGGCATTAAGACGGTCTTCGATACGCGCGCGCTGCGCCCCAAGATCAATGAACTGCATGTTGGCTCCAATTTATCTGGTTCGCCCTATCAAAAGCGAATCCACGGCAACCTGTTTATTCCTTCACGCCCCGCCCTGCCATGGGTGGAGCGTTCAAAGTTTTGCTAACTCCGTAACACCGCTTGACAGAAACTTCCGTCAAAAGCGGATTAGCTGGAATGATTGACCGAACCTTCAGTCAGAATGCGCAAGACGCTGATTGCCTCCCGCCCATCGGTACGCGGCGTTTCGCGCGTTTCGATGCAATGCAGGAAGTGCTGCAATTCGCGTGTCAGCGGCATCCCTTCTTCAACGGGGATATATACCGGATCGACCGATTTGAAAGCCCACTGATCATTCTCGCGCCATACTTCGTGCTTGTAGAAGGCGAGCTTGCGATCCCACGGTTCAGCATCGTCAAAAACCAGCATACCCTTGGTTCCAGTCACACTCAAACGGCGCTCGCGATACGAGTTCAGTCTGGATGCAAAAAGATGGCCACGGATACCGCTCGGGAATTCAAGATGCACATGCGCAAAATCGCTGATCTTATCGATGATTGCAGCGCCCTCGCCGCGGACCGCTGACGGTTCTTCACCGGTGATGGCGAGGATCATTGAAAGATCGTGAGGGGCAAGATCCCAAAGCGCATCGAACTTGTCGTGGAACTTGCCGAAACCGACGCGGTGCGAATGCACATAGCGGATATCGCCAAGTTCGCCGCTTTTCACCATATCGAGCAGTTTTTCAAACGCTGGATGAAAACGAAGGATATGACCGACCATGAAGACGCGGCCATTGGCGCGTGCAGCTTCGACTTCGGCTTCTGCATCCGCCACTTCAAGCGCGATCGGCTTTTCAACCAGAACGTCTTTGCCGTTCTTCACCGCTTCAATAGCATACTGCGCATGAAACTGCGCTGGCAGCGCCAAAACGATGCCGTCAATGTCGGGACGCGTGAAGAGTTCATCGACGGGAATATTGGGAACACCGAACTCAGAAGCGAATCTTTCCGCGTTCTGTGGATTGGCGTCTGAAACACCCTGAAGCACGCCGAGGCTCTTCAGGGTACGAATATGGTTGCCGCCCCAATAGCCACAACCCAAAACCGCAATACGAGGTGCCATAAAACTAAGCCTTTGCTTTCCGCTAGTTACTTATCTACGCAAATCATGGAAAACAAGACGAAAGCTATGCGAAGAGTGCTTGACAGGGTTTCATTCCCCACATATACCGCCGCCATTCCTTGCATGAAAACGGTTCGTTAAACGCTGGAGACGGCGCTGAAAACTGTTTCACTGCAATGTGTGGCGGAGTAGCTCAGTAGGTTAGAGCAGAGGAATCATAATCCTTGTGTCGGCGGTTCGAATCCGTCCTCCGCTACCATCACTTCACTGTGAAGCAACTTCTCTCCCAAAAAATCAGGCTGATAATCTTAAAGCTGCAACTGCTTTGCGCAGGCCGCTGCTTGTCTCAGACCAATATTTTCGCGCAAATCGTGATATCTCGGTGGAAATGCGGCGTAAATCATAAGCTGTGCCGAATATCCATTTCCATTCAACAGTTCGACAAAGCGGCGCTGCAATAAAAACGGCGTAACCCGATCTTTCGGATTTCCAATCACAATGATATTCAACCGCGGATTTCGTGCGATTCCGCTGATATGTTCCATTGGATCATAGGGCGCTGGCAGTCCAGTCGTGTCACGCCCCGGCCGTTGCTTCAGTCCAGACTCGGCACGCAACATCTGCGCACGCTCCAGAAGACCGAATGCCCCCGAAGTCAGCACCGCACAGGAAACATCGCCTCGCCCAAGCGTCAGCAAGGCGGCAGCCGCAGTTGCACCGCCGCTATGCCCCATCAGCACAAACTGCTTGATGCCATATCGCTGTTTAATTGCATCTAACGCAGAATTCAGCGCCATGAACTCGGCGGCCTGTCGTCGCCGCAAGTGGTTGCCACTTGAACCGTAGGTTCCAGGCCGCGCCAGTACGATTACAGGGACACCAGTCACCTGCGTCGTTCGTTCCGCGCGGCCTTTCTGTGCTTCCACCGTATTGTCGGGAATATCTGCTGGCTTGCGCTTCACCCAGCCCTCAGTGTCCCCCCGCAAAAGAACCAGCGCAATAGGCGCATTCTCAATAGTGCCGCCGGAGAAGAAACGGATGCAATCCTGTCCCCCGGCATATTCAACCCAGACAGCATCGTCTGTTTTCTGGCAGGTCGCAAAATCGGGTTTCAAGCTCCACTGTAGCAGCTCAGCTCTGGCAGCACCAATGCCGACAATACTCAGCAGCAGCCCCAACGAAAGAACCCAACTACCTCTGAACCGGTGACTTTCGCAAACCATTCTCCACATCGCACCGCCTCAGGACCTAACGTTCACGCAGCGCTTCGCTTGCCCTGTTCAGTGGCTTGATCAAATAATCGAAGACTGTCTTGCTGCCCGTGTGAATATCGACTGTTGCAACCATACCAGGAACGATGGGAAAGCGTTCTTCGTGCTTGTTCAGAAGCGCATCTTTCTCTGTCTTGATGAAGACACGATAATAGTAATTTTCAGGCTTTGCCTCGTCCTGGATCGTGTCTGCAGAGATACTGACAACCTTGCCTTCGAGACCGCCATAAATCGCATAATCATAAGCGGTAATTTTAACGGTCGCCCTCTGATCAGGGTGGATATAAGCAATATCCCTCGGTGAAATACGGGTTTCAATCAGCAACTGCTCATCGAGCGGCACGATAATCATCAGCTTGCCGTTTGGAGGTACGACGCCACCGATTGTCGACACTTCTATATTCTTGACGATACCACGCACAGGCGAGCGCAAGGTCAGGCGCGCGAGTGCATCGGATCGCCCACGAATGACGGAGGAGAGCGATTCCACCTCGGCATTTGCCTTCGCCAGTTCCTCTCGCGCCTGCACGATATAGTCGGATTTGATTTCCGTTTCCTTGAGCTGAAGCTCGACCAGCTGCCGTTTCAGACGGATCACTTCGACATTGCTGGCCGCACCCATTTTGCTCAGTGACTGGCTGATGTTGAGTTCATCCTGCACGAGCTTCTTGGATTCGGCGATCCATTCAAGCGACTCTTGCAAACTGCGTTTACGCGCTTCAAAAAGCCGTGTCTCCGCACCGACCAACATCGGAAATGCGTCAAGCTCCGGCGAAAACTGTAACTCTGTTTGGCTGACTTCGGCGTTTAGACGAGCAGAGCTTGCCAATGCCGCGCGATATTTCGCAGCGCTTTCCTGTACGCTCGATTCCGTAACCGTTGGATCGAGTTGTGCCAAAATCTGCCCCGGCTCCACGACATCATCCTGTCGTACCATCAGTTTGGCGACAACACCGCCTTCCAAGGATTGAATGACCTGTTCTTGTGAAGTCGGCACCACTTTGCCTGTCCCGTTAGAGACTTCATCAAGCAAAGCCCAATAAGACCAGCCCACCAAAATGATCAAGAAAACGAAAACGAGCCGAACAAAGCGCTTCTTCTTCTTGAGCTGAAGCCCTTGCTCACTTCCGTTTACCCAGGCACCAAAGTCTCCGCCGATGGCCGCCATGCTGTATCCCTCCGGATCATGCCTGTTTTGGTGTTTCTACCTTGCTCATTCCCAACAACGTCTGCAGACCGCGTTCCTTGCCGTCGTCCAATGCGACCTGCCCGTTCTCAACGACGATCAGGCGCTGTACCAGTTCGAGCACGCGCATTCGATGCGTTGCGATGACGACCGTGCGTCCGACGCTCCATTTCGCGAATTGTTCGATGAAATGCCGTTCTGTGGCCTCGTCCATTGTTGATGTCGGCTCATCGAGAAGCACAACCGATGGATCGCGGATCAGAAGTCGCGCCAGCAGAATGGCCTGTTTCTGGCCACCAGAAAGACCGCCGCCGCCTTCCTGAACCAGATGTTCCAATCCTTTCGGCAAACGTCGCACAAAGCCATCCGCGCCAACCATAGCCAGCACCCGCTGGATCTCGGCATCCGAAGCGTCGGACGCCCCCATGGTGATATTCTCGCGCAGTGTCCCAAAGAACAGACGTGAATTCTGTGTCAGCAGCCCTACATCCCGGCGTACATCAGCAGGATCTATCTGTGGCAATGCGAGATCATCGAGCAGGACCTCGCCTTCGGCCGCATCAAGCAACCCGGAAAGAGCGAGCAATAGGGTGGATTTACCTGCGCCATTGCGCCCAAGCACGGCAATGCGGTCACCATGTTTGATCTTCAGTTCCTTGATCAGAAGAACGGGAAGCGAATTTTCATCGCCATAACGAAACAGAGCGTCTTTAAGCCGATAAGAACCGTCGATCTTCGGGCAATGAATACGGGTTTCGCTATCGGGATGATCGACCGGCATTTTCATCAGCTGGTCGAGGCCCTTTTTGGCAATGCGTGCATGTTGTAGGCGTCCCATGATCTGAGACAGTTGCCCCATCGGCGCAAGCATGCGTGATCCGAGGATGGATGCACCAACAAGCGCGCCGGTGGTCATATCGCCTGAAATGATCAGCGGTGCGCCCACGAAAACCGTCAGCGCATAGACCCCGCCCTGCACATTTTGCGTCCACACGCTGAGACTATTCGTCAGGGCACGGAGCCTGATCTGCGCTTCGCCAGTTACGGCATTGAAGTGGTTCCACTGCTGCTGGAAGCGATCTTCGGCCTGCAGGCCCTTAATATCTTCGATGCCCTGCACGGTTTCAACCAGCATGGCATTGCGAAGTGACGCTTCGCGCATGGCTGCATTGGCATAAGCGCGCAAACGCCGCTGCAAGAACAAGCCCGGCAAAATCAGGAGAACCAGCGCGCCAAGTGGTATGAAGACCATCCAGCCAACCAGCGCTGAGTAGATAACCAGGAACAGGAAAAAGAACGGCAGATCGGCGAGTGCTGAAACCGTTGTTGAGGTCAGTAATTCACGAACCTGATCGACGTCCCGCAACTGAGCAATAAACGACCCTGTCGATGTCGGTCGGGCGCGATTGCGAACGCGTAAAGCGTGGCCGAACACCACATCGGACATCTGCAGGTCCGTCTGCTTGCCCAGCATATCGATGATGCCCATGCGTGCGCGACGCATCATGAAATCGAAGAATATCGCCAGCAGAACACCGCTGAACAGCACATAGAGCGTGTTGAAAGACTGTGCGGGGACGACGCGGTCATAGACCTGCATCGAGAACAGAATGCCTGCCAAGCCCAAGGTATTCGCGATCAGCGAGGCAACCAGCACATGGCTATAAGAGCCAATGTCGCGGAAGATGATCTTTCGAAGCCAGTTCTCTTCATATGGTTTGATGTACGCATCGACACGCGCATCAGGCACGGTTTTCGAAGGGCGAGCGAGAACAATCCGCTCAGTCTCGGCCAGAAGATCGGCCAGCGCAAATGGCTGTTCAAGCCCTTCTTCACCGCTCAGCCAGACGCTGGCCCGCCCATCCTTCGAAAGCGTATGAACGACTGCGAGCTGGTTATCCTTGAGCATCAAAACAAAAGGAAGATGCCATGTCGAAAGACTGATCTTGGACGGTTCAACAAGCCTGACGCCAAGGCCCATATGACGGGCCATCGCTCGGATTTTTGCATTATCGTCGGTGTTGAGATCAGCAGCTGCCGCAAGCTTGGTGCCTTGAACGGATATCGGCATACGATAATGCTTTGCCACCAGTTCGAGCGCTTCGAGCCAGCCTTCGACATTGAAGCGTGATGGCGTGTCAGGCTCTGATTGTTCACCAATCAGACCAAATTCAATCGACGGATCGATAATTGGAGGGTTCTCGCCGCGCTTCATTGATTGCTCCCGCCTCCCCGCAATGCTGATGCCTGAAGACCAAAACTCTGACGCATTTTTCCTGAGCTATAGAGACAGTTCAGATTCAGGCGCCTGATATCATGCACTGTGTTGGCTGACTGGAAGCGCGCCTCATGCAACTCCTGCTCTGCATTGAGCAGATCAAGCAGGGTTCTCGTACCCAATTCGACATATTGTTCGCGATAGAGATCGCGCGTCTTGACCATCATGTCGGCACGCAATTCGAGTGAAGACATCAGCCGGCTCAATGTGCCGATCTGGCTCCGCGATTCCATGAGATTGCGTTCCATGTCGATGCGCGCGGTGCTGATCGCAGACTCCGCTGCCTGAAGGCCATAAGTCGCCGCCCGCTTGCGTGCGCCGGTCTGTCCACCATTGTAAAGGTTTGATGAGACGTTCACGCCTACCGAATATTCAGGCTGACGATCATTGCTCGTCGTATTGTCGCGCGAAGCGTTCAGGTCATAACCCGTAGTCGCTTCAAGCGAGACCGTTGGATAAGCTTCTGCCTTGCTTGCTGCCAGCTGCGCTTTCGCTTCTTCCTTCTCAGCCTTGGCCTGTAACATAGCCGGAACCTGATCCCAATCGGGGGCGGCAACATCACAAGACTTGCCAAGCCACGCGGGAGCTTCCGAGGACGGATTAGGCGCTCCCCCGCCGATCATGGCTGCAAGCACTACCTGCCAGCGATTAAGCTCAGACTGATACTGCAATTGCGTCGCCAACGCAGATTCCACACGCGCATCGGCCTGAATCTTATCGGACATGGTGCTTGCACCCTTGTCCGTCCTCTCATGAACTAAACCAGCAATGCGTTTGACACCGTCAACCTGTTGCTGTGCAAGAGAGGAAAGACTGCGATAGCGCTGTATCTCGACAACCGCGTTCGCTGTGTCTCGCGACAGATTATCAACGGCAAGCAGCAAACGCGCCTGATTAATATCCTTGCCCGCGCGTTCAGCATCAACGACGCTCGAGACTTTGCCGAAATCATAAAGTAGCTGAGAAGCAGCGACATTGAGTTGAGGACGCCAACCTTCCCGATTGCTGCTTTGATAGCCAGAGTTCACACCTGCATTGAGCTTCGGATAATAGCCAGCTTGCGCGGCCCTGATCCGTTCATCGGCTTGATAAATACGGTCTGAAGCTTCATTGATGGTGGGATGCCATCCAACAGCACGGCGGACCGCAGTTTCCATCGTAAGGGAACCGCGGTCCGACGCCTTGGGAGCGCTGGCATTTGTCACGTTTTCCCTGTCAACAGCAGGTACGGGGGTGGAACCCGCCGCTGACAGGGGCCGTGAGGCCTCGGTGTTCTTTGACTGCGTAAGTGTCTTCTCGCCCAAAGCGAGATTGTTTGCAGACATCTGGCACGCAGCCAAAAGGCATGAAGTAAACATTATTGTCGCGAAACGTCTTAAAATCAGAATTTTTCGCATTTATTTCCCATTATAACCGGCAATAACGCCGGTGATCTGTCATCTGAGCCTCCGCCGCCAAAAGGCTCAGCGGCGAAGGGGGGAAGCTGAAAGATCAGACAGTATGTGTGGTATGAAGATCATCCTCCTGCGTGAGCGGATCTGGAACCAGATGTCCGAGCGGATCATCCACTGCTGCCGTTTCTTCAACTGCGGCCGTACCCAGACCTGCTTCCGATATCTGAGTGGGGCTGTCCTCGCTGGACGGCTGATCGTTGCCGGATGGCAATGTCACTTCGCCGCTGCCGTCGTCGAGCAATATGCCTTCGGTCAGACTGTGCTCAAGTGGGGTTTCTCCAGCGTCTGCATCTGATGTCGCCAGATGATCGCCAAGCGGAACAACATCGCTTTCATGTTGATCTGCAACGGTTTCACCCTCACCGGCTTCAGCCGAAGCACTTTGCTCGGTCGTCTGTGTGGCCTCCTGATCCACAGGTGTCTGAGTTGAAGCGGCAACATCACCACTGCCATCATCCGGTGCGTCATTGTCCGCGGCCTGATGCTCATCCGCCTGATGGGTCGTATGTGCATCAGAACTATCACTATGCTCACTCAAGGATGCAGCAGCAGCCGTGTCGTGATTTGCCGCAGCCACGGCATCATCATGGACAGTGTCCTCTGCAATCCGAGCACTAAATGCCTGAGTGCCCTCTTCCAGTGTGATGGTGATATTCGCCGCCGTCTCATGACCGTTTGGCAGCACGATCTTGTAGTTGAACGTGTCCGTCGCAAACCGATCCGCATAAGCAAGATCGGTATGCGGTTGATACTTGTACTCACCGTTGCTGTAGATTGTCAGATCGCCATGCAGCCCCTGAATGACGGTGCCGGTAGCACTTGCATTCACAAAACCACTACTGCCCTGAACCTGCAGTTTTGCAGCAAGTGGCAAGGTTCCGTCATTATCGAACAGATTCCCTGTTGTGCCCGGATTGTTCTGGATCACATGCTGGTCAGTATATGTGACATTGACATCCGAGATCGTATTAACCACAGCAGCAAGTCCTCCAAGCGTTGTATGGACTCGATACTGACCGGCAGGAAGGTTGAGACTACCGATGTCGATGGTTTTGACCACTCCAAGCAGGCCGAGCGTTATGTTGAAGGTCTCTGGCGTACCTACATTTTGCCAGGTACCACCAACGAGCCTCTGGATAACAACCGTACCATTCGCAACAAGGCCCAGCGTAACGTTCACCACTACAGTTCCGGTAGCATCCATGTTGCTGCCAATGGTGAATGGGTTACTATTTGACTGTGCACCCAGCGCGACACCCGTCAGAGGCTGCGTCTGATCAAAGAAGCTATTATTGACCGCATTGACCCAGACAATTCCCGACGTATCGGTATCGTTAGCGGCAACGAACTCATAGGTTGCTGGTTCTGTGAAGTTTTCTTCGTTCCAGACAAGACCCTGACCATCGCTACCGATACGAATATTCAGGTTTGCTGTCGTGTCTGCATTGGTGAGTGGGTCATGTACCGTGTAGGTAAACTGCTCAACCTGACCAATGACCGCCGCATTCGCATTTGGCGTGTAGGTATAGGAACCATCCTGATGAATAACCAGTGTTCCGTACTGCCCGACGATCGTCGAACCCTGTGCGCCGGCAACCACATCATGTGGAACACCATTGACGGTGATGCTGGTTACCAGATGGCCGGCTTCGATCGCAGTGCCGTCATTGGCCATGACGTTGCCCTGAATAGGCGAGGCCTGAACACCGGCAGGTTCATGATAGTTCAGATCTTGACCCGAAACAGCAAGGTTACCTAACAGGCCAAGGCTAACGGTATTCTGTACGGCAGCAAAGGCGCGATATGTGCCCTCGCCGAGAAGGACATTGGCTTCAGCACGATTACCCAGCAAGGTCAGGGTAAGGAGCGTAGCATTGCCATTACCGTCAACGGATGACCACGTACCATCCGGCATCAGCTTCTGAACCACAATTGCCGTGCCACCGGCAAGGTCGACACCAAGCAGCTGCTCATAGGTCAGCTGCAGGTTCTGCTGATGGCCTTGCGCCACCGTAATACTGACGGAGTCCACGCTCAGAACACGCAAGTCGATACCGAGAAGGCCAACAAGCGCGAGATAGGACGCACCCGGATAAGTGACGGCAGTCGTCGTAGGCTGAATGACCACTTCTGCAGTCACGTTATCGTCTATCGGAGCAGTACTCCCGGGGTCGATAATCGGTGCGGTTACCGAGCCTGGGCCTGACACATTGCCTGCAGCATCTTCCAATGTGACCGAAAGTTGCTGACCATCTCTCTGCGGAGTTGTAAGCGTGATCTGGAAATCACCATTCCCGTCTACATCGCCTTCACCGATCACGTTATTATCCGGATCGCGGATCTCCACCTTTGAATTCGGCTCGCCCTTACCACTTACGGTTACACCATCTGGCGTGATGACAATATCCGTTGGAGCAGGCGGTGCCAGCGTGTCTGGCAATGTGGCCGGGCTTGCTCCCGACTCATTCCCCGCAGCGTCACTCTGGGTGACCAACACATCCTGACCGTTACTTGGATCCAACGTATAGGTCGCAGTGCCACCAGCGCCGAGTTCGACTGTGGCAATCGGCTCACCAAGAGCGTTATGGATCGTGGCCGTGCCATTCGGCTCACCTGTTATCGTGAGCGTCAGTCCGTCCGCCCCGACAGCCACTATTGGCGCATCTGGTGCAAGCGTGTCCGGCAAGGTTGCAGGCGTCTCCAGGGATTCGTTGTTGGCAGCGTCGGTCAAAGTCACAGTGACGTCTTGACCATTGCTCGGATCGAGCAAGAAGGTCGCCGTGCCCTCACCCGATAGACCGACGGTGCCAATCACTCCACCAGTAGAATTGTAGATCGTAGCAGTGGTGTTCGGCTCGCCGGTGATGGTGAGCGTGCGACCGTCTGCACCAACTGTCACGCCGGGCGCATCTGGAGCATCCGAGTCCGCGTCAGCGTCGGCATCAGCGTCGGCGTCGGCATCGGCGTCCGCATCAGCATCAGCGTCCGCATCAGCATCCGCGTCAGCATCCGCATCCGCATCAGCGTCGGCGTCAGCATCCGCATCGGCATCAGCATCGGCATCGGCGTCAGCATCAGCATCCGCGTCAGCATCGGCGTCCGCATCAGCATCAGCGTCCGCATCAGCATCCGCGTCGGCATCAGCGTCAGCGTCAGCGTCAGCGTCAGCATCAGCATCAGCATCCGCGTCAGCATCCGCATCCGCGTCGGCGTCAGCATCCGCGTCGGCATCTGCATCCGCATCGGCGTCAGCATCCGCATCAGCATCCGCGTCGGCATCAGCGTCGGCGTCGGCGTCGGCGTCAGCATCGGCATCAGCGTCAGCATCCGCATCAGCATCAGCATCAGCGTCAGCATCCGCGTCAGCATCAGCATCGGCATCGGCATCCGCGTCAGCATCTGCATCCGCATCGGCATCGGCATCAGCATCAGCGTCAGCATCCGCGTCAGCATCAGCATCGGCATCCGCGTCAGCATCCGCGTCGGCATCTGCATCCGCATCGGCATCGGCATCGGCGTCAGCATCCGCATCAGCATCGGCATCAGCGTCAGCATCCGCGTCAGCATCAGCATCAGCATCGGCATCGGCATCCGCGTCAGCATCCGCATCAGCGTCCGCGTCGGCGTCGGCGTCGGCGTCGGCATCCGCATCAGCATCCGCATCCGCGTCGGCGTCAGCATCTGCGTCACCTTCAACAACATTTGGTGCGATTACTGAGCCGGGACCAGAAACGTTTTGAGCAGCGTCGGTGAGAGTCACCGAAAGGTGCTGGCCATCATCTTGTGGAGTGTTGAGATCAACGGTGAAATTACCATTTTGATCAACGGTGCCTTCACCAATAATATTTCCATTAGGATCTCTTACTATAACCTTTGCACCCGGTTCGCCTTTACCGCTCAGCTGACTTCCATCATTGCTCACAACAAGGTCAGTCGGCGCATTTGGGGCCAACGTATCTGGCAAAGTTACCGGTGTCTCAGAAGACTCATTTCCCGATCCATCGGTCAAGGTAACGGTGACGTTCTGACCATTGCTTGAAGGAAGCGTAAACGTGGCAGTACCATCGCCCGAAAGCACGACGGTACCGATAACGTCCCCTGCAGCGTTGTAGATCGTTGCGGTTGAGTTCGGCTCACCTTTGATCGTTATGGTTCGACCATCTTCTCCAACTGTTACCGACGGAGCACTCGGTGCTTCAGTATCAGCATCATTGTCGTCGTCACTTCCAGAAGATGCAGCGATCGCAGCGCCCACTGCGCCCAAACCAAGAAGGCCCAGCAGAACCGGGCCTAGATCACCACCACCCCCTGCGAGCTGATCAACAGATTGAATTTCCGAAAAGTTGAAATCGGCCAGACCATCACTGTGGCTACCAGCCCAAAGCTTGCCATCCTCGTCCTGAAGAACGAGGTCATTATCCTGACCATCCTGATAATGTGTGTAAAAATTTACGATTCGAACGGTTTCGCCATTGTGCAACCGAATAAGAAGATCGTCGCCAATTCTTTGATATTCTGAGATAGCATTAGGATTAAGCGATAGTTTTACAACGCTCGGCCCCGACAGAATAACGTCATTCCCAGCAACGGTACGAGAACTGCCACTCGCCTTATTCGTTACAACTGCAACCATGACTCTCTCCTCAATTCGAAACTGAGCTTCAAGGGTCGATGTGAAACAGAACGCAGACTACTATCAACACACTGATATATGGCGGGAATATTAATTAAAATATTAACTAAACATTTGACACGAATTGACCTAGCCGCAAAGTATAAAACCGTTGCGAAAAAATAATGCCATAAACCTGCATTTCATAATAGTTGCTAAAGCCACCCCTCGAAGACGATAAATACCAGCTTCAAAATTTCGTTATCGCGAGAGGTTTGTCTATGCTGATATTGACTCCCTTTGTACAATAAATACAAAAGATACTAATTAAGGTGCATATTTTTGAATAAGTTATCTCTGGGCTTTTCTCCTGAACGACGCCGGACTCGTCCCGATTATTCGCCCGAAAAACCGCGTGAGGTGGACTTGATCTGCAAACCCGCACTCATGAGCGATCTCTGCAATCGGCATTTGCGTTTCAACTAACAGTTCTCGTGCCTTTTCCACCCGCCGCCGAATGATATATTGATGCAAAGTTACTTTCGTCGCCCGTTTGAACAAACGAGCGAACTGGGCCGCACCAACACCCGCTGTATTCGCAAGCCTGTCTATGACTATGCGACGGTGCAAATTTTGCTCAATATAATCGAATGTCTTCTGAATGGTTGGCAGAGAAAGCCCTGCTTCAGGATTAAGATCGCCAGAAGTGAGCGTAGAATATTTTGAGATAACCCGCGCAACAAGAACGCGCGCTATGTATTGCACCTCAATTGAGGAAAACCGTCCGCCGACATATAATATATCTTTTACCGAGCTTATTGTCTGACCTAAAAAATCATCAAATATAGAAAGACTATAATCCAACTTGAATAAGCTATTACCGACCGATGAGAATTCTATAAATACATCTTCCATCAGCTTTCTAGATATATATATATTTATAACTTCAGCATTACTATTTATTGATACCTTTACCGATTCGTCGGGAGGGATGATAATGATTGATCCTGGTTGCAAATAGAGTTCGGATATCTCATCTCCAATCTGCCAAGTTCCCTGCAAATGCCCCTTAAGGACCATGGCGACTAATAACGAGTCCACCGGCTTGAATATCGATCGGAACGGCCGCAAGCGCGCCGTATAAGCGTATAAGTTCTTCCAGCCCTGGTCAGAACTTGTTCTTATAATATCAATAGCTTCAACAGTTTCTACGTCGTGGAATGCAACCAAATTCCCCTCAGTATTTGGCATATATCCTCCATAGTTACGGATACTTTGGATTATCATAAGCTAATAATAAACTAAAAAAAATCAAATGCATTCCCCACCAATTATGTGAATATCTTTAAATTTAACCGATAATATAAGCTTGGAAATTAATTCCGAACCCAAAATTGATACAATTCTCTATTTAGAAATCTCTAAAAGATTCATTTTAGATAAATTTTACAGTTTTGGTTATTTTTTTCTATTTACAGATTCGTTCGATCAGAAGCAAAAACTCAGTAAATCAAAAGCAAAAATAGATAAAAACGCCGCGCGTTACCGCGTGCGGCGGATGATCGTTTATTACTGACGATATAAAAAGTCGCTGTTTTATGGACTAGAGCGCGTTTCGATCTGATTGGATCAGATCAGCGCTCTAATTATCTGTTTTAACGCGCATCTTTGTCCGAAAACCGTTTCACACTTTTCGGGATGCGCTCTAAAGCATTTCCAGCAAAAGTAGGAACCGGTTTTGCGTTCGGGAATGCGTAAAAACAAATAGTTACAGCGGTTCCAACGATTCAATGTTAATTGGAACTGCTGTAATGTAACAACTCCTGCCTGTTGAGAAAACGCTAAATACGCGATCTTTATGAAATGACACAGCTTTAACGCGCTTCGGCGCTAACATGCGGCAATGCCTCACTGGATTGAACGTTTCCGCGAGACTATATCAAGGCTACGAATGCTTCCTCGGCATAACTCAATTCGGCAAGAGAGAATGACCGTTCTTATCAATCAGCCTCATCCATCCATCGACAGAGCATCAATCGACAGGTTGGTTAGCATTTTTTATGGAAGAGCCCGCGAAGACGACCTTATTGGCCCGGTCTTTTCAAAGGCCGTGGATGATTGGGATCACCACATCGAGCGCATCAGCGAATTCTGGTCATCCGTCATTCTGAAAACAGGGCGCTATGACGGACGCCCGATGCCGCCACATCTGCGCCTGGGCTTAAAAGGCGAACACTTTGATCGCTGGCTGCAGTTGTTTGAACAGACAGCGCGCGACGTTTTCCCACCTGAGGGTGCAATCATTTTTATTGATCGCGCCCGCCGCATTGCCGACAGTTTTGAAATGGCAATCGCCACGCATTCGGGGCAGATCGCGGCACCACGCCATTCGCGCAAGCCCTTGTAAAAACAAGCCCTTGTAAAAAAAACGCCTGCCTCTGACAACAGAGACAGGCGATCCAATAGTTTTCAACGCGCGTTTTATCCGAAAACTGTTTCACACTTTTCGGAACGCGCCCCGATTATGCAGCAGGTTTGGTTTTTTCTGCCTGAAGCTGCAACTTATGCCGCAACAGCATTCCATAAAGGTCACGCGGCTCATCTGGATCAGCGAGCAGATCAAGCTGCTCGTAGAAACCCGTATCCTGCAGCTTATCGCGTACATAACGCAGTGCAGAAAAATCCTCAGTCGCAAAGCCAACAGAATCGAACAACGTGATCTGGCGGGCATCCTTGCGGCCTTCCGTTTTACCCGTGATGACTTCCCACAATTCGTTGACCGGATAATCTTCCGGCAACTGCTGGATTTCACCTTCAATGCGGGTCTGTGGCGGATATTCAACGAAGATGTCCGAGCGGCGCAGGATATCTCCATGCAACTCGGTCTTACCGGGGCAGTCGCCACCAACCGCATTAATATGAACGCCTGCACCAACCATGTTGTCGGTCAGAATCGTCGCATTGAGCTTGTCTGCCGTAACTGTCGTGATGATCTCTGCACCCTCAACGACTTCTTCAACGTCCTTGCAGATCACAATATCGAAGCCAGCGCCTTCGAGATTGCGTGCGCATTTTTCTGAGGCGCTACGATCAATGTCATAAAGACGCAGCTTGTCTACGCCCAGTATCGCCTTGAATGCCAGAGCCTGAAACTCGCTCTGTGCTCCATTGCCAATGATCGCCATAGTGCGAGCGTTCTTTGGAGCGAGATGCTTAGCGGCAACTGCTGAGGTTGCAGCCGTGCGCAGTGCAGTCAGGATTGTCATCTCAGTCAGAAGCATTGGATAACCATTGCCCACATCTGAAAGCACGCCAAATGCCGTTACCGTCTGCAGACCATCACGCGTATTCTTTGGATGACCATTCACATATTTGAAGCCGTAAAGCGTACCGTCGCTCGTCGGCATCAGCTCGATCACGCCTTCATCGGAGTGCGAGGCGACACGTGGTGTCTTGTCGAAGCTCTCCCAGCGGCGGAAGTCTTCTTCCACATAATCGGCGAGTTCCTTCAAAAAAGTCTCAACGCCAACGGAAAGAACCAGCTTCATCATGTGATCAACACTGACGAATGGAACAATATTGAGGTTAGGTTGCGTCATCATTACTCCTAAAGCGCATCCCGAAAAGTGCGAAGCGGTTTTCGGAACAAAATGCGCGTAAAACGAAGAAATAGAGCCTCCAATGGCCAGACGATTGCATCTGGCCACGAGAGGCGGTCTTCTGATTCAATAGTTGATGGTTGGACGGTCCATGACGCTGCGGCCAAGCAAGCTCGCCATCAGATCAACCATCACAGTTGCAGTGCGTCCACGTTCATCGAGAAACGGGTTAAGTTCCACCAGATCGAGGCTCGTCACCAACTCACTGTCATGCAGCATTTCCATAATCAGATGGGCTTCGCGGAAGGTTGCTCCACCTGGAACAGTGGTTCCAACAGCAGGCGCAATCGAAGGCTCTAGGAAATCGACATCAAGGCTGACATGCAAAAGGCCGTTTTCTTCCTTCACGCGCTGGAGGAACCGGCGTAAAAGAGCGGCCACGCCATGCTCATCGATTAGGCGCATGTCATAAACAGCCACGCCAGTCTGCTTGATTGCAGCGCGTTCTGCCGGATCAACACTTCGAATACCCATCATGCAGACATTGTCAGGATCAATCGGCGCTGCTAATGGCGGGAAATAGCCCTCAAAGCCCTTCTGGCCAGTGTAATAAGCAACGGGCGTGCCATGCAGATTACCACTGTCTGTGGTTTCCAGCGTATGGAAATCCGTATGGGCATCAAGCCAGAGCACGAACTGCTTGCGGCCCTTTTCTGCAGCACGGCGCGCAATGCCCGGAACTGTGCCTGCGGCGAGCAGGTGATCGCCGCCGAGGAAAATCGGAAACCCTTCTTCGCTTTCGCGATAAGCAGCCTCACTAATTGCTTCGATCCAGGCAACGGCCTGTGGCAACGCCTTGATTGCAGGATTGGGATGGGTCAGCGGACGCAGTTCGGCCTGTGCCAGATTGCCCAGATCGGTAAACTCGTGGCCGAGTTCGCGAATGGCTTCTGCAATGCCCGCAGCCCGATAACCGTCGGGGCCCATATTGCAGCCCAGACGACCAGTGCCTTCCTGAACAGGTAATCCCAAAATCTTGCAATGCATAAAGTGCTACTCCTGAGAAATTATCAGATAAGGTTGACCATTAACCCTTGGCGATGTGAACCATACGGATTGGCAAATTTATCGTTTTGCTTTATCAAAACGGCAGATTTATATTTCAAATTGGAGAAATCATGGACGAGCTGGATGAAAAGCTGATCACCGTCCTGCGCCATAATGGTCGTCGCAGTATCTCGGATGTCGCCATTGACCTTGGCGTTTCCCGCGCAACGGTGCGCGCACGTATGGAACGCTTGGAGCGCTCGGGCGACATTATCGGCTATACCGTCATCTTGCGTTCAGATGCTGTTGATCTGCCGGTTCGCGGCATCATGATGATCGAAATTGAAGGCCATGTTGCCGACCGCGTGGTGAAATCATTGGGCGGGTTTTCGGAAATATCGGCCATCCACACCACGAATGGTCGCTTCGATTTGGTGGTGGAACTGGGGGCTGCAACACTGACCGATTTCGATGCTGTCTTGCGCCGTATTCGACTGGTGCCGGGCATCAAGGCCAGCGAAACCAATCTTCTGCTTGCCACCCCGCGCTCAACACGGGCGCGTCTGTAATAAAAGCGCATCCCTGAGAGGGTGCAGTAGTTTTGGGAAAAGAGGTGCGTCTGTCATAAAAAAAGCCCGGCAATTTGCCGGGCTTCTTTTTGCTTTCGTGATCAGGCAAGGATCGGATAATCCGTATATCCCTTGGCGCCACCGCCATACATGTGCTGCTGGTCAAGCTCATTAAGCGGCGAATTGTCCTGCAAACGACGGACAAGATCAGGGTTTGAGATGAATGGCTTACCAAAGGCAACCACATCAGCACGACCACTTTCGATCTCTTCTTCAGCCAGCTCACGATCATAGCCATTATTGACCATCCAGGCAGCCTTGCCACCAGCATCACGATAAACCTGCTTGAGATGCGCATAGTCAAAAGGCTGCGAACCCTGCTGGAAATCGCGTGGACCGCCAGTCGCACCTTCAATGATGTGGATATAGGCAAGACCATAATCGGCAAGCTTTTCGATCACATAATCAAAGAGTGGCTGGGGATCTGGGTCCGATGCATCATTGGCTGGCGTCACAGGCGAAAGACGAATGCCGACCTTGCCCGGTGAAACCGACTTGGTGATCGCATCAACCACTTCAAACAGGAAGCGGGCGCGGTTTTCAATGGAGCCGCCATATTCATCGGTGCGATGATTGCTGCCCGAACGCAGGAATTGATCAATCAGATAACCGTTTGCTGCGTGGATTTCGACACCATCAAAACCAGCGACTTCAACCGCATCCTTGGCAGCCTTGGCGTAAGTGGCAACGATACCCGGCAATTCGCTCTTTTCGAGCGCGCGTGGTTCGGACGTTGGTGCAAATTCGCCGGTGCCGTCTTCGTGCACGAGATAGGTCTTCGATTTTGCGGTGATGGCCGAAGGCGCAACGGGCTTGCCGCCATTTGGCTGCAATGTGTCGTGCGAGATACGACCCACATGCCACATCTGAACGACGATCTTGCCACCGGCGCTGTGCACAGCATCCGTCACGCGTTTCCAGCCAGCAAGCTGTTCAGGCGAATAAAGGCCCGGCACATCGGCATAGCCCTGTCCCTGATGGCTGATCGGCGTTGCCTCGGTGATGATGAGACCGGCGCTTGCACGCTGTTCATAATAGGTGACGTTGAGATCGTTCGGCACTGCCTTTGGCGAGCGATTGCGCGTCAAAGGGGCCATAACAATACGGTTGGCAAGCTTTAAATCACCGATGGTGACTGGATCAAACAATGTGGCCATGGATGCATTCCTTCAAATTGGAAAGATTGGGCGAATTGATAAAGTGGGCTAAAGATCGGACAGCGATTGAAGCAAGGCGGCTATCGCCTCCTCATCGCGTTTGTAGAACGTCCATTGGCCGACACGGTGAGGCGCGATCAGCCCCGCCTTCGTCAACACGGACAAATGAGCAGAAACGGTGGATTGGGAGAGACCACACCGTTCAAACTGACCGGCGCACACACCCATCTCCAAAGGCATGTGCTGAGCAGAGAAATGCTTCTCCGGCTCCTTGAGCCAGCTTAAAATGTCGAGACGAACAGGATGAGCGAGTGCCTTGAGTATTTCGTCCAAAGGCATAGCTAATGCTATGGTTTGAATGTCCGACATCTCATTCACCTCGCTAATCTTTGTTCATATCGTCATTTCACGATATATGTATCGCTTATGATCGATTTAAAAAGAGGGAAGCCGTTCACATGCGCGTGAACGGTAAATATAGCTGCTTTCCTGTGGACCACCATATTGGCCTTGATTGCGTCAAACGGGCATCCGACTATGTTCGCTGCAAATATTTGAGATTGGAATGATTATGGCCGACGACATTAAGCGCATTGCCGGGATTATCGCAGCAGAAATCAATGCAAGACCGGAGCAGGCTATTGCCGCCATTGGTCTTCTTGACGAAGGTTCGACCGTTCCTTTTGTTGCGCGCTACCGCAAGGAAGTCACCGGCGGGCTTGATGATACGCAGCTGCGTCAGCTTTCAGAACGCCTCGGCTATTTGCGCGAACTCGAGGCACGTCGCAGCTCAATTCTCGAATCGATCCGCGGCCAGGAAAAACTGACGCCGGAACTCGAACTGAAAATCGCAGGCGTTCAGACCAAAGCCGAGCTTGAAGACCTCTACCTTCCCTATAAGCCCAAGCGCCGAACCAAAGCGGAAATCGCCCGCGAACGCGGCCTTGGCCCACTTGCCGAAGCCATTCTGACCGACCGCAGGCTGGTCCCCACAGAGATTGCTGCGCAATATGTTACTGGTGAAGTTGCCGATGTGAAGGCAGCCCTGGATGGCGCGCGCGACATCGTCGCCGAAGGCTTTTCGGAAAATGCCGAACTCATCGGTAATCTGCGCAACTATCTCAAAGATCGAGCTGTTCTGCGCTCGCGCGTTGTCGATGGCAAACAAGATGCAGGCGCAAAATTCTCCGATTATTTCGACCATTCCGAACGCTGGGCAAATGTTGCAGGCCACCGCGCGCTGGCCATGCTGCGCGGTCGCAACGAGGATTTTCTGTCACTCGACATTGAAATCGACGCCGACGACACATCGCCTGTAAAGCCGGTCGAACGCAAAATTTCAGCCGCTTATAATATCGGCGCGACCTTGCCCGGTGACCGCTGGCTGATGGAAGTTGCAGGCTGGGCATGGCGCGTCAAACTCTCGCTCTCCTTGTCGCTCGATCTCATGCGCGATCTGCGCGAACGCGCCGAGGAAGAAGCCATCAACGTCTTCGCCCGCAACCTCAAAGACCTGCTGTTAGCCGCCCCTGCGGGCGCGCGCGCCACCATGGGTCTTGATCCGGGCATCCGCACCGGCGTCAAGGTCGCAATCGTCGATGATACCGGCAAGCTGCTCGACACAACGACGGTCTATCCATTCCCTCCGAAGAACGATGTGCGCGGCACGCAAGCAGAACTTGCAAGCCTTGTGCGCAAACACAAGATCGAATTGATTGCTATCGGCAACGGCACAGGAAGCCGCGAGACGGAACGCCTCGTCGTGGATATGCTCACCGACATGCCAGCGCCAAAGCCGCTCAAAGTCATCGTGTCGGAAGCAGGCGCATCGGTCTATTCGGCATCAGAAGCAGCAGCGGCAGAATTCCCCCAGCTTGATGTGTCATTGCGCGGTGCTGTTTCCATTGCCCGCCGCTTGCAGGACCCGCTGGCGGAACTCGTGAAAATTGAACCTAAATCCATCGGCGTCGGCCAATACCAGCATGATGTTGATCAATTCCGTCTGGCAAGATCGCTCGATGCGGTGGTTGAAGACGCTGTGAACGCGGTTGGTGTTGATCTCAACATGGCATCTGCACCGCTCCTCGCACGTGTATCGGGGCTTGGAAAGTCGCTCGCTGAAGCAATCGTTGCGCATCGCGATGCAACAGGTGCCTTCAAAAACCGCAAGGAACTTTTGAAAGTCGCCCGCCTCGGCAATCGCGCCTTTGAACAATGCGCAGGCTTCCTGCGTATCGCCAACGGCACCGAGCCGCTCGATGCCTCTTCCGTTCACCCGGAAGCCTATGGCGTTGCCAAGAAAATCGTTTCCGCTTGTGGCCGCGATGTGCGCAGCCTGATGGGCGACAGCGCAGCGCTCAAGGCACTCGATCCGCGTGTCTTTGTTGATGAGCGTTTCGGCCTGCCCACCGTGCGCGACATCATTGCCGAGCTTGATAAGCCGGGCCGCGACCCACGCCCGGGCTTTAAAACCGCGACTTTTGCCGACGGCATCGATGACATTAAGGACTTGAAACCCGGCATGATGCTGGAAGGCACCGTCACAAACGTTGCGGCCTTTGGTGCCTTCGTCGATATCGGCGTGCATCAGGACGGACTTGTCCATGTTTCGCAGCTTGCCGACCGCTTCGTCAAAGACCCGCATGAAGTGGTCAAGGCTGGCGATGTGGTGAAGGTGCGCGTGACGGAAGTTGATGTGCCACGCAAGCGCATCGGCCTCACAATGCGCAAAGACGGCGGCGAAGCCCCTGCCCCGCGCAACGATGCCCCACGCGATGCAAGGCCCGCGGCCAAGCAGAACTTTGCCCCGCGCAAACAGGAACAACCGTCAACCGGCGGTTTTGGTGCAGCCCTTCTGGAAGCGATGAAGAAGAAGTAGCCAAGTGCGACAGCGCAGCCCCTCATCCTGAGGGGCGACTTGAGCTTCGCGAAAGGCGCCGTCTCGAAGGGCGAGGGGCGGCTCAAAAAGCATAATAGATGCATTTCCCCTCGTCCTTCGAGACGCCGTTTTCAACGGCTTCTCAGGATGAGGGTGGTGGCGGCAAAAAACTTTTCAAAAACGCTATATCTTATTCCCGATTGGAAAGCCGGTTGAGACTTTTCTCACCGGCATATCATCGGTGGGAATGATCCAGCCACCGCGAATGGCGATGCGAACCTCATCGCCTTCTTCCAATCTCACTGGGTCGCGCACCTCAAAATGCAGCTGGATATCTGGTTTTGCGATAGAGTGTGCTTCGATGCGTGAACCACCACCGCGATAGATCGAACGTTTCACGCGCACCGGAATGCCGCCGGTTTCAGTCAACTGCAAATCCTCGGCCCTGACACAGAATTTTGCATTCGCACGTGGCATTTCAATGCCAGAACAACGCACCTGCGCACGGCTTCCCAGCACCAGCGCCTCGCAATGCCCCTGCTGCGCGAAGGAAAGTACCTCCGCAGGCAAAACCATGCCGTGAGCGATAAAGGACGCGACCATTTCGCTCGCAGGTTCTTCATAAAGCTTGCGTGGTGTGTCGAACTGTTGAAGCTTGCCATGATCAAGCACTGCGATACGATCCGCGAGCGCCATGGCCTCAGCCTGATCGTGGGTGATGTAGATAATCGTCGTGCCGGTACGCTTGTGGAATGAGGCAAACTCATCTTCCATCGAAGCGCGCAGATGCACATCGAGATTGGCAAGCGGCTCATCGAACAGCACCAGCGATGGTGCAGCCACAAGACAACGAGCCAGTGCCACACGCTGCCGCTGACCACCAGACAAATTAGCCGGGCGACGATCACCGAAACCATCGAGATCGACCAGCGCCAGGGCTTCCTTCACACGGCGTTCGCGCTCGGCCTTGGTAACCTTTGCCACGCGCAGACTATAACCGACATTTTCGGCAACCGTCATATGCGGCCATAGCGCGTAATTCTGGAAGACAATGCCGACTTGCCGCTTTTCCGGCGGCACATTACCGTCAACATGCGAGACGCGCTTTTCGCCGATATGAATTTCACCACCATCAAGCTCTTCAAAACCTGCAATCATGCGCAAAAGAGTGGTCTTCCCACAGCCTGAAGGTCCAAGAATGGCAACAAACTCGCCGTCCTTCACGTCCAATGACACTTCAGACAGAGCCTGAAATTCATTGAAAGTCTTGGAAACCTGATCAATTTTCAGTCGCGCCATGGCAGCACTCCATTTGGAAAACGTCGCGCAAACAGATTGGTTGCAAGCATCAGTATGAATGTTACCGCAACGGCCAAAATGGAAATGGCCGCTGCATAAGCGGAATCCCCGGCTTGCTCAAAAGAGAACATAACTACGCCCAACGTCTCTGATCCTGACGCCCAGAGAAGCGCGGAAACGGTCAGTTCGCAAAAGGCAGTCATGAATATGAGCACACCACCTGCAAGCGTAGCCGGAGCCACCAGCGGAAATATAATGGTTCGCAGACGATAGAAAAGTCCAGCGCCTGCAATTCGGGCCGCCTCCTCCAGTGCTCGGTCGATCTGGTGAAGGCCAGCCACCGTTGGCCGCAAGGCCAGCACGAAGAAGCGCGCAAGATAGGCAAACAGGATGATCCAGATCGTATTGTAGAGACTGACACCTACGACCGGAAACGGCTTCAGGAACAATAACAAGCACGCAATCGCCAGCACCACACCGGGCAATGCGTAAGGCATCTCGGCTGCAAAGTTGAGGATCGGCGTCCAGCGTCGTTTGCGCCATGCCAGCATATAGGCAAGCGGGACGGCAAGCAGAATCGCAAAGAGAGCCGCTGCCAGTGAAAGCATTATGCTGTTCACAAAAGCCCGCGCGGCACCCCCATGTTCAAGCATAACAAAGCGGAAGTTTTCTGACGTTGCGGTCGCAAATGTCAGCGGCACGCCATAAGCGGGAACAAGAGCGGACAGCGTGAGCCCGATAAGCGGCAGAAACAGCACAATAATGATGAGCAGCCACGCGGCAATTTCTGCCAACAAACGCCATGAGCCAAGTGCGAAAGGCGCAGATGGCAGCGAGGTTGAAACAATGCGGAAATCACGTCTGCGCGTCGCATAATCCTGTGCCGCGATCCCCGCCATGGCAATCAATCCGATCAGCACAGAAAGCACAGCAACGCTGGACAGCACAGCAGGCCCACCGCCTGCAAGACGTTGATAAATCAACGTGGGCAAAACCAGATAGTTGGACGGAATGCCGAGAAATGCCGGAATGCCGAAATTACCAACGCAGGAGACAAAAGCCCGTGCAGCAGCACCAATGATTGAGGGCGTCATTAGCGGCAGAATGATCGTGCGCAGAACCGTCCATTTACTGGCACCGGCACTTAAGCCCGCTTCGACCAGCTCACGTGGTAGCTTTCGCAGGCCTGCACGCACGATCAGAAATACCAGTGGGCCATATTGCACCCCCAGCAGAAAGATGATGCCCCATACCGAATAGAGCGGATTGCGACTACCGAGCGGTGGAGCCATACCAATGATTTTAAGAAGCTGGCTCGATGGCCCAAACAGCTGCAGCCATGCCAATGCAGTGACCTGCGGGGCAATGAGAAGCGGTGTGACATAAAAAAGAACGAAGACGTTGCGTCCGCGCATGTTTGTGAGGCCGACAAGCAATGCAGCAGCAATACCAAAGACCAGCGCTAGCAACGTTCCGCCAATGCCGATCTGCAAAGAATGCCAGGTCGCTACCCATGTCGATTGATTACCGAGCGTCTCGACTAGCACCGAAGTCGAAAACTTGCCCTGCGGCGCAACGAGCTCAACAAGCAAGCGTGCCATCGGCAAAAGCGACAGCACAGCTACGATCAAGGTTATTCCAATGATCAGGGCCGCATCACGGCCCTGAATATCTCGAAACATGCGCATAAAAACGTCTTGCCTTATCCGCCGAAGAGTTCGGAAAACTGCTTCTTGTCAACGCCAGTCTGCTCCAGCACCTTCTGAGTGTCGATAGGCATGATATTGATCTTGGTGCCTTCCGGTAGCCAGGCAGGACGACCAACGCCTTCCTTGGCAGGCAGATAACCCTGCTCAAGTGCAAGCTTCTGACCATCATCTGACAGAATGAAGTCCACGAATTTCTTGGCACCATCAACGTTCTTCGCAGTCGCCATAATTGCAACCGGTTCGGTCACGGCGGGCACACCTTCCGATGGGAAGACGAACTCGATTGGCGAGCCTTTTGCTTTTGCATTCAGCGCCATAAAGTCCACGAGAATGCCGTAAGGCTTTTCACCACTGGCAACCGATTTCAGCACAGCACCATTGCCTTTGACGCTTGCCAGTTCATTGGTCTTGAGATTCTTGAAATAATCCCAGCCGAGATCTTTGTTAAGCGCGAAACCACTCAGAAGGTAAGCTGCGGCACCCGAGTAAAGCGGGCTTGGCATAACCACCTGCCCCTTATACTCAGTGGTCGCAAGATCTGCCCAATGTTCAGGCTTCTGGCTCGCACCCGTATTATAGGCGATGCCGGTGGTGATCAGCTTGGAACCGAAATAGGTCTTGTCGGCGTCATAGCTATCCGCTGCAAAACCATCAACCTTGGCGTCCGCATAGGCGAGCAGGCGCTTATCCTTCTTCAGACCTTCCATCGTCACTGCATCGGCGATGAGGAGAATGTCAGGCTGTGGTGCGCCGGCCGAAAATTCAGCCGCAAGCTTGGTGAGAAGTTCGCTCGTGCCCGAACGGAAAATCTGAACATCCGTATCCGGGTTTGCCTTGCGGAACGCCTCGACGGTCTTTGCCGCGTCTGCTTCAGGCTGTGACGTATAAAGCGTCAGCGTATCGGCCTGAGCGACAGCGATAGAGAGAGCAAGAAGAGCAGGAATGGCACTGGCCCGCTTCAGCATCTTGTTCATGGAGTTGGCTCCTCGAATTTCTGTGTGATTTTCCGCAGTGTGTCCTGCCGCTCCGGCATGACGGCGCTGCATACGGGCCGAAAGGGCGCAGATACTGTCGTATTGAGAAGCGCGATCATTCCTGTTCATGACTCACCTGTCAAACAAGCTCTAAAACATATGCCTCAAAATCGGAACCGATTTTGAAAAGCAAAATGCCCTCCGGCAGATTTCTATTCTGCAGAAGGGCATCTATCACTTGAATAGATCGATTTCACCTTCCGCATCTCTTCCGACTTGGAAGCGATGCGGATGCCATAACGGGCTTTGGCTTCAATTATATGACAGTGTGAGGCAGCTTTAGATGATTATCCCGGCTGCATGTGCCACCTGTGCACCAGCTTCATAATAGGCTTCACGCAAGCCGCGGAAATTCTGTGCCTTGGGATCGGTGACAGGCAAAGGCAGATCATCCTCGGAAATCGCGCCGGAAACGAGTTCTGCCAGCAAACGTCCGAATACGGTGCCCGGTGCAATACCGCGACCATTATATCCGGAGAAGCCAACCACATTCCGGTCAAGACGATGGAACTTCGGCAGGCTGTCATTGGTCATACCGATCTTGCCATACCATTCGGCTTCAAACTCGACATTTCCGATCTGCGGGAACAGGCGCTTCAACGATTTTTTAGCCCATGCCGTATGAACGGCCGCGCCCGTATTGCGCAACGCTCCAACGCTGCCAAACACCAGACGGCCTTGGCTGTCGAAACGGAAAGACGATAGAACTTCCTTCGTATCCCAAGCGCCCTGACGTTCTGGCAGAATGCTCTTTTTTAAATTGTCGGAAAGCGGCTTGGTCGCCATGTTGAAATAAGGCAGATGCACCAATTCCGCGCGAACCTCTGCCCAAGGCACATTGGTATAGGCATTGGTTGCGACCACAACCCAGTCAGCTGTCACAGTACCTGTGGCAGTCTTCACCACCCACTTGCCATTCTGCTCGGTGGCACCCGTTACCGGGCTTGCAGTATAGATTTGCGCGCCTGCTGCAACCGCTGCATGTGCCAGACCGCGCACATAAGCAAGCGGCTGAATCGTACCAGCCCGCAGATCAAGCAGCGATCCGGCATAGGCTTTCGTGCCAACCTTGGCTTCGGTTTCCTTCGCATCAAGCAGCTTCACATTGGCACCGCGCCGCGCCCATTGCTCATAGCGATCTTCAAGTTCCTTGAGACCGTTCTTGCCAACAGCGCAATGCAGCGTTCCCTGCTTTTCAACTTCACAGCTGATCTTATGCTTCTCAATCAGTTCAAACACCAACTTCGGCGCATTTCCAAGAACGTCGAGCAAACGATCGCCGTGCTTTTGGCCTAGCACACCTGGCAGATCATCAGGCATGACCCACATGCCAGCATTGACCAGACCGACATTGCGACCCGAGCCGCCATAGCCGATTTCGATCCCTTCCAGCACGATTGCTTTCGTGCCCTTTTCCGCAAGATGCAGCGCCGTAGAAAGGCCGGTAAATCCGCCGCCGACAATCACCACATCGGCGGTCAAATCGCCTTTAAGCGTTGTGGTCTTCGGTGCGGCTGGAGCGGTCTTTTCCCAAAGGCCATGAGAGCGCGGATCGTTGAGCATGAACGGCAACCATTTCATATGATGAAAAACAGACGGCATTTATCGCCAAAACTATTTCACGTGCTGGCAGTCTCAAAGACAGCAATATTTATGCAACAATTCATTCCCGTTCGGAATGAACTAAGCCTGAATAGTCTGTGTTGCCGACCTGCCCCGCGATCCACTGACAGAACACCTGTGTCAGCGGGTTCTCAAGCTTGCCTTCGGGAACCACCAGATAATAGTCATTCTCGGTACGCATCGGCTGCTCAAAAAGCATAACCAGTTCGCCGTTACGCAATTCCTGTTCGATCAGATAAAGCGGCAACAGCGCAAAGCCAAGACCTGCGAGAGCAGCACCGATCACCATCGAAAACTGATCAAAGCGATGGCCACGATAGGCAGACTTGCCTTCCACTCCGCAGCTTTCAAACCATTGCGCCCACATCTTGGGGCGCGTCGCCAGATGCAACAGCGGCTCATCTTCCAGCTCTTCCGGGGTTGCCGGATGGCGCGCTTTGAGAAGACTCGGACTTGCAACAGGCACAATCACCTCTGAGCACAGGAAGGCGCAGGTCGCATGTGCCCAGACCGGCTGGCCATAATGGATGGCAAGATCGAAAGGCTGTTCTTCAAAGTCGAAAACGCCGGAACGTGAGGCCACATTGATTGCGATACCGGGATGCTTTTCAATAAAATCTGGAATGCGCGGCATTAGCCAGCGCGTACCAAAGGTCGGCAGCGTTGCCACACTAAAGGAAGAGGTCGATTGCGCAGACGCCATGGCGCGCAACATCGTATCCTCAGTCTGATTGAGCAGACGCCGCACTTCCGGCAGGAACTTTCGCCCTGCGTCAGAGAGGAGAATGCGCTGGCGGATGCGCTCAAACAGCAATACACCGAGCTGGCTTTCGAGATCCTTGATCTGACGGCTGACAGCACTCTGGGTGAGATTGAGTTCATTGGCGGCTTGCGTGAAACTGCCATGTCGGGCCGCACATTCAAACGCCTGTAGCGTGGCAATGTCGGGGATCAGTCTCCTGCTAAGCTTCATTCCAATCTCGCATTAACATAGTTGCGTTCGTCGCGATCATAACGGCAAAACGGCTGATATGATACATTTTCATCATAATCCCGGCATGTTCCTCCCGCAAATAACATGTCCGTCCCCAAGATGACACAAGTTCTACGGAAGCTTTCGCAATGAACGAGCATAAATTCATTTCGCCAGACGCCATTCGCTCTGCGTTCTCAGCAGCGATGTCGGCCATGTATAAGCAAGAAGTGCCTGCCTATGGCACATTGATGGAGCTCGTCGCCGACGTTAACGCCAAGGTTCTGGCGGATGACACTCATCTGCACGAGCGCCTGACGGAAACCGACTCGCTCGAGCGCATTTCCGAAGAGCGTCACGGCGCAATCCGCCTCGGAACGGCTGCTGAACTTTCCATGATGCGCCGCGTTTTCGCTGTCATGGGCATGTTTCCGGTCGGTTATTACGATCTGAGTGCTGCTGGTGTGCCTGTGCATTCCACCGCCTTTCGCCCGATCGACGACGCAGCACTCAAGCATAATCCGTTCCGCGTTTTCACCTCTCTGCTGCGTCTTGATCTGATTTCAGATGAAAAGCTGCGTGAAGAATCGGAAGAGGTCCTTTCCAAACGCAATATCTTCACGCCGGGCGCTATCGCTCTCGTCGAGAAGGCAGAGGCTGAGGGCGGTTTGAGTGATGCAGACGCCAAGGCATTGGTTACGGAAGTTCTCGAAACTTTCCGTTGGCACGACCATGCCAATGTCAGCGCCGATCTTTATCATCGCCTCCACGATGCACATCGCTTGATTGCTGACGTCGTGTCGTTCAAAGGCCCACACATCAACCACCTGACCCCGCGCACCCTCGATATCGATGCCGTTCAGGATCAAATGCCAGAACGCGGCATTAACCCGAAAGCCGTTGTTGAAGGCCCGCCAACCCGCAAATGTGCGATTCTTCTGCGTCAGACCTCGTTCAAGGCACTGGAAGAAGAAGTCTCGTTCATCGGTGAAGATGGCAAGTGGACACCTGGCTCGCATACCGCTCGTTTCGGCGAAATCGAACAGCGTGGCGTCGCTCTCACACCAAAGGGCCGTACGCTTTACGACAAGCTGCTCAACGACACCCGCGCAGTTGCACGCCCTGCCCCTGATGGTTCAAACTCGGCTGAATATGTGAAGGCGCTGAGCGACACCTTTGCGGCTTTCCCTGACACATGGGCTGGCATTCGCGAAGAAGGCCTTGGTTATTTCGCCTATTCGGTCAAGGATGCCGCACGTCTTGCAGCCTTCAGACCAGATACCGATATTGAGACCCTGATCGAAGGCGGCGCAGTCCAGTTCGATCCGATCATCTATGAAGACTTCCTGCCGGTCAGTGCCGCTGGTATCTTCCAGTCCAATCTGGGCGACGACGACGCGCAGGATTTTGTGGAAAGCCCGAACCAGAAGCGTTTCGAGGAAGACCTTGGCGCCAAAGTTCTTAATGAATTCGAGCATTATGCTCGTATCGAACGCGAATCCATCGAAGCTGTACAGGCCCGCCTGAGCGGTCTTGAAGCAGCAGAATAATAATAAAGCAGTTTAAGAGGATAAACATGAACACCGCTGTTAAAAAACTCGACGTGAAAAAAGAAGCCGCTGATCTGCTTTCCAAGCTTGGTGTTGACGCCTCAATCTACACGTCGGGCGACCTCGCTGGCTTCAGCCCGGTCTCCGGTGAACAGATCGCTTCGATCAAGACCCACAGCAAAGAAGATGCAGTCAAGATCATCGACAAGGCTGACGAAGCTTTCCGCGCATGGCGCACTGTTCCAGCTCCAAAGCGTGGCGAACTGATCCGTCTCTTGGGTGAAGAACTCCGCGCTTCCAAGGAAGATCTCGGCCGTCTCGTTTCGCTCGAAGCTGGCAAGATTCCTTCGGAAGGCCTCGGCGAAGTACAGGAAATGATCGACATCTGCGATTTCGCAGTCGGTCTGTCGCGTCAGCTCTACGGTCTTACCATCGCAACCGAACGCGCTGGCCATCGCATGATGGAAACCTGGCATCCGCTCGGCGTTGTCGGCGTTATCTCGGCCTTCAACTTCCCAGTTGCTGTCTGGGCATGGAACTCCGCTCTCGCTATCGTTTGCGGTAACGCAGTTGTCTGGAAGCCATCGGAAAAGACCCTGCTCACCGCTATTGCATGTGACGCAATCCTGAAGCGCGCCATCAAGCGTTTTGGCGATGCTCCAGAAGGTCTGGCTGAAGTCGTACTCGGTGACCGTACTGTTGGTGAAGTTCTCGTTGACAGCCCGAAGGTTCCTGTTCTTTCGGCAACCGGTTCGACCCGCATGGGCCGCGAAGTTGGTCCACGCCTTGCAAAGCGTTTTGCTCGTGCAATCCTCGAACTCGGCGGCAACAATGCCGGTATCGTCTGCCCATCGGCAGATCTCGACATGGCACTCCGCGCAATCGCTTTCGGCGCAATGGGCACCGCTGGTCAGCGTTGCACCACGCTCCGTCGTCTGTTCGTGCACGAAAGCGTTTATGATGCTCTCGTTCCACGTCTTCAGAAGGCATATGCCAGCGTTTCCGTCGGCTCGCCGCTCGAAACTACTGCTCTCGTTGGTCCATTGATCGACAAGGTTGCTTTCGACAACATGCAGAAGGCACTCAAGGAAGCAGCCGCTCACGGCGGCAAGGTACAGGGCGGCGAACGCGTCGATGCTGGCCATGAAAACGCTTACTATGTGCGTCCGGCTATCGTCGAAATGCCAAAGCAGCAGGGTCCAGTTCTCGAAGAAACCTTCGCTCCGATCCTTTACGTCATGAAGTATTCTGACTTCGACGACGTGCTGGCGAGCCACAACGAAGTTGGCGCAGGTCTGTCCTCGTCGATCTTCACGCTCAACCTGCAGGAAGCAGAACGTTTCCTTTCGGTTGAAGGTTCGGATTGCGGCATTGCCAACGTCAACATCGGCACTTCGGGTGCTGAAATCGGCGGCGCATTCGGCGGCGAAAAGGAAACTGGCGGCGGTCGTGAATCGGGTTCGGATGCGTGGAAAGGCTATATGCGCCGTGCGACCAACACCGTAAACTATTCGAAGGCTCTGCCGCTCGCACAGGGCGTTTCCTTCGACATCGACTAATCGGTCTGATTTCGGATCAAAAGAAAACCCCGCTTTTGGCGGGGTTTTTTATTGGCTTAATCTTTGAATTGGCACAACGCATCAACCGGTTGAGATTTTTGCAATGACGCGGCGAGAATGGTGCTTTCTCGAGAACCGGAGCGGAGTGTACTTTAAGGTACATGAGCACCGGAAGCACAGAGAAGCGCCATTTGCAGACCGTCAGTGCGTAAATATCGACTGGTCGATCAGCCCATGCGTTCGGAGGCGAATGAACCGGGAGAGGCCGGGAATACGACGGTGCGATTGCCGTTGAGGAATGAACGGTGATGGATATGCGCGTGAACGGCACGCGCCAAAACCTGCGCTTCGACATCACGTCCGATGGATACGTAATCCGCAGCACTCTGCGCATGGGTTACACGCGCCACATCCTGCTCAATGATCGGACCTTCATCAAGATCAGCGGTGACATAATGTGCGGTAGCACCAATCAGCTTCACACCGCGCTCATAGGCCTGCTTATACGGGTTCGCACCCTTGAAAGACGGCAGGAAGGAGTGATGGATATTGATGATGCGGCCCGACATTTTCTGGCAGAGCGGGTCTGACAAAACCTGCATATAACGCGCAAGAACCACCAGTTCAGTGCCGGTATCGTTGACGATATCAAGAAGGCGCTGCTCGGCCTCTGGCTTGTTAGCCTTGGTTACAGCGACGTGATGGAAGGGAATGTCGTGGTTCACGACGACCTTCTGGTAGTCAAAATGGTTCGACACGACACCGACGATATCGATTGGCAGTGCCCCGATCTTCCAGCGATAGAGGAGATCGTTGAGGCAATGACCAAAACGCGACACCATCAGCAATGTCTTGGTGCGATGTGCATTGTCGTGGAAATCAAAATTCATCTCGAAAGGTGCAGCGATCGGTGTAAAGCCGTCGCGCAAAGCATCAAGCGGCACGCCTTCCTCAGAAATGAAGCTAACCCGCATGAAGAAGCGGCCAGTATCCAAATCGTCAAACTGCGCACTGTCGACGATGTTGCAACCCTTGCCCGACAAATAACCGGAAATAGCGGCAACGATGCCACGCGTGGATTTACAGGTGACGGTCAGGACAAAGTTATGCATCGGACTTCCTCAAAAGCATTCCCAGCAAAAGTACGGAGCGGTTTACGCCGTACATTGCGTAAAAACTAAATGATAGAGCGGTTCGTATTATTCAGTTTAACCAGAACTGTTCTATCGTGCAGGCACAACCACATCGTGATTTCTACTGCACGACGCAGTGCCAGCCATGCCAGAATGCGTAATGCACTGACCGGATTGCGCTATCAAGTGCTTTACGCGGCAGATGTCGTGAATTTGGCCTGCTCGTTATACGGTGGACGTGACCTTGGCGAGATTACGCGGCTTGTCTGGATCAAAGCCCTTGCGGCGTGTCACTGCTTCAATGATACGATAATAGTTGATCAGCGACACAAGCGGGTCGAGATGTCCATTGCCGGTGCTGGCCGATGGTATGCGATAACCTGGCACTTCAGCATTTCCAAATGATACAAGGTTGGCACCAAACGAGCCGAGACGGTTGAGTGCTTCAATGCTTGTTTTCAATGCCTCGTCCCGCGGGATGAAAGAGATAATTGGAAAGCCATCTTCCACCAGACGCATCGGGCCGTGCATCAATTCTGCGAGCGAGAAAGCTTCTGCATGGATGTTCGCCGTTTCCTTGGCTTTCAGCGCCGCTTCAAGCGAAATGGCATAGGCTGTGCCGCGTCCACCTGTGAACAGCGACCGGGCATTGAAAAGCAGATCTTCGACTGTCTCACGGCCTTCGGGCTTCGTCGCAGCGAGCGCTTCCGGCAAGCGTCCCAATCCGACTTGCAATCCTTTGTCCTCGCTTGCCGCAGCGACAACCCCAGACAGTGCGGCCACAGACGCGATGAAAGACTTGGTTGCGGCAACGCTTTTTTCTTCACCAGCGTGAAGTGCCAGGACAATATCGGCAGATTTTGCCAGTGAGCTATCAGTGACATTCACCACCGCGACGGTCGTTGCACCACCACGTTTTGCTGCCTCCTGCACGGCAATAATGTCGGGACTTGCGCCCGATTGCGACACGGTAAAATGCAGACCACCCTCCAGTTTCAGCTTCGCGCCATAAACGGAGGCCACTGATGGACCAATCGAGGCAACGGGAATGCCGGTGGCGATCTCCATCAGATATTTGAAGAATGTAGCCGCATGATCGGAAGAGCCACGTGCAGCGGTCGTGATCACCCAAGGCGAATTTTCAAACAGCCGCCCGATCTCCGCAAATGTTGCCGCCTCTGCTGCAAGAAGTTTCGCCACCACAGATGGCGACTGTTCGGTTTCCTGTAGCATCAATGATGGGGCAGTCTGCATGATCATTCTCCGGAAAAGAAAAGTCTGCACGAGGCAGACTTTCTTCATATCAATGTTGCGGCTGTGGCTCCACCGCCGTTTGTGTGTTTTTTGCGTCAGGTTCCTTGATACGGAACCATGCCACATAGAGCGCGGGAAGGAACAGCAGCGTAATGGCCGTACCGGCAATGATGCCGCCCATCATGGCATAGGCCATCGGCCCCCAGAACACCTCACGCGCAATGGGGATCAGTGCCAGACTTGCAGCTGCTGCTGTCAGCGCAATCGGCCGCATACGGTGCTGACTGGCCATCACGACAGCATCCCAAGGATGAATGCCATCGGTTATATGCTCCTCTACCTGCACGATCAGAATGACCGAATTTCGGATGAGAATACCGATGAGTGCCAACACCCCAAGGATCGCCACGAAGCCAAGTGGCTTGCCACTTGGAAGCAGTGCTGCAACCACGCCAATCAGACCCAGCGGAGCCACTGCCACCACGAGGAACAACCGCTGGAAGCTCTGCAATTGCAGCATCAGCACTGTTGCCATGACGAACAGCATCAGTGGCACCACAGCCGCAATCGGCCCCTGACTCTTGCCACTTTCCTCAACTGTGCCAGCCGTTACAACGGAATAGCCAGCGGGGAGCTTATCGACGAACGCCTTCACCGAAGGTTCAAGTTCTTTGACGATAGTATCCGGCATCGTTTTATCAACGATACCAGCAGCAACCGTTATCGTTGGAATGCGCGAACGGCGATAAATCACCGGCTGCTCAAGCTCGTAGCGGAAATTGGCAATAGCTGCCAGCGGCACCGAACTGCCGTTGCCAGTCGCAATCTGCAGGCTTTGCAATGTGTCGATGGAATCGCGTTCATGCTTCTGCGCGCGAACAATGACATCGATGAGATAAATTGAATCGCGAACCTGCGTGATGCTGATGCCGCCAACAACGCCGTTCAATGTCGTGGCAATATCCTTGGATGAAATGCCAAGCTTCCGCGCTTTATCCTGCATCACGTCGACACGGATAACGCGCCCCGGTTCATTCCAGTTGTAGTTGACAACACCGAGCCGCTTATCAGCACTCATAATGCCAGCAAAATCCTGAGCAATGCCGCGCAGCTTCTGAACATCAGGGCCGGAAATGCGATACTGCACCGGACGCCCGACCGGCGGTCCAAGTTCAAGGAATTTCACAAACGTATCTGTACCCACATAATCCT
>Ga0308157_10001914_pt1 | contig 38168 bp, 41 predicted proteins | sample PhyBR1_FD_201035 | JGI IMG/M metagenome (GOLD analysis project Ga0308157, IMG submission 201035) | Phyllosphere microbial communities from UC Gill Tract Community Farm, Albany, California, United States - DLSLB.R1 | ecosystem: Host-associated > Plants > Phyllosphere > Unclassified | place: USA... | reverse complement strand
ATAAGATCTACATACTTGTTCACTGCTTCCTCCACCTGAGCTTCAGATAGAACGGGAGTTAAAATGAAAACAGTTTCGTAATTGTTCATAATGTTAAAAAATTTGTTAATTATTTCGAGGTGCAAAAGTAGGAAATATATTTATAATATACAATAATGCAGTAGGATTTTGTTAAATAATAGGTACAAGTAACCATAACTTTATGGCAGGCAAAATTACATTTCTTGTAAAAGGAGCTTTTTCCCGCTCTCACTACTCGCTTTTCTCTTGTTTTCGGCGGCGGCAAAGCCGCCGCCGAAAACAAGAGAAAGAGCTCAGACATGCCGTTCGATCGGGGCTAGGAAATGACAGCGTTTAACATTTACGTAAAAGTTCTTCAAATTTTCCAAAACCATCTGACAGATTTTTCATTCCGGAAATTTTAGTACTATTAATTTAGATTAAAATAAACAATTAATCTTTCTCTTTCCGTATCTCTTCCAGGAAACCAACCTTAATAAGATCATACAGAGAATGCCTGCTGACAAGAATTGAGGTAATGGAAGAAACCATTCCGGCAAGCATCAGATGGAATATTAATGAATGCCTATCGGTCATTTCCAGAACAATAATGGCTGATGTAAACGGAGCTCGTGTAATACCGGTTAAAAAAGCAACCATTCCTCCGAGAACTACTACATTGGTTTCATTCGGGCTCAGATCAATAAACCCTGAAATTACGGAACCTACAGTGGCACCTGCCGTTAAAGCCGGTGCAAAAATACCTCCCGCACCTCCGGAAGTAAAGGATAGCGCAGGCCCTAACATTCTTAAAACAGGAACATACCAGTCTTCGTGTTTTTCATCAGTGTAAAGAATACGCTCCATGATTTCTTTTCCGGAACCCAAAATTTCACGATTAATGAAGAAGGCGACGGATGCAATAATTAATGCGGAAATAATAAGAAAAGCAACATTGGCCCTGTCGGTTTTCAATTTCCTTTTTTTCCAGGCTGTAATTTTTAACATGATTACGGAAAGCTGACTGGCAAGAATTCCTGCAACTCCGGCAACAAGAATGATCGGGAACATGACCATTAATGAAACATCATTGGTTTTCGGATAACCTAAATATAAATAAGATCCGGCCAGTGTCTGAGCCGTAAGACCGGCAATAATAACAGCCGTAAATAAGGCGGTTTTAAAATAATTGATGTGAGTTTTCGAAAGTTCCTCCACAGCAAAAACAATTCCGCCGAGAGGGGTGTTGAAAGCTGCGGCAAGTCCGGCGGCAGCACCTGTCATGATCATATTTTTCTTGGAAATCTTAGGCCACCAATCAGGAAGATATTCATTTACCTTTCTGAAAACGGAACCGGCCACCTGAATCGTAGGACCTTCCCGGCCAACCGCACCGCCTCCGATAACTAAAATGACGGATGAAAGTATTTTGAAAACTATAATTTTTAGGCTTAATAGACTTCGTATTTTTTTATGCTCTTTCGGATTGGCAAGCTCTACCGCGGCCATCACCTGCGGAATGCCACTGCCTTTAGCATACGGAGCAAATTCTTTCACCAGCCACCACGACAATACAAAACCGATGGGAGCAATAATGAAAATCATCCACAGATGCCAGTTTAGGATATAATTCAGAAGATGTTCTCCCCAGGCAAAGATTTTAGCGTACATCACTGCTACAAATCCCGTAATTACGGAACCGATCCAAAAAGGAACGGCCTGCAGCAGATTATGCTTCAGCTGTTCGTTGTGAATATTGTCGAAGGACTTTTTTAAAGATCTTCGAATTAGGATTAAAAATTTCAGCATTCTGTACATTAGGATGATCTGGATAAAAATACAGAAATTATATTTGGTTTAAAAATTTATCATTATTTAATACAATACAAAAAAACCTCCGAAAAAAATCCGAAGGTTTTATATTGTAAGATATTTCGACAAGCTCAACATGACATTTGCATCAATTATAACTTATCAGTCATCATTTATAGATTATATTTCTGTGTTCAGATCCCAGTTTTCAAGGTAATCATGAACGTGCTTCAGCATCATTCCTCCTAAAGAACCGTCTACTACTCTGTGGTCGTATGAGTGAGACATAAACATTAAGTTTCTGATCGCGATTACATCTCCGTCCGGAGTTTCAAGAACGGCAGGTTTTTTAACGATCGCTCCGATTGCCAGAATAGCAACCTGAGGTTGAGGAATAATCGGGGTCCCCATTAAGTTTCCAAAACTTCCTACGTTGGAGATGGTATAAGTTGCACCCTGCGTATCTTCAGGTCTTAATTTTTTATTTCTTGCTCTGTATGCCAGATCATTAATTGCTTTTGCCAGTCCTGAAAGTGATAACTGATCTGCATTTTTAATGACAGGAACAATAAGGTTTCCGTCCGGTAAAGCGGTTGCCATACCGATATTGATGTTTTTCTTTTTAATGATGTTTTCACCGTTAATAGAAACGTTGATCATCGGGAAATCCTGGATGGCTTTTACTACTGCTCTCACGAAAATCGGCATGAAAGTAAGCTTTTCGCCTTCACGTTTTTCAAAGAGAGATTTATTTTTATTTCTCCATTTAACAACGTTGGTTACGTCTGTTTCGATGAAAGAAGTTACGTGTGGAGCAATTTGTTTTGCTTTCACCATATTTTCAGCGATGATCTTTCTCATTCTGTCCATTGGAATGATCTCATCACCTGCAGCAGCCGTGATTGTTGAAGCAGGAGCTGATGTCGCCACAGGTTTTGCAGCTGGAGCAGTCTGTTGTGCCGATGCAGCTTGTGGAACAGGCTGATTGCCTCTGTTTTTAACGTATGTTAAAATATCTTCTTTGGTAATTCTTCCTTCCAGACCGCTTCCATTGATGGATTTCAGTTCAGTTTCGGAAATATTTTCCTGTTGTGCAATTGATTTTACAAGTGGAGAAAGATAAAGATCTCCCGAAAATTCTGTGGAAGCAGATACTTTTAACGGTTCTTCGATCGTTTTTAAGATTTCGGCATCCGGAGCAGAAGCAGGAGTTTCTGTAACGGTTTCTTCTGAAGCTGTGTTTCCTCCTTCTCCTTCAATCTCTAAAATAGCAATAGCTTCGCCTACTTTTGCAACCTCGTCTTTCTGTTTTAAAATCTTTACGATTTTCCCCGAAACTGGTGTCGGAACGTCTGAATCTACTTTGTCAGTTGCAATCTCCACTACGGAATCATCTTCTTTCACATTATCTCCTTCGTTGAATAACCAGGTGATAATTGTCGCTTCCATAACACCTTCTCCCATGGAAGGAAGCAATAATTTGTACTCTGCCATTTTTAATTTTTAGATTTTGACAAATATATAAAAAAAATCGATTTTTTTATGAAATATTAAATTTTAGAAAAATTCGATGTAAATATTCTCTCCCACGTTCAGTCCAAACAGAGACTTGGCGCCGTTTTTTTTGCTTCCTTTATAGATGGTTAACTCCAAAAGCTGGCTATCATTGAAAATTGCAGCAGATTGCCCGTGATATTCCGTCTCTCTTTCCCAGTCGGAAACCACTTCCGTGTGACTGGAAAATATTCTTGAAAGACTTAAATTTCTGAATTTTATGGTGAAATTTTCATACCCTTTGCCCGAACTTTCAAAAAAATCTTTGCTGATATTTGATATTATATTTCCGAAATTATCAATATAAGTAACCTCTCCGATAATCATTTTTTCAGAGTCATTAAAAACCGGTTTTGGGAACAGCAGCTGTTTGGCAGAATCGATCTTTCTTCCGATGACTTCAGGAAGTCCGCCATTGGCAAGATGTACCGCTGCAGGAACAAAAACATCGGTTGATGTAAAGTTGACAATATCATCAAATCTGTTGTTTAAGGTGATTTCATAAATTGCTTCGGGTTTAATGTCGAAAAAAACCAGGCTCAGAAGCCCGTTATCGGCAGCAATAAAATAATGTCCGTCTGCTTTATACAGGATGTTTTTTCTTGATTTGTTGTGGAAACTGTCCACAGAAAGGATATGAACCGTGTTTTTCGGAAAGTGCTTGTAGGCGTTTCTGACAATGTACGAAGTCTGTACAAGGTTAAAAGCCTGAATATCATGGGTAATATCAATAATGTTAACTTTCTGATTCAGAGAAAGTATACTGCCTTTTACAGCGGCAACTCTGTAATCCAAATTTCCGAAATCTGAAGTAAGGGTAATAATTGACATTGATTGTTTATAGAATGTAGAAATGCAAATTTATTTAAAATAAAAAGAATGCCCGAATGATTGTGGAAAAGAATTTGATATAAATTTCCAAAAAAAGCTTTACATTTAAAATCTAAAATTAATAAAGATACTGCATGTTTGAGTTAACATATGATTTGGAGGATATCGATGCGAAAATCTTCTATGGAGTAAATAACCAATATTTCAATTTAATAAAATCTACATTTCCGACTCTTAAAATTACCGGCAGAGATCATTTTATCTTCGCTATGGGAAATCAGGAAGCCCTTGATATTTTTAAGCAGAAACTTGATGATATTGTAAATTATATCTCAAAAAATAATTCAATTGACCTTAAAGATGTTGAAAATATTCTCAATATAAAAGACGAAAATGAAAAGCAGCTTATTTTCGATCAGGATATTATTGTAAAAGGGGTGAACGGAAAGATCATCAAAGCCAAAACTACCAATCTTAAAAAGCTGGTTAAAGAAACAGAGAAAAAAGATATGGTTTTTGCGATCGGACCGGCAGGAACAGGTAAAACGTACACCAGTGTGGCTTTAGCAGCAAAGGCGTTACGGGATAAGGCTGTGAAAAGAATCGTTCTTACAAGGCCTGCTGTAGAAGCGGGGGAGAGCCTGGGCTTTTTGCCGGGTGACCTTAAAGAAAAGCTTGATCCGTATTTGCAGCCATTATATGATGCACTTCGTGATATGATTCCGCACGAAAAGCTGGAAGGTTTCATTGAGAAAAAAGTAATTGAAGTAGCACCGCTGGCTTTCATGAGAGGACGCACCCTAGATGATGCATTCGTTATTCTGGATGAAGCTCAGAATACCACGCATTCTCAGATGAAAATGTTTTTAACCAGAATGGGCATGAATGCCAAATTTATCATCACCGGAGATCCGAGCCAGGTCGACCTTCCGCCAAAACAGCAATCAGGGCTCAAAGAGGCTATGCGCATTCTGAAAGGTGTAAAGGAAATCGGGTTTGTGCATCTTACAGAAGAAGATGTTGTAAGGCACCCTGTTGTTAAAAAGATTATCCTGGCATATAATGAAGAAGAGAAGAAACTACGAAACGATTAAATATTTCATATATTCGTGATAAATCAGGATAAATTCTATCCTGATTTTTTTATTGTAAAATAAATATGTAAAGTTTTGGCATTTAAAAAAAAAGACTATTTTTGCCCATCGATTAATTAAAAACTATTAACAAAATGAAGAAAATTTTACTTCTAGCAGCAGTAGCTGTTATCGGGATGAGCGTTAAGGCTCAGGAAACCAGATTTGGTGCAAAAGCAGGTTATTCTCTATCTACCCTTAAACAAAAAGACAATTCCGGTTCTGAAAGTTCAGATCCGTTACATACTTTTTATGTAGGTGGTTTAGTAGAGCATAAATTCAGTGATAAGTTCGGTATCCAGGGTGAAGTTCTTTACTCTCCGCTTGGTGGTAAGGTAGATGAGTCAGGAGCTTTTGAAGGAGATTTCAGTGGCGATGTGCGCGTTAAAGCTAAAACTACTTTTGGAACTTTATTGATTCCGGTTTCTGCAAAATATTTTATTACTGAAAATCTATCAGTTTCCGGTGGTGCAAGCTTTGGAATCATTCTTTCTGCAAAAGCAAAATATGAGATTACAGGAAACGCATCTATGGGAGATCTAGGAACTGCATTTGGTCTTGGTGATAATGTTGATATCAAAGATCAGGTAAATAAACTTAATATTGCCCCTTTCATCGGAGCAGAATATATGCTTGAAAACGGATTGTTTTTTGATGCAAGATACAATTTAGGGGTTTCAAACCTTGCTAAAGATACTTCTGACGGTGAGAAATTAACCAATAGCTTTTTTCAAGTTGGTGTAGGTTTCAAATTCGGAGGAAACTAAGAATTATTTACATTAAAAACGTAAAGCGGTACAAAATTTGTTCCGCTTTTTTTTGTGGTTTTCAGATACCATATTTTTGTGTTGAAACAACCATTCAATAATTAAATACTTAAACTTATTAAAAAATGAAAAAACTATTATTACTGGGTGCTTTTGCACTTTTAGGTGGTGTTGCGCAGGCGCAGGAAGGTTTCAGACTTGGGGGTCACATCGGTGCTCCGCTTGGTGATGCTGCAGATGCGGCAAGCATAACGATTGGTATTGACGCAGCTTATATGTGGAATATTACAAAAGGACTGGATATTGGTGCTACTACAGGATATTCTCATTTCTTCGGAAAAGATAATGTTGATGATTTCGGCTTTATTCCAATTGCAGCTTCAGGAAAATATACTTTTAATAAAGTTCCGCTTTTTGTAGGCTTGGATCTGGGAGCAGCTATTTCTACAAGAGATTACATCAACAGTGGGTTATATGTAGCTCCAAGAGTAGGCTATCAGCTAAAGAATACCGAGCTTTATCTTGGATTCCAGAACATCGGAAGCAAATATAAGGACCCGTATTGGAGAGGTAACGACAGATTCAACTTCGGTGCGATCAATTTCGGGGCAAACTTTTTCCTGAGATAAATTTTTTTAAAATCAATCATATTTAACTCCAATTGCAAAATTGGAGTTTTTTTATTCATATAATTGTGAAAAGCTCAAACCTCTCTCATTAATACGATTTATACCCGTAAAATGCCAAAAAAAAGCAATGATATTAATCACGTTAACAAATTTTAATATCCGGTGGTGCCTCTGTAAATTTGCCGCCAGAAAGTATTAAATTTTTAAAAAAATGAAAAAAGTATTATTAGCAGGTGCTATTGCACTTTTCGGTTTATCCAATGCTCAGATTGCTAAAGGAACTGCATATTTATCAGGACAGGTAGGATATTCTTCAACTCAGAATAACAATACAGATTCTAAAGTAGAAGATTTTACTATTGTACCTACTGTTGGATATTTCGTAGGAAATAACGTGGCTGTTGGTTTAGGTGTGGGTTATGCAAACAGTTCTACAACTACAACAAATGCTTTAACTAATGTTGAGACTAAACTTTCAACGGATGCATTTGTAGTGGCTCCATTCGTAAGAAAATACTGGACTGTAGGTGAGAAATTATACATCTTCGGACAGTTAGAAGTTCCAATGGCATTCGGTAAAGATAAAGCTGAATACAGCGGTGCTTCATCTCAGTTCAATACTGAATCTAAATTCACTTCCATCGGAGTAAACGTAAAACCAGGTTTAGATTATTTCTTAAACAAAAACTGGTCTATCGAAGCTACTATCGGAGAATTCGGATACAACAACTTCAAGTACAAAGATCTTGACAAAAGCACTGATAACTTTAACTTCGGATTGAATTTATCTTCAGTTACTTTCGGTGTTAAATATGTTTTTGCTAAATAATAAACAAAACATATATCATTAAAAGTCCTAAGTTTTTTGCTTAGGGCTTTTTCCACTTATTTATTATACTAAAGAACCATGAAAAAATTACTCTTAGCCGGAGCTGTTGCGCTTTTCGGGCTTTCCAATGCCCAAATTAAAACAGGTACGCTTTATCTGTCTGGTCAGGCGGGCTATTCTCAGGAAAAAAATAATAATACGGACGACAAACTTCAGAATTTCAGCATTATTCCAACAGTTGGGGTCTTCATTGCTCCTAATTTGGCTGTCGGCACAGGGATCGGTTATATTGGAAGCAGAGCAGAAAATACAGATATCAATAATTTAGGATTTGGTATTGAAACCCTGCAATCAAAGGTGAAAGCAGATGCTTTTACAGCAAGACCGTTCATCAGAAAATACTGGACGCTTTCGGATAAGTTATATATTTTCGGGCAGCTTGAAGTTCCTATTGAGATTGGAAAACGTACGGCAGATTTACAATTTGATTATATTAATATGAGTGGATATATCTATTCTCAAAGTATAAATATGGAACAGAAATATACTTCTTTTGGTGTAAATGTGAAACCAGGATTAGATTATTTCATCAGTAAAAACTGGACGATTGAAGCTACAATAGGCGAGTTTGGCTACAAAAATATGAAGATTAAAGATCAGGAAAAAGGAACTGATAACTTCAATTTTGGTTTAAACTTATCTTCGGTTACTTTCGGGGTAAAATATGTTTTTGCTAAATAATTAATAAACTAAATATAAACTTTTAAATTTTAAAAATCATGAAAAAACTATTACTAGCAGGTGCTGTTGCACTTTTCGGATTATCAAATGCCCAAATGACTAAAGGAGACTGGGTAGTAAGCGGAAATACAGGTTTCGGATTCAACAACGTAACGACTACTGTGAAAGCAGGTGGAGAGTCTGCAGACGGACCAAAAGTAAGCACATTTTCAATCACTCCTTCTGTAGGATACTTTGTTATTGATAAATTGGCGGTAGGAATCGATTTAGGACTTACAAGCGCTACTACCAAATACGAAGGTACAAAAGCTACTACTACAAGTTTCTCAGTAATGCCAACGGCTACTTATTATTTCGCTAATGACAGCAAATTTGTTCCTTTCCTTGGTGCAGGTATCGGATATGCTTCAGTGAAAAACAAAGGAGAAATGAATGTTTTAGGAGTTTCTGCTTCTGATGAAACCACAACTGACGGTCTTGCATGGAAGGTAAAAGGAGGAGTTACCTATATGGCTACACAATCTCTAGGGATCAACCTTGGTGTATCTTACGATCAGTTCTCCAACAAGCAGACGATCATGAATACAGATGTTAAAACAAACGTAAAAACTTTCGGGGTAAACGTTGGTTTCTCTTATTTCATCAAGTCTAAAGCTCAGAAATCTGATAAATAATTAGCTAATCAAAAAAATACAAAACAGGTTCAATAATGAATCTATAAAAATTGATATAATGAGAAAAATTTTATTTGCATCTGTTTTAGCATTATCTACAGCAGCAACTGCACAGACAACTTTTGGATTAAAAGGTGGATTTGCCTTATCTAAATTAACATCAAATGAAGACTTAGACGTTTTCGAAGGCGTAAACGGAGGTTTAAAATCAAAGCCAGGCTTTTACCTTGGCGCTTTGGTTGAGCATAAATTCAATAATAAATTTGCTGTACAAGGTGAGGTTCAGTATGCCAATCTTGGGGGGAAAGCCGAAGTTTCAGTATCAGGCATCACCGTGACAGAGAAATTCAATCTGAACAGAATTGTAATTCCTGTATCTGCAAGATATTATGCAACACCTGATCTTGCGGTATATGCAGGGCCTTTTGTAAGCATTAAAACAGGAACCAAAGTAAATATTGATGTATCTGGCGGTACTGCAAATCCTCAGTCATTGAATGAAGCAGAAAGCTTCCTGGAAGAATCATTTGATAATGGTTTGAAATCTGCTGAGTTCGGATTGTTTTTCGGTGCAGACTATAATGTTTACAAAGGGCTTTTTGTAGATGCACGTTACAGCTTCGGATTGTCTAATATGATTAAAGATCCTGTAGCAGACGAAAAAATGAAGATGAATTTCTTCCAGATAGGATTAGGCTACAAATTCAAATAATACAAGAATCTGTCTAAACTTAAATAATAATCGATGAAATTATTTAGATTAAGTCGGTTAATATTGAAATTAAAAAATCCGGCTCAAATAAAATTTGAGCCGGATTTTATTATATTTAATTAGTAAAAACCTGAAGTTTTAAAACCATTCTTTCTGGTTCTGAACATAAGTTCTGTCAAATTCCTCGTCCGATTTCGTAAGGTAAATAATACCTTCAATAAATCCAACAATCCCAACAATCCCACAAGTTACAAGTCCTAAAACTAATTGAATAATTCCTGCTTTAGTATATCCAAGATAGAATTTGTGAATTGCAAAAGTTCCAAGTAAAATTCCTAAAATTCCTGCAACAACTTTTTTCTCTGATTTGTAAGGTTGGTTGTAATTCCCTTGTTTTTCGTTAAGTTCCATAATAATATTTTTTAATCGTTTTTTTGTGTGTTTATTTACCGAACATTCCGCCCATTCCAGGCATATTAGGCATTTTGCTCATCATCTGCATCATCTGTTTTCCCTGAGGTCCCTGCATCATCTTCATCATTTTACCCATCTGGTCAAACTGCTTCATCAATTGGTTTACATCCTCAATTTTTCTACCTGCACCTTTGGCAATTCTGTTTTTTCTCTGCGTATTGATAATGGATGGCTTTCTTCTTTCTTCAGGGGTCATAGAGTAGATGATCGCTTCAATATGTTTGAATGCATCATCACTGATCTCTACATCTTTGATTGCTTTTCCAACACCAGGAATCATGCCCATCAAATCCTTCATATTCCCCATTTTTTTGATCTGATTGATCTGTTTCAGGAAATCATCAAAACCAAATTCATTTTTGGCAATTTTTTTATGAAGCTTTTTCGCTTCTTCTTCATCAAACTGTTCCTGTGCTCTTTCTACCAATGAAACAACGTCTCCCATTCCCAGGATTCTGTCTGCCATCCTTTCCGGGTAGAAAAGATCCAATGCTTCCATTTTTTCACCGGTAGAAATAAATTTAATTGGCTTTTCAACCACAGAACGGATTGTTAGAGCTGCTCCACCACGGGTATCACCGTCTAATTTTGTTAAAACAACCCCGTCAAAATTTAGAGTATCATTGAATGCTTTTGCCGTATTCACCGCATCCTGACCCGTCATGGAATCTACAACGAATAGTGTTTCGTTTGGCTGAATGGTAGAGTGTACGGTTTTGATCTCCTTCATCATCTGCTCGTCAATCGCCAAACGACCTGCGGTATCTACAATCACAACATCATGGCCGTTGGATTTAGCAAAATTAATAGCGTTTTGAGAGATGCTTGAAGGATCCATAGAACCTTCCTCCGTGAAGACAGGAACACCAATCTGACCGCCCAAAACTTTAAGCTGGTCGATCGCGGCCGGACGGTAAACGTCACAGGCCACCAAAAGAGGTTTTTTATTTCTTTTTGTTTTTAAATAATTGGCCAGTTTTCCGGAGAACGTTGTTTTACCGGAACCCTGAAGTCCTGCAATAAGAATCACAGATGGTTTTCCCGAAAGGTTGATTCCTTCCTGAGAACCTCCCATAAGATCTACAAGCTCATCATGAACGATTTTCGTCATTAGCTGTCCAGGGGTAAGGGAAGTAAGGACATCCTGTCCCAGGGCTTTATCCTGAACTCTTTTAGTTAGATCTTTTGCAACTTTATAATTAACATCGGCATCCACCAATGCTCTGCGAATTTCTTTTACGGTTTCCGCCACATTGATTTCTGTGATTTTTCCACGTCCTGAAATATTATGCAGCGCCTTGTCTAATTTATCCTGTAAACTATTAAACATATGTATTGTAAATTATAGGTTTGCAAAAATAAGGAATTTTTTAGTATATCTAAAGACTTCTATACGTAATATTATCTATATAAGTTGAATTAAGCCATTTGAATTTTTTTACAACTTTTTTAAATGGAATTTTTTTAAGAGAATTAGATTACAGCAAAAGCAGGATTATTTTTTTTAGAAGCTTTTTCCGGCTTTCGCTACTCGCTTTTTCTGGTTTCGGCGGCGGCAAAGCCGCCGCCGAAACCAGAAAAGAGCTCAGGCATGCCGCTCAATCCCGGCTAGGATAAAGTTTGAGGCTTATGAGAAATGATGTTTAAAGCCTTTAGGATTTAGCCTGTAATACAATTGAACAATACATTTTCTAATTTATATTTATAACAGTCATATGATAAAAATCAAAATATATTGAAATACAATAGAAAAAGTCTATTTTTGTGATCAGTTAAAATCAGCCTAATACATGTTAGGTAAAAATGAAGTAAATGAAAATCAATCCCAATCTTCTGGTTACTGTATTATTTTTTCTGACATTTCTGATCCATTTGTCATTATGGAAATTTGTTTTTCATCTTGATGAAGTAATAATTGTGAAGTTTTACCTTTTCCTGAGTATCATGTTCATGATGATGATTACGCTTATTATTCTAATTAATAGAGTAGCTCCTGAATTTTTAGGTTTATCAGTGATTGGTTTGATCTTATTAAAGTTCGCTTTAATGTATTTAATCCGGAAAAAATTAAATTTTGAAGCCATTCCGAGCTACAAATTTCATTTTATTATACCTTATTTTGTCCTGACCACGCTGCTTACGTACTATGCGATTAAGCTTATTAATCATGACAAAAAACAGGAAAATTAATTATTGTAAACCAGAAAATTTATTATATTTTTGCACAACGAAAAAAACCTATCAATGTTTAAGAAATTCGCAGTTTTATTCTACAGTATTTTTGTATTAAACTTAGTGTCTGCACAGCACGGAGAACCTACTGCTGAAGCAGGTTCTGCTACTACAGAGCTTTCAGAGAAAGACAAAGTAAGTAAAGAAAACAAAGAGTTCATCGATCATCACTTGTTGGATGCGCATGACTTTACATTGATGGTAGATAAAGATGGCCATCATATTGGTTTTCCTCTTCCTGTTATTTTTTATGATAACGGATTTCATGCTTTTATGAGCAATAGCAAAGAAGGATTTATGCATGGAGAAGCTACTGAGGTTGATGGTAATTTCTACAAATTGCACCACGAAAAAATTTATAAGACCGATGCAAACGGGACATTGGCGGAAGATAAAGAAGGTCATGTTACATCAGAAAAAGTTTTAGATCTTTCAATTACAAAAAGTGTTCTGATCATTATTTTAGTTTCAATCTTCATGTTGGTATTGTTTACAGGAATGGCAAGATCTTACAAGAAGTCTCAGGTTCCTACGGGTGCTGCAAGGTTTTTAGAACCACTGGTGATTTTCGTAAGAGATGAAATTGCAATCCCGAACATCGGCCACAAATACAAAAGATTTATAGGTTATTTATTAACGGTATTCTTCTTTATTTTGTTTTTAAACGCTTTAGGATTGATGCCTTTCGGAATCAATGTTACAGGTAATATTACCATGACATTCTTCCTGGCGATCCTTACGTATTTAATCACGACATTCTCTGGTAATAAGGATTATTGGAAACATATCTTCTGGATGCCGGGAGTTCCTGTTCCAATGAAACTGATCATGTTGCCAATTGAATTATTAGGAACAATTACTAAACCTTTCGCTTTGATGATCCGACTTTTTGCGAACATGACTGCAGGGCACATTGTAGTAATGAGTTTAATTGGGTTGATCTATGTATTCAAGAACGTTGCTGCAGGTGTTGCATTCCCGTTCCTTACATTGGTAATTTATTTATTAGAAGTGTTGGTAGCATTCCTTCAGGCTTATATCTTTACAATGCTTTCTGCTTTGTTTATCGGTATGGCAGTACAGGATCATGAGCATGAACACCATGCGGCTCACTAATAATTGAAAGTTAAATATAATAAGAAACAAATTTTTTAAAATTATATATTATGGAAATCCCTAAAATTGTAGGTGCTGGTATCGTAGTACTAGGTGTAGGTATCGGTCTTGGTAAAATCGGAGCTGCTGCTCTTGAAGCTATCGCTAGACAACCTGAGCAATCTGGAAAAATCCAAACAGCTATGCTTATCGCAGCTGCACTTGTAGAAGGTGTTGCGTTTGCTGCCCTATTCGCAGTAAACTAATTAATCTAAACCACTATCTGCAACGGTTGGTTACAGATAGTGGTTATTTAAGAAAAAAAGTAATAATTATTTATACATTAATATAATGGAATTAATTCACCAGTTTTCATCAGGATTATTTATTATCCAATCTGTTATTTTTCTAGCATTGTTATTTTTGTTAGGTAAATTCGCTTGGAAACCTATTTTAAAGTCGATCAATGACAGAGAAACTTCTATTGTTGATGCTCTTAATCAAGCTACTTTAGCAAGAAAAGAAATGGAAACTTTAAAAGAGGATAACGAAAGAATCATTCGTGAGGCGAAAATCGAAAGAGACGCTATCCTTAAAGAAGCAAGAGAAATTAAAGATAGAATCGTAGGTGAGGCTAAAGACGCTGCTAAAGCTGAAGGAGATAAAATGATCGAAGCTGCTAAACAGACCATCAACGCTGAAAAAAATGCTGCTATGGCAGACATTAAGACACAGATCGGTACTTTATCAGTAAATATCGCAGAGTCTATTCTTAAGCAAAAGCTTGATAACAGCGAAGCTCAAAACGAATTAGTTCAAAATTATCTAAACAAATCAAACCTTAACTAAGAATGCTTACATCTAAAGTAGCTAAGAGATACGCACAAGGTTTACTTGATTTCACCAACGAATCAGGGCAAACGGCTACTGTATTTTCTGAAATGAAAGATGTAGTGAAGATCATGACTGAATCTGAGGATTTAAAAAAGTTCTTTCTTACCCCATACATCGATTCCAAAAAGAAAGTAGAAGTAGCAGGCGAAATTTTTAAGGGTTTATCTTCTTCTTCCAGAAATCTTATTACATTAGTGATCAGACACGGAAGAGAGAATCAGCTGAAAAACATTGCTCAGGAATTCATCAACAAAGTTGAAGACATCAACGGAGTACAGAGAATAAAACTTACTGCAGCAACTCAGCTTTCCCAAGAGAATATAGATCAGATTTTAGGATCTACCAACCTGGTGAATACCAATTCAAACTTCGACCTGATCGTTAATGTAAGGCCTGAGATTTTAGGAGGATACATTTTAAGAGTGGGAGATCAGCAGGTAGACGCTTCAGTAAGATCGAAGCTCAACCAAGTGAAAAAAGATTTTAGTTTAAATTAAAGAAAAACAACCATACAATGGCAGAAATAAATCCGGCAGAAGTATCTGCGATCTTAAAACAGCAATTGGCCAACTTCGATACTCAATCAAACGTTGAGGAAGTAGGTACAGTTTTAACCATCGGTGATGGTATTGCTCGTGTATACGGGTTAGAAAACGTACAATACGGAGAGTTGGTGAAATTTTCTAGTGATGTAGAAGGTATTGTACTAAACCTTGAAGAAGACAACGTAGGTGTTGCTCTACTAGGTGAAAGTAAATTGGTAAAAGAAGGAGACACCGTAAGAAGAACAAACAGAATCTCTTCTATTAAAGTAGGAGAAGGTATGTTAGGAAGAGTAGTAGATACTCTTGGTAACCCTATCGATGGTAAAGGTCCTATTTCTGGGGATTTATACGAAATGCCATTGGAAAGAAAAGCTCCCGGAGTTATCTACAGACAGCCGGTAACAGAGCCTTTACAGTCAGGTATCGTGGCGATCGACTCAATGATCCCTGTAGGAAGAGGACAAAGAGAGCTTATCATCGGTGACAGACAGACTGGTAAAACTACTGTTGCGATCGATACGATCATCAACCAAAAAGAATTTTTTGAAGCAGGGAAACCTGTATATTGTATATATGTTGCGATTGGACAAAAAGCGTCTACCGTAGCACAAATCGTAAAAACACTTTCTGATAAAGGAGCTTTGGCGTATACGGTAATCGTTGCCGCTAACGCTTCGGATCCGGTTCCAATGCAGGTATATTCTGCAATGGCAGGAGCTGCGATCGGAGAGTTCTTCAGAGACACTGGTAGACCTGCTTTGATCGTTTATGATGATCTATCTAAACAAGCAGTTGCTTACCGTGAGCTTTCTCTTCTATTGAGAAGACCTCCGGGCCGTGAAGCTTATCCTGGAGACGTTTTCTATCTTCACTCAAGACTATTGGAAAGAGCGGCAAAAGTAATCGCTGATGACAATATCGCAAGCCAGATGAACGATTTACCTGAGTCTTTGAGACCAATCGTAAAAGGTGGCGGTTCATTAACGGCACTTCCGATTATCGAAACTCAGGCGGGTGACGTTTCTGCGTACATTCCAACAAACGTAATCTCTATTACTGACGGGCAGATCTTCCTTGAATCTGATCTATTCAACTCAGGGGTACGTCCTGCAATCAACGTGGGGATCTCCGTATCGAGAGTAGGAGGTAACGCTCAGATCAAATCAATGAAAAAAGTATCTGGTACGTTAAAATTAGACCAGGCACAATATAAAGAATTAGAAGCGTTTGCTAAGTTCGGTTCTGACCTTGATGCTGCTACATTGGCAGTAATTTCTAAAGGAGAAAGAAACGTGGAAATCCTTAAGCAGCCGGTAAACTCTCCACTTCCTGTAGACAGCCAGGTTGCTATGATCTACGCTGGAACAGAGAACTTATTAAGAAACGTTCCTATCAGAAAAGTTAAAGAATTCCAAATCGAGTATATCGCATTCCTTAGATCTAAGCACCCTGAAACGATGGCTGCTATCAAAGCTGGAAAAATCGATGACTCAATCACGAGTGTTCTTAAGCAGGCAGCTAACGATTTAGCTTCTAAGTATAACTAAAAAATTCAATGTTTAAGGTTTAAAAATAACGTTTAAACCTTAAACTTAGACCTTAAACCTTGAACCAAAATAATGGCAAACTTAAAAGAAATACGAGGCAGAATTACGTCAATTTCATCTACGATGCAGATTACCCGTGCTATGAAAATGGTTTCCGCAGCGAAACTGAAAAAGGCACAGGACGCTATCGTAATGTTGAGACCATATTCTGAAAAACTGCAGGAGCTTATCCAGAATGTAAATTCCAGCTCAGATCCTGACCAGATTTCTGTGTATGCTCAGAAAAGAGAGGTGAAAAGAGTACTTTTCATCGCTGTTACTTCAAACAGAGGTCTTGCCGGAGCTTTTAACTCATCGATTGTTAAAGAGCTTAATGCACAGTTTCAGAACAATTCTCAATATGAAATAGAAGTTCTTCCTGTAGGTAAAAAGGCTTTTGATGCTGTAAGAAGAAACCGTACGGTGTATTCTAATGCAAGTTCTGTGTATGACAACCTTAACTTCGATACAGTAGCTCATGTTACGGAAGCAGTGATGACCAGCTTTAAGGAAGGTAAATTTGACGAAGTTTATTTAATTTATAATAAATTTATCAATGCAGCTACTCAGGAAGTAACCACAGAGCAGCTTCTTCCGATCTCAATGCCTGAAAACACCGAATCTCAGGTTGAAACAGATTATATCTTTGAGCCGAACAGAACGGAGATCTTAGATAATCTTATTCCAAAATCTATCAAGACTCAGGTTTTCAAGGCTATCCTTGATTCAGTCGCTTCTGAACACGGTGCGAGAATGACGGCCATGCACAAAGCTACGGATAATGCCCAGGCTCTGAAAAATGATCTGGTAATTTTCTATAACAAAGCAAGACAGGCTGCAATTACCAACGAAATTTTGGAAATTGTTTCCGGAGCAGAAGCTTTGAAAAACTCATAAAAGATATTTCATACAATATTTTATTAAAGCATCGTATACCACGATGCTTTTTTTGTTATTTTTATTTTGTATATATTTGTATCAATAAATTATATACAACTTCTAAATGGATTCGGACATAGTCAGGCTTTTGCTGGCCTTATTACTTGTTTTACTAAATGGCTTCTTCGTAGCCGCAGAATTTTCAATTGTTAAAGTTCGTTACTCTCAAATTCAGTTAAAAGCCGCAGAGGGAAACTCTATGGCAAAGCAGGCGGAGCACATCATCAAACACCTTGACGAATACCTGTCCGCAACACAGCTCGGTATTACTTTGGCTTCCCTTGCCCTTGGTTGGGTGGGAGAAAGCGCATTGCATCATATTGTTGAAAATATTTTCAGCTCACTTAATATTGATCTCACCGAAACAACGGTTACCTCAATTTCCGTAATCACCAGTTTCGTTCTTATCACAATTATGCATATTGTTTTCGGGGAACTTATTCCGAAATCCATTGCGATCCGTAAGTCAGAGTCTACTACGATGGCAACGGCTATTCCGTTACGGGTATTCTATACTGTTTTCAAACCATTTATATGGTTGATGAATTTAATGTCCAATACTTTTTTAAGATTGGTGAAAATTCACCCTGCTTCAGAGCATGAAATACACTCTACCGAAGAGCTTCAGCTTTTGGTAAAACAAAGTGCTGACAGCGGGGAAATTGAAGAGGAAAACTATGAGATCATCAAAAATGCTTTTGATTTTACAGATCACTCTGCCAAGCAGATCATGGTTCCGCGTCAGAATATTACTTCCATCGATTTCGAAGAAGATGTTAATGAAATTATCAATAAAATCATGGAAAGCGGATATTCCAGAATTCCCGTATATGTAGATTCTATTGACAATGTAATTGGTATTCTCTATACGAAAGAGATTATAAGAGAATTTGTTAAAAGAAAAGGGGAGCTCAACCATGAAGATCTTAAAGAACTCATGCGTGATGCATTTTTTGTGGTAGGAAGTAAAAAGATTTCAGACCTTCTGAAAATATTCCAGCAGAAAAAGCAGCACCTTGCCATTGTAATAGATGAATTCGGAGGTACCGAAGGAATCATTACCCTGGAAGATATTCTGGAAGAACTGGTAGGTGAAATTCAGGATGAAGAGGATGATGAAGAGAAAATCGTTGACAAAATCGGGGAGAATACCTATTGGGTACAGGCAACCCAGCCACTTGACGAAATCAATGAATTTATCCCTAAAAAACTACCTCTTTCGGAAGAAAGCGAATACAATACCCTTGCAGGATTTATTCTTCATGCCTTGGAAGATATCCCTGAAGAAAACCAGGAATTCGAACTTGAAAATTATCATTTTAAAATTTTAAAAATGAATAATAAAAGCGTAGAATTGGTAGAACTGGTATATGAGGAACCTAATAACATACATGATCTGGCAGAAAAAATAGGCGAGGTCTGATATAATTTTAAATAAATTGTAATGTTTTTTTATAACAGTATCAAAGATTACGAAGATCCGAAACGAAAGTACGAAGAAGATGTTCTTGTACTGGATGATACGGATGAAGTTTATAAACTGGTTTTACATAATGATGATGTGCATACCTTTGATTATGTCATAGACAGTTTGATTGAAATTTGCAAACATACACTTGAGCAGGCAGAACAATGCACTATCCTTGTTCATTTTAAAGGGAAGTGCACGGTAAAGACAGGTTCTATGGATGTACTCAAACCGATGCATGAAAAACTGCTGTCAAGGGAACTGACCAGCGAAATCGTATAAATAGCTCCGGCCTTGGCCGGAGCTATTCTTTTTATAAATAACACCTTCTTTATCGAATTCGTAAAAATTTCGTAAAAATTCGTATCTTGCGTTAATAATTATAAAAAAGTGTAGATGAAATTACAAATCAATTCTTTGCTTGTTGGCTGTTTACTTTCCTGTACGGCTTTATCCGGTCAGCAATCATCATTGGAAAATCCTGCAAGAAACTGGATTACTCAAAATTCAAGAAGTATAGGACTTCAGGATTTCAGTACATTGAAATTAAGCTATGTGAGAAAAGGAAATTCAGGAGAAACGCTTCGTTTTCAGCAAATGATAAACAACGTGCCGGTATTTCAGTCAGAAATTGTAATGCATTTCAATAAGAACGGTCAGATCAGCTATACTGCTACCGAAAGTTTTAAAAAAAATGTACAGCAGATCAATACTGACCCTGCAGTTTCATCAATAGATGCTTTAAAAAAAGCACACGTGGCTTCTCATTCAAAGGGAGAAATCACTTATGAAGAAAGTAAGCTTTTTGTATATGTTACAGAACAGGGCGAAACAAAGCTGGTATATCGTGTTTTGACAAATTCTTATGAAAATCCCGGTAGCTGGGAAACTATCGTAGATGCAAAAACAGGCGAAATCATTAGTGTGAAAGATATATCCTTCCGTCATAAAGAGAAAGAAACCCCTGAGAAAAATAAAAAGAAGACTCAAGTTAAAAAAAATGTTCTCGTAACGGGTTCTGCATATATTTTTAACCCTGATCCCCTTTCTAAAATGCAGGTTGCGTATGGAGGACAATATGTGGATGGAAATGACGCTACCAATGCGAGTCTGGATGCAGCAAGAACTTTGGTTACCATTCCCGAACTTGAGTTGACAGCAGGCGTATATAAACTAAAAGGGACCTATGCTGAAATCAAAGAGCTGGAAGCCCCTAATAAAGGACTTTTTACGCAAACGAGCAACCAGTTTCTATTTAATAGAAATCAGGACGGATTTGAGGCTGCTAATGCATACTGGCATATTGACAACAATCTTCGCTATATTAATTTAACTTTGGGAATCCCGTGTATTCCAAGTATGAATAACGGAGTTCTTGCATTTGATCCGCATGGAGAAAACGGAGCAGATAACTCTCATTATGATCCCAACAGCCAGATTCTTGTTTTCGGGGAAGGTGGCGTAGACGATGCCGAAGATGCAGATGTTGTGCTACACGAGCTGGGTCATGGTATTCACGACTGGCTTACCAACGGAAACCTTTCTCAGGTTAACGGACTGAGTGAAGGTTGCGGAGATTACTGGGCACAGTCATACAGCAGAAGTTTAAATCAGTGGCAGCCAACTGACGCGGCCTACCAATGGATGTTCAGCTGGGATGGCCACAATCCTTTCTGGGCTGGAAGAATAACAGATTATACAGCAATTTATCCAAGTGGATTAAGCGGATCCATTCATACCGACGGACAGATCTGGGCTTCTGCACTCATGAGAATTTATGATGCCATCGGAAAACAAAAGACAGACAGAGCATTTCTTGAAGGATTGAGCCTTACTACTTCAAATACCAATCAGCAGAATGCCGCAATTGCTGTAAGACAAGCCGCTATTGATATGTTGGGGACCTTTGGGTTCACCTGTAACGATATCACCCAGATTACAGCTGAATTTACAGCTGCAGGCTACACTTTACCGGCTTATTCATGTCAGCTGAGTGTAGATGATCTTTCTAAAAAAGAAATCATTGCCATTTATCCGAATCCGGTTTCGGAGATCTTGCATATTTCCATGAAAATCAGCAAAGAAGAAAAGGTTGAAATTTTCAATATGGAAGGAAGAAAAGTATTAGAAACAACCATTGCCAACGGAAGAAATACGGTCAATGTTTCTCAATTGGCAGTCGGAGATTATATTCTGAGGATAAAAGGCATGGAATTATCAACAAAATTCATTAAAAAATAAAATTTAAATCCGGTGTTTCAGCATCGGATTTTTTGTTTTAAATAATTTCACGCGGCATTATTTTATTTGCATTCAACTAAAATAGTATATTTGTAAAAACTATAAAGAAACAAAACAGAATGCTTGTAATAGGAATTGCAGGAGGTACCGGATCCGGCAAAACTACGGTTGTTGACAAAATTATCCAGCAGCTTGATATCGAAGGAATGAACATCCTTTCCCAGGATAATTATTATCATGATAATCATAACCTTACCTTAGTAGAAAGAGAAGCTTTAAATTACGATCACCCGAAGTCCATCGATTTTGATTTATTGATAAAACATGTAAAAGCGTTAAAAAATAACGAATCTATTGAACAGCCGATTTACAGTTTTGTAACCCATTCCAGAACCGGAGACCACGTTACTGTAGAACCTAAAAATGTATTGGTCGTAGAAGGAATTCTTGTTCTCACCAATAAAGAACTGTTGAAAGAATTTGATCTGAAAGTATTTGTGCATGCAGATTCTGACGAGAGGCTGATCAGAAGGATAAAAAGAGATACACAGGAAAGAGGGAGAGACCTTAATGAAGTACTGCACCGTTACCAGACTACGCTGAAACCGATGCATCAGGAATTTATTGAACCTTCAAAAAATGAAGCGGATCTTATTATTCCCAATATGAGGCAAAATTCAGTAGCCATTGATTTTTTAACCACCGTGATCAAAAACTCTTTGAGAAAACATTAAATAGAATGAAAGGAACCAAACTTATCAAAGACATTCAGCCGAAATCGGAAACATTTAAATTCATTCAGAAATACATTCTGAATAAATACACCATTACGATCTGCCTGTTTTTGGTCTGGATGATTTTTTTCGATAAAACTTCGTTTTTGGTAATCAATGAGCTTAACGGCGAGATTAACAAATATGAAGAACAGCTTCAGTATTATAAAACCGAGTATGAAAAAAATGATGCGTTTTATAAAAAGCTGATGAATAATAAATCTGAAAAAGAAAAGTACGCCAGAGAAAACTACTTCATGAAAAAACCTAATGAAGAGATCTTTATTCTCGTGGTAGACAGTACTAATATTGCTAAAAAATAACTTAAAATCAATAAGTGAATTGTCAATTCGCTTGCTGGCAATTTTAAAAATCACTTGCGAGCAAAATTAACTGTTGATCATTCACAATAATTCAATTCATTATCCATGTCAAACACAGCTTGGGAAAATTTAGTCAAAAAGCAACTCAAAACCGAAGATATCAATGCTATTCTCACTAAAGAAAACTTAGAGGGAATCACCGTAAAGCCTTTTTACGATGAAGTTCAGCAACAATTGATCAATCTTCCGAAAGTAGAAGAAAATACCCATCTTGTGGCCAGGTATCACGAAAGCCTTGAAGAAGATGTTTATGCATTTCTCTTGGATCATAATGTGGAAAACCTCGTGCAGAAGACCATTTTTGTTGATGATATTGATCTTGCGGGACATATCAGCCCAAAAGAAGAGGATCAGTATTTTTCGCTGATTGATGTTTTTGACGAAAAAGAAACGGTGATAAATGATCAGCTGGTTAAAGAATTACTGGCAAAACAGTTCAGAAGAAACATCTGTGTTGATATTTCCCTTCATCAGAATGCAGGAGCATCCATTTATCAGCAATTGGGAATTGCGTTGGCAAAAACCAAAGAACTGATTGAGATGTATGGTCAGGAAATTTTACATAAACTCATCTTCAGAATCGCTATAGGAGCAAATTATTTCTTTGAAATGGCCAAATTAAGAGCTTTTAAACTTGTTTTTAATCAGCTTTCTAAAGAATATGAAGCTGATGAAATTCCCTATATTTTTGCAGAAACATCATTAAGAAATAAAGCTATTTCAGATAATGAGAACAACCTTATTCGTTCTACTCTAGAACTTGCTGCCGCGATGATTGGAGGGGCAGACGCTGTTTTCAGCAACAATTATTTGGTAGAGAGATCAACCGAAAATTCAGAGGAAATTTCCTTTAAGCAGCAAATTGTTCTGGCTTATGAAAGCATTATTAATGTTTTTGAAGATGCTTCCAACGGAAGTTACTTTGTTGAAGATATTACCCGTCAGATTGCAGAAAAATCCTGGGCTTACTTTATAGAGATTGAAGACGGTGGCGGTTATATGGAGCTCATGAAACAAGGAATTATCCAAAAACAGATCTATCAGCATGCCTTAGAAGAACAGAAATGGGTGGAGGAAGGAAAAATTAAGCTCATTGGAGTAAATTTATACCCAAAATCAGAGGTTAAAAAGTCTGCTGAAGACTTGTATAATGAAAATGAAATTAAACCCGTTCGCTGGGCTGAAATGTTTGAATAATGAAAGAAAAACTTATTGATTTATTTGAATATACTTTTCATTTCAACAAAGAAATAATTAAAGTTATTGCCGAAAATCTTGGAAAGGTTGACGAAAAAACGATCAGTCTCATCAATCATACTTTAAATGCCCAACAGATCTGGAATTCAAGAATTTTAAGAGGGCAGACATTTGAAGTATGGCAGATTAATCCCTTTGAAACGCTGGAAGAAATAAATCAACGGAACTTTGAGAAAAGTATTGAAATCATCAATAATTTTGATCCCGATCAAAAGATTAATTACCAGAACTCCAGAGGTGCAGATTTTGAAAATACCGTTTTTGAAATGCTTTTTCAGGCCATCAACCATTCTACTTATCACCGCGGACAAATTAATTCTTTATTAAAGCAAAACGGAATAGATCCAATCTTAACGGATTATATTTTTTATAAAAGATGAATTAGTGCAGCTTAACTGTTAAATCTTAGTTTTTTTGACGACCACAAATTTCTCAGATTTGCACAGATTATAATATAAAACACATTTGATAATGAAAGAAAACGAAATTAGTTTTTATATCAGAAAATGTATTTTTTCTGTGTATAATGAATTGGGGCCGGGTTTGCTGGAAAAAGTTTATGAGAATGTTTTAGTTCAGGAACTTCAAAACAACGGTTTAACCGTGAAATCACAGGTTCCTATGAAAATAAAATATAAGGATACATTTCTAGATTCGGGTTTTATTGCCGATATTATTGTTGAAAATAAAGTAATAATTGAAGTAAAAGCCATAACAGAAATTAAAAATATTCATCATCAGCAGTTATTGACTTATCTAAAGCTCACCGATCTAAAATTAGGTATTTTAGTGAATTTTTATACAGATTATATTGCTAAAAGTATTTTCAGGAAAATAAACGGAAATTTAGATTACTGAAATAAATTACGAATCTGTGCAAATCTGAGAAATCTGTGGTTAAAATATTAGATCAGAACATACAGGACTATATCAATGCAAATCTCAATACGGATTTACATGCTTTGCTTTTGAAAAAATCACCATTTCCGGAAGTTTCTATGCATGAGATTGTACAGCAGATCAAAGGAAAGCAGGTCGCACGGAAGAAATTCCCTTTTCTGTTAAAAGAAGGTATTGTTTTCCCGCCGCAGCTCAATCTGGAGCAGTCTTCTTCAGAAAAAACAGCTCTGTATAAGTCTAAACTCCTCGAGGGAGAGAAATTTGTCGATCTTACTGCCGGATTTGCAATCGATGCCTATTATTTATCCGAAAATTTTAATGAAATCACATTAATAGAACAAAATCCTGATCTGCTCGAAATCGTTCGTAATAACTGGAATGTTTTAGGGAAAAAAGCAAAATTCATCAATCAAAAACTAGAAAACTTTCTTCAGGAAAATAAAGATTTTTTTGATGTAATTTATCTTGATCCGGCCCGCAGGGACAATAACAAGAATAAAGTTTTCTTGCTGGAAGATTTATCTCCGGATATTCTTTCCATTCAGGACATATTGACATCTTCAGCCCATAAAGTTGTCATAAAACTTTCTCCTTTAATAGATCTGAAATATCTGGTATCCGTATTATCCGGTATATTCAGAATTGATATTATTGCCGTTAAAAATGATGTTAAGGAAATTGTTGTTGTTTTAGCTAAAGAACAATCCGTTGCGGTTACCTGCAATTGCGTAAATCTCGAAAGTGATGATCCTGTTTTTGAATTTATATTTGGTGATGAAGAAGATGCCATTGCAGAATACGGGGAACCGGAAAAGTATATTTATATTCCTAATAACACCGTTTTAAAAGCGGGTATTTTTAATCTTATTTCAGAAAAAATGGGATTGAAAAAACTACATCCCAATACACATATTTATACTTTGGATTCACTAGTCAACAATTTTCCCGGAAGAATCTTTGAAATGGAAATTATTGATGCTAAAAAGATCAAAAAGAAAAGCCAATACAATATTATTGCAAAAAATTATCCTCTGAAACCGGAAGAGTTAAAGAAAAAATACAGCATAAAAGACGGAGGTGAAAATTATCTTATTTTTACACAATCCAAAAAAGGGAAAATAATTTTAAAATCAGTATAAAAATGTTGCTGTAAAATGCAAGATTTCTTAATTTTGGGCAATTAAAAAATTAGAGCACAATCGCTCATTGCTTAAAATATAGAAGCATGCGATTGATGATCCCTTAAAAAAATAAATTTTCCATATGAAAAAATTAGTTATATGTTTAGCCCTTGCTACTGTTGCGGTAAGCTGTAAAAAAATCCAGGCAGGAGGTAACAAAAAAGTTATCAAACTTGAGGAAGGCGTGGAAAGATACTCTGATGACGAACAGACAAGTGGTGAGCAGGATAATCTTTCTGAATACAGAGGAGATGCGCACGACGGTCATGAAGCTCCCGTAAAAACAGATACTGCCGGTGCTCCAAAGCATAAAGAAGAAGATAATAAGCATTCTGACGCTACTCCGATTCCGGAAGGTTCGCAGACGCCAAAGGCTGAACACTAATTTATTAGGCAAAATATAAAATGTCCCGCAGAATGCGGGACATTTTTTTATATGGATTTCAACAATTGCTGATAAGCTGATTATGTTCAATCATAATTGTTCATCATTGAAGCTAATTAACAATTTCTATCAAGCTCTTTCTCAGCATCAGCTGGGAACTGAGGAAAATTATATGTTTTTGTTTGTTCCGGCGGGGCAAATTTTTTACTTTTAACGAAATAATATTTTACAATGCAAGAGACATTAAATTACATCAGCGAAAACAAACAGCGTTTCGTTGATGAATTATTTGAGTTACTGAGAATTCCTTCTATTTCTGCAGATCCCGCGTATAAAGATGACGTTTTGAAATGTGCGGATGTTGTAGCAGGATACCTGAAAAATGCCGGTGCCGATAATGTGGAAGTTTGCCAGACAAAAGGATATCCTATCGTTTTCGGAGAAAAAATGTTAGATAAAAACCTGCCAACCGTTCTGGTGTACGGACACTACGATGTACAGCCGGCTGACCCTTTGGAACTTTGGACAAAACCTCCGTTTGAACCTTATATTGAAAAAACGGAACTTCATCCTGAAGGAGCCATATTTGCCAGAGGTTCTGCAGATGATAAAGGCCAGTTCTTCATGCATCTTAAAGCATTTGAAGCTATGATGAAAACCAACACACTTCCTTGTAATGTTAAATTTATTCTGGAAGGCGAAGAGGAAGTAGGTTCTGTGAGTCTTGGAGATTTTGTTAACGAAAACAAAGAAAAGCTTTCCTGCGATTGTATTTTGATTTCCGATACTCATATTTACAGCAATGAGCAGCCAACGGTTACTACGGGTTTACGAGGGTTAAGCTATGTGGAAGTGGAGATAGAAGGACCAAACAGAGACCTTCATTCAGGATTGTACGGCGGTGCGGTTCCAAATCCAATCCACGTGCTCTCAAGAATGATTGCTAAGCTTATTGATGAAGACGGGCATATTACGATTGACGGTTTTTATGATAATGTTGAAACCGTTTCGGATGCCGATAGAGCAGATATGAACAAACTGAAAGATAACCCGGAAGAATTCAAAAAATCCATCGGACTTAATGGAGTTGAAGGCGAAAAAGGGTATACTACCCTGGAAAGGACGTCTATTCGCCCTACTTTAGATTGTAACGGAATCTGGGGAGGTTATACTGGTGAAGGAGCCAAAACCGTAATTCCGTCAAAAGCTTCTGCTAAAATTTCGATGCGTCTGGTTCCTTATCAGACTCCTGAAGAAATTACGGAAAAATTCACTAAATACTTTGAAAAAATAGCTCCCGAAAATGTAAAGGTAAAAGTTACGCCACACCACGGAGGGATGCCTTACGTTTTACCAACGGATACAAAAGAATTTCTGGCAGCAAAACAGGCTATGGAATCTGCCTTCGGAAAAGAAGTTCTTCCTTACAGAGGAGGAGGAAGTATTCCTATTACCGCGATGTTTGAGCAGGTGTTGGGCGCAAAATCTGTATTGATGGGATTCGGGCTTGATTCCGATGCCATCCACTCACCGAATGAACATTACGGATTATTCAATTTCTATAAAGGAATTGAGAGTATACCGCAGTTCTTTGAGAATTACTCAAAATGATAAATGTTAATCCTTAAGATTTTTTTCTTAAGGATTTTTTATTTTTTTTATGATGTAATTAATAATTGTTGTATAAAATTGTTATCTTTATAATGATTTAAACATTAAGCATCATGAAAAAAAATCTACTAATTAGTGCATTTTTATTTACACTTATACAATTAAATGCACAATCTCTACAAAGTGATAATTTTAATTCCTATACTGTAGGAAATGTTGGTACTGATATTGGCGGAGCTACAGCCGGACAGGGTGGCTTTTATACAGATTTTGCTTCTGGCAGTAATTCAGATGGACAAATTGTAAATGTTGATGTTTCTCATGGAAAATCTCTTCAGATGACCGGAAGCGCAACAGCAGTTGGCACCAGATACATTTGGAAAGATGGTTTGAATACCGCCTGGGCTGCAAGAACAGCAGGAAATAATATAATTAAAATTACTGTTAGTTTATATACTGGTAGTGTTACAGCAGGTGCCGCTTCAGGAAGAGCATTAATTTATGATAGTACGTACGGTAAATTCTTGACAGGAGTAGGCTACAATTATGCCACACAAAAAATTATAGGATTGGGATATTATACAATTTCTGGTTCTACGGGAAATTATAGTTTTTCATTAGGATCAAATACATACCCTGCTAACACTTGGGTTACGGTAAGCTGTACCTTTGATAAAGCTACCGGTATAGTTTCCTGGACAACACCGGAAGGAACTTTTAATCCCGCAGCAACAGCAACTCCGGCTGGTTCTGGAACAGATCCTTTTGAATTTGATTTAATATCTGCTGTGGCAACAGGAAATACGGTAGCACATATTACTTCTTTTGATGATTATTCTGTAATTGCAACTAATGCTGCTGCTTTAGGTACAAAAGAAGCAAATCTGATCGAAGAAAATAATATTTCTCTTTATCCAAGCCCTGCCGCAGACTTTATAACTATAAAATCTAAATTACCAATTATAAAGGCAGAAATATTTGATTTTACAGGCAAAAGATTAAATTCACCAGTGGAAGATCATAAAGTAAATGTTACCGATCTTAAACCCGGAGTTTATATTATGAATGTTCAAACTAAAGAAGGAATTTCTACTCAGAAATTCATCAAAAAATAAAATACTGACAAATATTAGTTATCTTAAAACGCTCCGTTCGGGGCGTTTTTATTATTTTTAAGAACTAAATCAAAAAGTATGATAAAAAATAAAGTAGCCTATATAACCGGTGGAACCAAAGGCATAGGATTCGGAATTGCAAAAGTTTTGCTCGAAAATGGGATTTCTGTCGCATTTTCCGGAAGGAAAAAAGAAGATGTTGAGAAGGCTGAACAGGAATTAAAAAAGTATTCTGAAAATGTTCTCGGAATCGTTTCCGATGTAAGAAGCCTTGAAAGCGAAGAGGAAGCAGTAAAATACACGATAGAAAAGTTCGGGAAGCTGGATTTTGTCATTGCCAATGCCGGACTTGGTGTTTTCAAGCCTGTAGATCAGTTGTCTGCAGAAGAATGGAATGATATGATCGAAACCAATCTGACTGGTGTTTTTTATACGTTAAAAGCATCCGTTGAAGAGCTAAAAAAAACAGAGGGGTATTACATAACCATTTCAAGTCTTGCCGGAGCCAATTTCTTTGAAAAAGGAGCAGGTTACAATGCTTCAAAATTTGGAGTTGTTGGATTTACACAGGCTGCTATGATCGATCTTAGAAAATACAATATTAAAGCTACAGTGATCATGCCAGGATCGGTGGCAACGCATTTCAACGGAAATACTCCGTCCGAAAAAGACGCATGGAAAATCCAGCCGGAAGATATGGGTAACCTTGTTCTCGATATTTTAAACATGAATCCAAGGGTTTTACCAAGTAAGATCGAATTTAGGGCAACAAAACCAGCGAATTAAATACATCTAATGCGCTGAATAATAAATTAATAAGTATTATGCATGCATAATATATTTTTTAATTATATTAGCGATTGAAACTTTAAGGCTTCAGGGCAATAAAAAATTAAAACAACATATGAAAATATTAGTTTGCATAAGTAGTGTTCCTGATACTACTTCTAAAATTAACTTTACGGCGGATAAGTCCGCATTCGACAAAAACGGAATTCAGTGGGTAATCAATCCGCTTGATGAATTTGCATTAACAAAAGCAATTAAATTACAGGAATCTCAGGGTGCAACAGTAACCGTAATAAACGTTGGTGATGCCACTACCGAGCCTGTTATAAGAAAGGCACTGGCTATCGGTGCAAATGATGCGGTAAGAGTAAATCTTGATCCTAAAGACAGTTTCTCTACGGCTAAAGAAATCGCCGCCGTAGCACAAAACGAAGGATATGATCTTATTCTTTGCGGAAAAGAATCTATCGATTATAATGGAGGCTCAGTTCCGGGAATGCTTGCTCAATTATTGAATCAGCCTTTCGTAAATGCTTCCGTAGGACTTGATGTGAATGGAAGCGAAGCGACTGCTGTACGTGAAATTGAAGGAGGTAAAGAAACTATTTCTGTGAAATTACCTGCTGTAATCGCCGGTCAGAAAGGATTGGTAGATGAAAAAGATTTAATTATTCCGAACATGAGAGGAATTATGTCTGCAAGAACAAAACCTTTACAGGTGGTAGAACCATCTTCGTCAGAAGTAAAAGTTCAGGGAGTTTCTTATGACAGCGTACCGCCAAGAGCAGCTGTGAAAATGGTATCTCCTGATAACCTTGATGAGCTGGTAAGATTACTTCACGAAGAAGCGAAAGTTATCTAATAAGATCAAGTAAAAGTAAAAAGATTCAAATTACAATTACATTAAAGCATACTATTTATTCAATACGTTACAATTAGTTGAAAACCTTGAATCTTGAACATTAAACCTTAAACAAATTTAAAATGGCAGTATTCGTATACGCAGAAAATATAAACGGAGTTTACAAAAAAGCAGCCTTTGAAGCAGTTTCTTACGCCAAAGCTGTTGCAGATCAGGCAGGAGATACCGTGACTGCGATCTCTGTAAACCCAACAGATTCTTCAGATTTGTTATACAAGTATGGAGCATCAAATGTAATCAACATCAAAGACGAAGGTCTTAAAAATTTCTCCGCAAAAGCTTATGCTCAGGCAGTAAGTGAAGTGGCGAACGGAAATATCATTGTTTTTCCTCACACTACTGATGCTTCTTCCATTGCTCCGATGCTGGCGGTAATGAACGGATATTCTTTAATTACAAACGTATTGTCTGCTCCGGAAAGCCTTTCACCATTCCAGGTAAAAAGAAGAGCTTTCTCAGGAAAAGGATTTATGCATGCAAAAGCTGAATCGGTGGGTGTTATCATCACTGTTTCACAAAATGCTTTCGGAGTTAAAGAAAATCAGGTTTCGGGAACAGAAGAAGTGAAAAATCTTTCCGTTGCTAATGAAGACACGAAAGTAATCTCTCACGAGCAGAGCTCAGGAAAACTGGATCTTAAAGAAGCTGAAGTGGTAGTTTCTGCAGGAAGAGGAATGAAAGGTCCTGAAAATTGGGGAATGATTGAAGATCTTGCAAACGTTCTGGGAGCTGCAACAGCATGTTCCAAGCCGGTTTCAGATATCGGATGGAGACCTCACACAGAACACGTAGGGCAGACCGGTAAAGCAATCTCTCCTAATTTATATATTGCCGTAGGTATTTCAGGAGCCATTCAGCACCTTGCCGGGGTAAACTCTTCCAAAACTATTGTTGTCATCAACAGTGACGCGGAAGCTCCATTCTTTAAATCAGCAGATTACGGTGTGGTAGGAGATGCTTTCCAGATTATCCCTGCATTAACAGAAAAGATTAAAGCTCTTAAAGGATAAGAGAAGTCAATTGTGAATAGTCAATTGCTACGCTTTTTAATATTTTAATTAGTATTAAAAAAAATCATGCAAAGTAAAACTGACTTTTAAAAGAAAATTCACAATTTACCAATCATTAATCACCTATAAAAGCCCGTTTTGGGCTTTTATTTTTGTCTAAAAAGTAAAAAAAACTTTCAAAAATTAATCTATATTTGTACTTATGGATTATAAACAGCTAATTATTCGCGGAATATCGTACAGCCAGACCCAATCAGGAGCGTACGCATTGTTATTGGAACATGAAGAAACACATATAAAATTACCTGTTGTTATAGGAAATTTCGAGGCACAATCCATTTCTCTTGGTCTGGAGAAAGATATACATCCGCCTCGTCCTCTTACACATGATTTATTTACAAAATTTATCGTTTCTGCAAATTATGAACTCGTTTCCGTTATCATCTATCAGATTGTTGACGGGGTGTTCTTCTCAAATATTAATTTTAAAAATAAAACCACAGAAGAAGAGCTTATTCTTGATGCAAGAACTTCTGATGCAGTGGCGATGGCTGTGAGATTTGATGCTCCCATTTTCACTACACAGCAGGTTCTTAATGAAGCAGGTATTCTTCTCGAACTGGAAGATGTTTCCAAAGAAGAACAGACGTTCTCTGAAACAGTAAATACAGAAGACAGCTTGAGATCAGTTTCTATGGAAGAACTTCAGAAATTACTGGAAGAAGCCGTAAAAGAAGAAGATTATGATACTGCCTTGGAAATTCAGGAAGAAATCAAAAGGAGGAAAAAGAAAATCGATTAAGAGATATTATATAAAAAATGAATTTAAAACTACGACTTACCATCCTTAGTTTTCTTCAGTTCTTCGTTTGGGGAGCCTGGCTGATTACAATGGCTAATTTTTGGTTCGGTACAAAACATTGGGACGGGGCACAGTTTGGGGCTGTTTTCGGAACCATGGGGATTGCTTCCATTTTTATGCCGACCATTACGGGAATTATTGCCGACCGGTGGATAAACGCAGAGAGAATATTTTCTGTCTTGCAGATCCTTTATGGTGTGGTTCTTTTCTATTTACCACATACAGAAAATCCAACCTCTTTCTATTATGTAATGCTTGTTGCCATGTGTTTTTATATGCCTACTATTGCATTGGCAAATTCTATTTCTTATACTGTTTTAAAAAACAGCAATCTGGATGTAGTGAAAGATTTCCCACCCATCCGTGTTTGGGGGACAATTGGTTTTATCGTAGCAATGTGGGTGACCAATCTGACGGGGAATAAAGCAACCGAAGGACAGTTTTACATTGGAGGAGCTGCAGCTATTCTGTTAGGAATTTATGCATTAACCTTACCAAAATGCCCGCCTCAGAGACTCATCGATAAGGATGCTCCTGTTACTGAACAATTAGGATTAAATGCCTTTAAGCTGTTCGGAAACTATAAAATGGCATTATTCTTCGGATTTTCCATGCTTTTGGGAGCTGCATTGCAGTTGACCAACGCTTATGGAGATGTTTTCCTGAGTGAGTTTTCACATTTTCCGAAATATGCTGATTCCTTCGTGGTTCAGCGGTCTACAATTGTGATGTCTATATCACAGGTTTCCGAGACCTTATTTATTTTGGCAATTCCTTTCTTTTTAAAACGCTACGGAATCAAAAAAGTAATGCTGATTTCCATGATTGCATGGGTGCTAAGATTCGGATTCTTTGCTTACGGAAGTCCTGAAGGATATGGGGTTACACTAATTATCTTATCCTGTATCGTCTATGGAATGGCTTTCGATTTTTTCAATATTTCCGGATCCCTTTTTGTGGAAACAACCACAAATAAAAAAATCCGTTCTTCAGCTCAGGGGCTATTTATGATGATGACCAATGGTTTCGGTGCGTATTTCGGGAGCAATATCGCGGGCTGGGCCATTGATAAATTCTTTACCCATAAATTTACAAATGCTTCAGAATTAGCAGCCCATTTGGATACCACAACCAACAATGCCACGTTTCTTGAGATTCTTAAAAACACATTCAATTCAGCCGTAAATGCAGACGGAACATTATCTACGGCGGTGATGTTGAGAGACTGGCCGAATATATGGATCGCTTTTGCAGCATATGCATTAATTCTGGCGGTTCTGTTTGCTGTTTTGTTTAAACATAAACATAAGCCTGAAGAATTAGCAGATATTAAACATTAATTTTCATATTGATAATGAATATATTAGATTGCACTTTTAAAGAAAGTGCAATTTTTTTATTTTTAAAGGCAACTATTTAGCAAACATTCCGTCTTATAAATAGAAACAGATACATGAAGCATTTAGAAGAGCATTTCAAAAGGGCACAAAAACATGATCGCAAAGGGCAGCAGGCACTTTACGAAATGTTTTCGGCAAAAATGCTGGCCATTGCAAATTCTTATGTTAACAATATTCATGATGCAGAAGATATTATAATGAATTCTTTTTTCGTCTGTTTTTCGAAGATTGAAGAATGCAGAGAATGGAAAAGTTTTCCTTTTTGGCTGAGAAAAATAGTGGTTAACAACTCCATCAATTTTATCAGGAAAAGCAAAAATATCCTTTACTCAGATGTTGAGATGAGCGAATTTGAATATCATGAACCCGAATGGAATGACGAAGGTGAGGATATTAATCTTGATGAAATTTTTTCTAAAATGCCCGATGGATACAGAATTGTTTTTAATCTTTACGTTTTTGAAGAAAGAAAGCATCATGAAATTGCTGAAATTCTTAACATTTCCGAAGGCACCAGCAAAAGCCAGCTAAGCAAATCCAAAAAATGGATCACTGATTTTTTAAAACAGAAAAAGGATGAAAAACAATATGCTAAATAAATTAAAATCCGATTACGAAGAACTCGAAATAGGGCCTTCTTCCGAACTTTGGAACAGATTGGACAATAAACTCAATGAGAAGCCTGAAAAAGTCAAGGAAAAGCCTATCCAGTGGTGGAAATATGCTGCCGTACTACTGCTTTTCGTTTCCGTGGGTGCCGGGTTCTATTTCAATACCAACAAAAGTACTTTTAATTATAAAGAAACCGACTACATGGTGAAGAAGGGTTTAGAAAAGACCGTCAGCCCAATCAATCCAGAATTTCAAAATCAGGGCAGTTACAAGGAGGTACAAGTTATTCCTGTAAAATCCACTGATGTTCACGTTGCACTTAAGGATGAGAAAAAAGATACTAATTCAACTTTAAGTACTAAGAAAAAAGCAAAAGTACAGGAAACCGGAATTTCTGAAGTCGAAATACAACAGTTTGCGCTCAGCAAACCTGAAAAAATGGAAATTGCTCCTGCAAAAATAGACAGCCATACACCGGTGATCGTGCAAAATAAAACGACAAAACCTGTTTATATTAATTCAAACGAACTGCTGCTAGGAAGAGAATTTGATAAAACCAGGGAAAGTTCTCAGAAAAATGATATAAAATTCGGGATTTTTAATTTCGAAAAACCTAAGCCCAAAGTGGAAAATGTAACCGTTCTCGGAGTAACTGTTTACGTAGATCCCAAATAAAAAATTATAATCTTTTACAAAATAAATGACTGGCCATACAATGGCCAGCACTAAAACAGTGTCTTAAAAATTACTTATATGAAAACAAAAATTGCTTTAATGACAGCCTTTATGGCATTTTCATATGCGTTTTCGCAGGAAAATCCACCGGTGAATCCAGCGCTTAAAAGTTATTCAGGAAAAATCGACAGCATTGTGGTTTCGGAGAAAATAAAAATGAATAAAGAACTGGATGATGTTGATAAAGATTTTAAAAAAAATAAAATCGGGGCAGATGAAAAGCAAAAGCTCAGAGCTGATATTGCTTCAAAATATGAACAGTCTATCAATGAAAAAATAGACGCCCACAAAACAGAATTTGAGGAGGCTACCCGGGAGATGGTAAAAGATGCTGTATTGAAACCCATTGATTCTCTTCAAAACGATAAAAATCAGATCGCTTTCGGACTTGGAGGTATGAAAATCCGTATGGATGACGATAAGAAAACCCCTAAAGATTATCTCCATTCATGGGAATATATCGTTGCGATTGTAGGGACAGGGTATACTACAAAAGATAAACCTTTCGCATTTTTTAATAATACATCAGAATTTAAAAATACGGTTTTTAATTCTGCGATGTATATGGTACGCTACGAAAATCAGCTGGGAGGATTTCGTAGTCCTGTCTTTTATCGGGTTGGGCTCGGATACCGCTGGGATCAGTCGAAGGCCAAATACGGAAAAACTTTTACTCAGGAAAATAATATTTTAGATATTAAAGATTTTACAAAAGGAGACCTTAAAGACACACATATCAATAACCATTATCTTTTTATTCCCGTTGATTTTAGATTTGTACTTAATCCTAAGTACGTAGAGTATAACGGAACAAAATATTTAGACAATAAAACCGGCCAGTTCAGTGTTGTTGCCGGAGTATATGGAGGTGTGAGGCTTGCCAGCAATATCTATAATCGCTATTCTAATGACTACAGCAAAAGAATCGTTGAAAGAGAAAGGATCAATCACGGAGTCAATGATCTGATTTTTGGAGCAAAATTAGGAATAGGATATGCCGGATTCAATATTTATGTTCAGAAAGATTTTACGCCGGCATTTAATAATAATACAACCCTTACTCACAAATACGGACTTCAGATTGGCATAGAGATTATGAATATTAATTTCTGATTACCTAATGATTTTGGTTTTATATTACATAATAGTTAAATTTTTATTAATTGTATTATCATTCATGGATGATTGCTGAATAAAATTTAGTTTTCAGACACACTTATTGTAAGTGTGTTTTTTTTTGTATTTTGGCACTTTAAGATTTATGAAAAATATTCAGTTATTAGGGTTGATATTGGTCGTGGCAGGAAGTTTTCTGCCGCTCGTTCACGTTCCTGTCATCGGAAACTGGAATTATTGGAAGCTGGATCACTTTTTGGCCATTGCATGCTGGGTTCTTGCCGCAGGATCACTTTTTGGTATCGTTAATAACAGTGCCAAGACCGCAAGAATTTTTGCTGTTCTGCTGGTTATATTATTTTTATTTACCCTGTTTGCAGTGAAATTTCAGGCTTCTCAGTATTTCAGTTTTATGCCCTTTAAATCATGGCAGGACAAGCTTGCCGGTATTGTGAAACTGAAATGGGGTTGGATCATCGAGTTTTTAGGAGCTTTCATTATCATTTTTTCAGCCAGAAAGAAAATATGATTGATTCTTAAAATAGTAAAGATCAATATAAACATAAGCATAAATTTTATAGGCATAAAATCCTAACGTATATTTATATAAAAATAGAATTATAAAAAATGAAAGAAGTATTCATTGTTTCCGCAGTAAGAACTCCAATGGGAAGCTTTCTCGGAAGTTTATCAGCTGTTCCTGCTACAAAGCTGGGAGCTGTTGCCGTAAAAGGTGCATTAGACAAAATCAGTCTTGACCCGAAACAGGTTCAGGAAATTTATATGGGAAATGTTTTGCAGGCTGGAGAAGGGCAGGCTCCTGCACGTCAGGTTGCTTTGGGGGCAGGACTTTCAAACGAAACGCCTTCCACTACTGTAAATAAAGTTTGTGCCTCAGGAATGAAAGCCGTAACCATGGCTGCACAGGCTATAAAAGCAGGCGATGCCGATGTAATCGTTGCCGGAGGTATGGAAAACATGTCTTCAGTTCCGCACTATTATAATGCAAGAAACGCAACCAAATTAGGTGACGTAAAAATGCAGGACGGAATGGTTTTAGACGGGCTTACAGACGTTTACAATAAAGTTCACATGGGCGTTTGTGCAGAAAAATGTGCTACTGACTACAGCATTTCAAGAGAAGAACAGGATAATTTCGCTATAGAATCTTATAAAAGAGCTGCAAAAGCCTGGAGCGAAGGGAAATTTGCGGATGAGGTTGTTCCTGTAGAAATTCCTCAGAGAAAAGGAGAGCCTGTAGTTTTTGCTGAAGACGAAGAATATAAGACCGTAAATTTCGACAGAATTCCTACGCTTCCTACCGTATTCAAAAAAGAAGAAGGAACCGTAACGGCTGCCAATGCCTCTACTTTAAACGACGGAGCTTCTGCTTTGGTCCTTGTTTCTAAAGAGAAAATGGAAGAATTAGGACTTAAGCCATTAGCAAAGATCATTTCTTATGCAGATGCTGCGCAGGCTCCTGAAGATTTTACTACAGCGCCTTCAAAAGCTTTACCGATTGCTCTTAAAAAGGCAGGCTTAGAATTAACAGATATCGATTTCTTTGAATTTAACGAAGCTTTCTCTGTAGTAGGTCTTGCCAACAATAAAATTCTGGGATTAGATGCTTCTAAAGTGAATGTTAATGGTGGAGCAGTAGCTATTGGTCACCCGCTTGGAAGTTCAGGTTCAAGAATTATTGTTACCCTTATCAATGTCTTAAAACAGAATAACGGTAAATACGGTGCTGCTGCCATTTGTAACGGTGGAGGCGGTGCTTCCGCAATCGTTATTGAAAATATGCAGTAATTATTTTATTCATACAATCAGAATCCGGAAGTTTTGCTTTCGGATTTTTTTATGAGGAGTTTTAAGTTTGTTGATTTATCCTTTTAGGAGCTTTTTCCTGCTCTCACTACTCGCTTTTCTTTTATTAGGGTTGCGGCGGCGAAGACGCCGCA
>Ga0308157_10001913_pt1 | contig 38210 bp, 34 predicted proteins | sample PhyBR1_FD_201035 | JGI IMG/M metagenome (GOLD analysis project Ga0308157, IMG submission 201035) | Phyllosphere microbial communities from UC Gill Tract Community Farm, Albany, California, United States - DLSLB.R1 | ecosystem: Host-associated > Plants > Phyllosphere > Unclassified | place: USA... | reverse complement strand
GCGTGTTATTTGTCTTCTTCAAGAGCTGTTGCTTTGGCTAAGAAAACAGGGGCTAGATTGCATGTTTTTCACCTTTCTACAGCAAAAGAAATGGAATTGTTTTCGAACAAAATTCCGTTGGAAGAAAAAAAGATTACTGCCGAAGTTTGCGTGCATCATTTATGGTTTACCAATGATGATTATGCGACCAAAGGCAATTTTATAAAATGGAATCCAGCTGTAAAAACTGCCAATGACCGAAAAGTACTTTGGGAAGCTCTTAATGACGGGCGCATTGATGTAGTTGCTACTGACCATGCTCCTCATACATTGGAAGAGAAGAAACAAAAATATTTACAAGCACCTTCTGGTGGTCCACTAGTGCAACATTCACTTGTGGCAATGTTTGAAGCACATCATCAAGGGAAAATAAGTATTGAAAAAATCGTCGAAAAAATGTGTCATAACCCAGCCAAAATTTTCAAAATTGAAAAAAGAGGTTTTATCAAAGAAGGTTATTTTGCCGATTTGGTAATCATCAATTCCGGTTTGCCTTGGGGTGTGAAAAAAGAAAATATACTTTCAAAATGTGGTTGGTCTCCTTTTGAGGGCTATACTTTCAAATCAAGAATTACGCATACTTTTGTAAATGGTAAACTGGTTTATTCTGGTTTCAAAGTAAAAGATATTCGCGCAGGTCAGAGATTGTTATTTGATCGTGAAAATTAATTGTTGATGAAAAAAATCTTATTTCTTTTTGGATTGGTTTCCTTGTTTTTAAGCTGCAATAAAGATCTGGTTGAGAAACCCGATAATCTTATTGATCAACAGGTGATGGAAAATATTTTTTATGACATGTCAATCCTTGATGCGTTAAAATATCAAAACCCAAATTCAATAAATGCGAATGGCATTGATCCAAAGACTTACATTTTTAAAAAATACAATATCGATAGTACTCAATTGGCAAAAAGCAACGCTTATTATGCAGCTGATTACAGAGAGTATAAAAAAATGTTTGATCATATAAATGATCGTCTGAAAAAAGAAAAAGACGCGGTAGATTTGATTAATAAAAAATTTGACGCAAAAGAAACTGCAGTAAAAAAAGCTAAAGCAAAGAAAATTCAGGATTCAATAAAAAAAGTTCAGAAACTTAAAGACTTGAAATTTAAAAAGGAGAAAGATTCCTTGGATAAAGTTAAAAAAGCCAAAGAATTAATAACCAAAAAGAAAACTGATTCTGTTAATGCAATCAAAAAGAAAAACAGTTTAAAAACTAAAAAATAATCGGGATTTACAAAGCTGTAATTCTTTTTATATAATCAGAAACGTCTTGAAATGTAATATTCAAGGCGTTTTTTATTTTTTCATTAGAATATAAATCAGTGGTATAAGATGATTTGGCAGATGACTTGCTGAGTTGTCTTTTTTGTCTAAAGACAGTAGAGTAGAACCAATCCAACTTTGATAATGTGTTTATCATAAAAGGTGTCGCATGATATTTAGGTCTTTTGACTTTCAAAGCATCAGCAATCGAATTTAAAAAATCCTGAAAAATAATATTTTGAGCAATCACAGTAAATCGTTCTCCAACGATAGTGCTTTTCATTAATTGATGCATAATGGCTACTAAATCTGCAACAGCTACAAAACCTGTTGAGCCTTTGGTGTAAAATGGCAATCCTTTTTTAACTCTAGTAAAAAGTTCGCCGCTTCCCTGATCCCAAAATCCGGGACCAATTATCACACCAGGATTTACAATTACTACATTTAGGCCTTCTTGCTGTCCACGCCAAATTTCCATTTCGGCGCCATATTTTGAAATGGCATAATCGCTATGCAATTTTTCGGGATTCCATTCGGTTTCTTCAGTGATAATTGTTTCGTGAGCTGCCAAATCGCCAAGAGCGGCAATAGAACTTACATGACAGAGTTTTTGAACATTGTTATTTAAACAAAAATTGACAATATTCGCAGTGCCTTCAATATTTGTTTTTCTGATGGGATCTTCGTCTTTTGGATCAAAAGAGATCATCGCCGCACAATGATAGACTTCGTCAATTCCTTCAAAAGCTTTTTCTAAACATGGGATATCAAGAATGTCAGCCTGAATCCATTGGACGGATTCGAAAAGGTTATCTTTTTTGTATAATGAAAATAAAGATTTAGTTTTTTGGATGTTTTCTTCGCTTCGATAAATAGCCCGAATTTCTTCTCTTTTATCCGCTAAGTGAATTAAGAGATGTGCGCCAACTAAACCTGTTCCTCCTGTTACTAATACCATATTTACAAATGTAATAAGTTTAAAGTTTCTAAGTTTCTAAGTTTCTAAGTTTTTTTCTTTAAAGTTTCGGAGCTTCTAAGTCACTAAGTTTCTAAGTCCTTATTATGTTTAAAGTTTAGGTGTCATAATTCGCATATCGTATATCGTAATTCGTAAATTGAATTACTATCTTTGCCCAAAATTGAATATTAGAAATGAAAAATATAATTTCCGAATTACAATGGCGTGGTTTAGTGCACGATATCATGCCAGGAACTGAAGAACAACTTTTGAAAGAAATGACAACTACTTACATCGGATTTGATCCTACATCAGATTCTTTGCATATTGGTAGTTTGGTGCCAATTATTTTATTGGTTCATCTTAAAAACTTTGGACATAAACCAATTGCTTTAGTTGGTGGTGCAACAGGAATGATTGGAGATCCTTCTGGAAAATCTGATGAGAGAAATTTGTTGGACGAAGTTACTTTAAATAAAAATGTTGAAGGAATAAAAGGGATATTGTCTCGCTTTTTAGACTTTAATGATACTGCAGTAAATGCACCAGTTTTGGTAAATAATTACGACTGGATGAAAGGTTTGTCATTCATCAATTTTGCGCGTGATGTGGGTAAAAGAATCACCGTAAATTATATGATGGCGAAAGATTCTGTGAAGAAAAGATTGTCTGGTGAAGGAGAAGGAATGTCATTTACAGAGTTTACATACCAGTTGATTCAAGGATACGATTTTTATCATTTGCATAAAGAATACAATTGTTTGTTGCAAATGGGAGGTTCAGACCAATGGGGAAATATCACCACTGGAACTGAATTGGTTCGAAGAATGAACGTAGGTGAAGAAGCCAAAGCTTTTGCCATGACTTGTCCATTAATCACCAAAGCAGATGGTTCTAAATTTGGTAAATCTGAAGGTGGAAATGTTTGGTTAACGGCTGATAAAACTTCAGTATATAAATTCTACCAATTTTGGTTGAATACTACGGATGTTGATGCTGAAAAGTATATCAAAATCTTTACTTTCTTGAATAAAGAAACAATTGAAGCATTAATCGAAGAGCATAAAGTAGCGCCACATTTAAGAGTTTTACAAAAGAAATTAGCTGAAGAGATTACTGTTTTTGTTCACTCAAAAGAAGAATTAGAAAAAGCAATTCAAGCATCAAATATTTTGTTTGGGAACTCCAATGCTGAAGATTTGAAAAAATTGGATTCAGCAACTTTCTTAGAAGTTTTTGATGGAGTTCCTCAAGCTGAAATCGCAAAATCAGATATTGAAGCAGGTTTGGATATTGTTTCAGTATTAAATGAAAAAACGGGTTTCTTTAAATCGAATGGAGAAGCGAGACGTGCATTAACAGCGAATTCTATTTCTGTAAATAGAGAAAAAATAAACGAAACATTTGTTCTTTCTACAAATGATTTAATCAACAATCAATTTGTGTTGCTACAAAGCGGAAAGAAAAATTATTTTGTGGTAAGAGTTAAATAATTTTCTAACTTTACTTTAAACATTAAAGCCATGAAAACTCAATTTTTGACAGACGAAAAAGGCAAAAGAACAGCTGTTGTTATGCCGATAGAAAAATACAATAAATTGATAGAGCACTTGGAAGATTTAGAAGATGTCCGACTTTATGATGAAGCCAAAAGAGATGATGATGGCTCTAGAATATCATTGGATGAATATGTAAAATCTAGAGAATCCAAAAAGCATGGCAAAGTATAGAATTGAAATTAATAAAACAGCTAGAAAAAGTTTGGATAAACTGTCTGATTTCGTTGTCTCACCAATTTTAAAAGCTATTGGTGATTTATCCGAAAATCCAAGACCACAAGGATATAAAAAACTTAAAGGTAGAAAAGGATATCGTATTCGGGTTGGCAATTATAGAGTGATTTATGAAATATTTGATAACGTCCTTTTGATAGAAGTAATTGATTTAGGACATAGAAAAGATATCTACGATTAAATCACCATCAAGTTACAACCGCGAATATCAGAATTATCAAAACGTCCCAATACTTCGAAAGTGGTATTGGGATATTTTTTGCCTAAATCTTGCGTAGCGATAAACGAACAAGAATTGATATTGGCTAAATCAATGACGTTAATTCCACCCGTTTTACCATCTTTTATATAAGTTAACGCATCTTCGGTATCGCGAATGTGAATTTGCATCCACGAAGGACATTCAAATATGCCGTTTCCTAATGAATAAGCTTGCGAAAGTAATTCGGTCATTCCATATTCCGAATGGATGGCTGTAACGCCAAAACCAGCACAAAGTTCTTGGTGCAATTCTTCACGAATCATCTCTTTACGTTTGCCTTTCATTCCGCCAGTTTCCATGATAATGGTGTGCTGAAGGTTGAAAGTTCTTTTTTCGATTAAATCTAATAAAGCATAGGTAACTCCAATTAGAATTACATTCTGTCCGGCTTTGTCTAATTCAATCAGTTTTTGAATTAATTCCTCATGATTGTGTAGATAAAAACCGCTATCGCTATTATTGGTTAGCTGAATTAAATCTTCAACCATATGGATTAAAGAAGAACCTTCTCTTTCGAGATAGGAAGGAAGTAATGCCAAAACCACATAATCTTCAATATTTCCGTAAAATTGTGAAAACCCTTTTCGGTAGCTTTCTTCATAAATAGAAACATCAGTAATTAAATGTTTGCTGGTAATGGCGCCAGTTGTTCCGCTGCTGGTAAAAGTAGTTTCTATGGAATCGCTATTTGAAACCACATTGTGGCTTTTAAAAAACTGAATAGGCAAAAAAGGAATTTGATGCAGCGACTTTACTTTTTGTGGATTTGTTTTTAATAAATCGCAAAATTCCTGGTAAACCAAATTGTTTTCGTATTGAAAACGAAAAACTTTCAAAGCTATTTTTTCAAATTGCTTCTGACTCGAAATGGCAAATATATCGCTGGCTGTAATCAACTTCTTTTTTTGTGGCAAAGATATTGTTTTTTGTAGAAATGTGCCAGTAGAGATGCATAGTACATACACGGTAGAGATGCACTGCAGTGCATCTCTATTGGCAATCATGATTTAATAAAAAAAGTCCCAACGATAATTGGAACTTTTATGATTTTGCTAAGAAGAATTATTGGATTATTAACTTTCTACTACTAGTTGAATCTTCTTCTTTAATTTTTATGATGTAAACTCCGGGAGAAAGATTGGAAACATTCAATTCTTTGTCGCTAATTACGGTTTGTAATACTTTTTTCCCGAGCACATCAAAAATAACGATCTCTTTGTCTAATTCTTTCTTAGAAGAAATATAGACTTTACCAGCGGTCACAGGATTTGGATACAAATTTAACCCTTCTATCGAAACGTCATCTTGTATTTTGGGCTGTTTACTGTCCTGAGCTTTTGCTCCAGAAGTAAAAAAAATTGCCGCTAAGAATATAATATAAAAGTAGTTTTTTGCCATCAGCTTTATTTTGTGTTATAAAGATACAGAAAAATCTTTTTATAAAAAAAAACATCCTAAATTTTAGGATGTTTTTAATATTTTTTTAAGACGTAAATTACTTAAGTAGGTTAACTCCGTCAACTGTACTCCACGCTCCAGCTGATAACGAAGCTCCTGTTGCAGCATCACTTTGAGTAAATGTTCCTGTTGGGAAAGCCACCAAAATTTCTGGTGTTGCACCAATTGGTAAAATATTTGTAGTGTTAGTGATTTTTACATTCAAAATTTTAATTTTTGATGTTTTTACTTGGTGGTCGTTAGTAGCAGCATCAAGTATGCTTACTGCGCTACCTTTGTAAGTTGTAGATGGTGTTCCAGTTGTAGTGTAGTTACCATAACCATCAATAACAATATTGCTGTATTCACCATTACCTTCTCTTTTGAATTGGAAAGCATCTACTTGATTGTCGTTAGACTCTGGTACATTTCCAGCTTCTCTTCTTAGTGTGATATTAGAAACTTTTGGTCCATAAGCATTGTCATTAGCAGAAGCTTCAATTTCCATACCGTAATTTCCTTTTCCAGTTTGGTAAGCAAACCAGTTAGTGTTTGCACCACCTTGCCATCCATCTTGCCAGTCAAAAGCATCGTCGTAGTTACCATAAGAAATAGCGTTTGTCATACTTACAGTTCCTCCAAAGAATTCGAATCCATCATCAGCACCTTTGTATGATACCAAGTGATCTAATGTTGTTCCTGAACCTACTGAGTAAAAAGTAAAACCATTATTTTCTTTTGAACCGTCAGCTAATTTTGAACCAGCATATTCTACTCTTGTATATACTAATGATCCACCATTATGATTAGCATTTGTTCCTCCGTAAGAAATATTATTTCCATCTTCAGATGTAGAGCTTGATTTTCCACCAGCAACATTTACCGGAGCGTCACCATACATAATGATTCCTCCCCAAGATCCTGGAAGTTTTGATTTTTCTGTAAATACAACTGGTTTGTCAGCAGTTCCTTTTGTTATTAATTTTCCACCTTTCAAAACAACTAATGCATTGTCTCCAGTAGCTTTATCGATTGTGATTACAGATCCTGCTTCAAAAGTTACAGTTACACCTTCATTGATTTTTACAATTCCTTTTAAAGTGTAGTTACCGTAAGCGTACGTTATATCTTTGGTAATTGGACCTGTTATTTCGCCTGTAGCTGGTGTAACAACTGGAGTTGGAGTTGGATCGTCGCTACTTGAGCAAGAATTTAAAAATAACCCTGTTATAAGTGCTAAAGCTAAAAATTTTGTTTTCATAGTTTGTTAATTGTTTGATTTTTATTTTAAGCAAATGTATGAGCAAGATTTCCGCCAGGCGTTATCAGAATATTACATTACAGTTATCAAAAGAGAATGTTAATGTCAAGAAAATGTTAAGTAAATTAATCTTGTTTTAAGTGATTAGTTTTGAGTAACTTTTATTTGTGATATAAAAAAAGCTCCGAAAAACGGAGCTTGAAGTTTTAATATTTATTTATTTTTCTAAAAAGTATATCCCAGTTTTAATGAGAATCCAATTCCTTTTTTATAACTGTTGGCCAATAGAGATTGTTCAGCTATTTTTATAGTTCCATCATTACCAAATTCAAGTTTTCGCAATGGATTTAGTAAGTTGTCTGCAGTGAATTTTACATCAAAGTGATCAGAAACTTTACTTCCCCAAACAAAATCCAGTTGTTGTAATGGTAATTCGTAAGTATGATCCTGACCATTTGTTCCTACTGCAAAAATTCTTTTTCCAAAAACACCATAAACTAATGACATGGTATTAGTCCAATCTTTGCTAAGGTTAAATTCATATTTCAAATCTGAATTTACTAACCAATCCGATGCACCTTGCAATGATCTTGATTGGTGCGTTTCTATAGAAGGTTTTACAGTAACAATTCCATCTTCATCAATAGATTCGAATGTTGGACTTACAGTAACTTTAGATGACATTATAGTAGCATTTAATCCCCAAGAAAAGCTAGATAAGTTTTCTGAAATGCGGTCTAAGCTCAGAATTAATTCAGCTTCTGCACCAAATAAATTTGCGCTGTCTGAGTTCAAAAAGGTTGTAACTGTTCCTGTCGTCGCATTCGAAATAAATGTTTTTTCGATTGGGTTTATAATGTGTTTTCCAAATAATCCAATGGCAAACATTTCTTTCGCTGTTGGGAATAATTCATATTTTAAATCAGCATTGTAATTATCGCTATTCTTCAAAATTGAATTTCCTTGAGTAGAAGTTCCATCGGCATTTATGTAAGATATTGGGAAAGCTTCCATGATAACTGGGCGAGTATATGTTTTACTTGCCGCAAAACGAATGTTCGCTGTTTCTGTCAATAAATATTTTAGGTTTAAAGATGGTAAAAAATAAGTGTTGTCATATTTTAATACTTTGAAAGGCGCATCAAAAGAACCTAATGGTCTGTAATGTGTTTCTTTAATAGCATTTTCAAATCGAAGGCCTCCATTAAACTCAAATTTCTCCCCAAATTTCAAAAACAAATTCGCATAACCAGCATTTACCATTTCATCAAGTTTAACTTTATACGTAGCATTCGAGCTTTCGCTAAAAACCACTTTGTTTGCTAAAATGTCACTAGTAATTTGATCATCAATATTATTTATGTTAGATGAAAAACCACTACCAGCACTCGATACAAAACGGTATGATGATTCCATCATATTTCCATTACCATTGTAACCCACAGTAAGTTTATTTTGTTTGTCGTTGTTTCCGAATTTTAAATTATATTCTACCATAGCTGAGTAAAATGAATTCCCATCAATTGTTAAATACTGGCGTAAGAAATTATTTCCTCCATATGAAGTACTGATTACATCGTCATTTTGCTTAACCCCTGTGAAAAATTTTCTATCAGGTTGCTCATATTTAGTAACTGCAAACGAAGCGGCCGCTTTAATATTTTGATTTTTATCTTTTGTTAAGGCATAATCACCCAATAATTGACCATTTAAATAATCACTTTTATCCAATTGATTGGTACGGATAAGTGTGTGTTGCTCGGCAGTTCCACCAGATTGACCAAATTGATCTTTTATAGAGTTCAAAGTAGTTCTGATATACATCGTGTTGAAAGATAATTTAAGTCTATCATTTCCATAATTTAATCCTACCAAAGCTGAATTTGTAGTTTTATAACGATAATCAGTACTAATGAAATTATTCACATATTTTGAACCAGAAGTCTGTAAATCTATCGTTCTGTCAACACCTTCTCTTACAGAAAAATTATTGTCATAATTTAACGAAAGTAAATAAGAGAAAGTCTGATTGTTATTCAAATTGAATTTTTCAGCGTGCAAAAGATTGATACTTGTATTCAATGGGCTTTTGTTTTCTTTTACACTAAACCCTTTGTCATTACTTACTGAATTTAATGCTTGATCTGTAGTGAAAGTTTGTCGAGAACCGGTGTCACCCAAAAATCCAGGAAGAGCTCTTTCGCTTCCGTTAAATCCCCAAAAACCTTTTGTGGTTTCTGCATCCTGAGAAAGCAAGAAATCGCTAAGACTGTTTCCAGTTGTATATCCAAAACCAACGTTCAGTTTTGTTACGCTTTTAATAACTTTTGATGTCTGAATGTTGAATGTTCCACCAGCAAAATCACCATAAATATTTGGGTTGAATGTTTTATACACATCAATTACCCCAACAATATTCGTTGGGAACAAATCCAAAGGAACAATTTTTGAAAAAGGATTGTTCGTAGGAGCGGCCAAATCATTAATCAATAAATTATTATAACGATCTTCCAATCCACGTACAAATAATCCACGAGAACCTACTTTGGTGATTCCGGTGATTTTGGTCAAACCTTCTTCGACATCGCTTACACCTTTGCGGGACATTTCCTGAGCACCAATACTTTGTTTGATTACAACGGCTTGTTTTTGTTCCAATAACAAAGCGGTTTCTTTTTCTCTTCCACCACTCGCAGATTTTACTACAACATCTTTTAATGTGTAACTGCCAGATCCCAAAGTACGGTTTAAAGTTACAGTTTGATTTGCAGTAACAGTTACCGGAGCTTCTATAGATTCGTATCCTACAAAGCTGAATTGAACCGTATAAGTTCCAGGTTCAACTGTAAGTGTATATTTCCCGTCTACATCTGTATTAACACCAATTTTTGTTCCTTTAATTAAAACATTGGCAAAAGGTAACGGTTGATTGTTTGAATCTTTGTCTAATAAAACACCTGTGATAGTTCCTTTGTTTTGTGAAAAACTAATTGCACAAATGAATAATGTAAAGAATAGAAATTTTAATTTCATTTTTAGTTGTTTTTATTTTTGTGCAAATAAATGGCAGGATTCTAGTCTTTGTGTTAACTTCCCGTTATGAATGAATATCAAAATCATTATGAAATTGTTAACATATTAAATTAAGGTTAAGTCCTCTCTTCTGACCTTGTTAATAATAGTTTATTGTTACTTTTACATTGCAATTAAAAGTTATTGTATCTTTAATAAGATTTATGCAATAGAAAAACTTAAGATTTTTGCTATTAATATGAAGAAAAAAAACACCAAGATTCTTCTGGTCGATGATGAACCAGATGTTTTAGAAATTGTAGGTTATAATTTAGCACAAGAAGGTTACCAAATTGTTACCGCTGTAAATGGTAAAGATGCTATCGAAAAAGCTAGAAAAGAATTACCAAGTCTGATTATAATGGATGTTATGATGCCAGAAATGGACGGTATGGAAGCTTGCGAAAATATTAGAAAAATTCCTGAGTTAAATAATACAATTATCACTTTCCTTACCGCAAGAAATGAAGATTATTCCCAAGTGGCCGGATTTGATGCTGGTGCTGATGATTATATTACCAAACCAATAAAACCAAAATTATTGGTGAGTAAAGTGAAAGCTTTATTAAGAAGATTAAAAGAACAAGACCAAAATAGTGAAACGCTGAATGTTGGCGGAATCGAAATAAACCGCGAGGAATATAAAATCATCAAAGACACTTTTGAAATCGCTTTGCCAAGAAAAGAATTCGAATTGTTTTATCTACTAGCATCCAAACCTGGAAAAGTTTTCAAGAGAGAAGAGATTCTGGATAAGGTGTGGGGTAATGATGTTGTAGTTGGTGGACGAACTATTGATGTTCACATTAGAAAACTTCGCGAAAAAATTGGTGATGATCTTTTCAAAACCATAAAAGGAGTAGGGTATAAATTTGAAGTTTAAAATTTTTTAAGTTTCTAAGTTTCTAAGTTTCTAAGATTCTGAGTTGCTGAGTTCCTAAGATGCTCAGCAACTATTTTTTTTAATTCTAATATTGTAAGTTTTAAAAGGAACTTACAATATAAGAAACTCAGTAACTTAGCAACTCAGAATCTTAGCCGTTTACAAAATAATATGAAAATCAATTTCAAAAAAAGTTACAAGTTTGCTTTAAAATCGGCATTGTACATCAGCATTTTTGTGTCGGGATTTAGTATGATGCTTGCCTCATCATTATATAAAGCGCCGTTCAATATTGTTTTATTCTCGGGATTTATTAGTCTTTTTTGTGTTTATGTATTTGCGTTTTTTGTTTTGCAATATCGCGTAGAACGTTTTATATATCGAAGAGTAAAAAAGATTTACGATGATGTTTCGCTTTTAGAATCCAGTACTTTCATCAATAAGCCAATCAATACTGATATGGAAACTTTGACCCGAGAAGTAAAGAAGTTTGCTACCGATAAAAAGCTGGAAATTGAGATGCTGCAAATCCGCGAGGAATACCGAAGAGAATTTTTAGGAAATGTTTCTCATGAACTTAAAACGCCATTGTTTACCGTTCAGGGCTATTTATCAACACTTCTTGATGGCGCCATGGACGATAAAACCATCAGAAAAAAATACTTAAAACGTGCCGAAAAAGGAGTAGAGCGCCTGATTTACATTGTCGAAGATTTAGATATGATTACCAAATTAGAATCGGGTGATTTGAATCTTGAGTTTACAAAGTTTGATATCGTAAAATTGATTCAGAATGTTTTCGATTTATTAGAAATGAAAGCCGAGAAAAACAATATTACACTGGCATTCGAAAAGGATAATATCAAACCTATTTTTGTGAATGGAGATAAAGATAAAATCCAACAAGTAGTCGAAAATTTATTGGTAAACTCAATAAAATACGGAAAAGATGGCGGTTTGACCGAAGTCTCCATTGTTAATTTAACCAATAGAAAAGTATTGGTGCGTATTTCTGATAATGGAGAAGGAATTGAGCCGCAAAATGTATCGCGTATTTTCGAACGTTTTTACAGAGTGGACAAAAGCGGTTCGCGCAGCGAAGGAGGTTCAGGTTTAGGACTTTCTATCGTAAAACATATTATCGAAGCGCATAAAGAGAAAATTTATGTAGAAAGTGAATTCGGTGTTGGCTCTGAATTTTCATTCACGCTCGAAAAAACTTTCGTTACGGACCAATCTAACCTAAAATAGATTTGAATTAATCATTTAGTAATAATAATAAACAAGTTTAAAAAATCGTTATATTTGTTTGATTGCTAAGTGAATTAAGTGTTTTTTCAAAGAAATTAAAAATTTCATCTACATCGAAAAACACCTCGTAACATTAAATTGTTGTGTAAATAACATTGTGTTAACGTTATCTTAACACAACGGCTTCACCTTTGCAAAAAAATTAATCATAAAGTAAAGATGAAAAAAATTTTATTTGCAGGTTTATTAACCATATCCTTTGCTGCTAACGCACAAATTGGCAACAAAGACGAAATCAAAAAAGAAGTGGTTCGTATCATGGATTCGATAAACACTGTTAATAAAGCAAAGCAACTTGAAAGTGATAAAATAGCCCAGGAAAAAGAAAATAAAGAAAAAGAGGCCTGGTACAGGAGAATTTCGTTGCGAGGTTATATTCAAGTTCGATACAATGGATTATTTTCCACCAATGATAAAGTATCTTGTGAACAATGCGATAAATCTTGGGGAACTACTTCAACTGCCCCAGACGCTGAGTCCAATAATGGGTTTTTTATAAGACGTGCCCGTCTTGTGTTTTCAGGGCAAATCCATCCTAATGTTTTTATTTATATTCAACCTGATTTCGCCAGTTCACCTTCATCTGGAGTAAATAATTTTGCACAACTTAGAGATGCTTACGCAGATATTTCATTTGATAAAAAAAGAGAATATAGAGTAAGAGTCGGACAAAGTAAAGTGCCTTTTGGTTTCGAAAATTTACAATCAAGCCAAAACCGTTTGACTTTAGATCGTAACGATGCTTTGAACAGCGGAATACCAAACGAAAGAGATTTAGGAGTATTTTTTTACTGGGCTCCTAGTGAAATCAGAGAACGTTTTGCAATGCTCGTAAAAGATGGCTACAAAGGTTCTGGAGATTATGGAGTATTTGCTTTTGGAGCTTATAATGGTGCCAATGTAAATAAACCTGAAACCAATAGAGATTTGCATGTGGTTGCCAGAATAACATATCCATTTGTTATCGGAAATCAGATTATTGAGCCTGGACTACAGGCATATACTGGGAAATGGGCTTTCACAAGCGAAATTTCAGATGGGGTAATCACCAATTTTGACAAGAAATATGTAACTGACCAAAGAGTTGGAGCAAGCTTTGTTTTGTATCCAAAACCATTTGGAATTCAAACAGAATATAATTTTGGTAAAGGACCTCGTTATGATAAACTTACCAATTCTGTTGAGGTTACCGATTTGAATGGAGGTTATGTAACCTTAAATTACAAATGGGACATATCATTAGAAAAACATCATTTCCTTTATCCTTTTGCTAAATTTCAATATTATGATGGAGGAAAGAAATTTGAAAAAGATGCCAGAAGTTATATTGTAAGAGATTATGAATTTGGTTTGGAATGGCAACCAATCAAAGCATTTGAACTAGTTGCCGAATGGGTTGTTGCCGATAGAACTTTTGAAGATAGTGAGCTTCCAAATAATAGACAGCAAGGGAATTTATTAAGATTACAAGCGCAGATTAATTTTTAGATTAGTATAAAAAAACGAACATATTTTTTGTTTTAAAAAAAGGCTATTTCGCAGTTGTGAAATAGCCTTTTTTTTGCAATTTACTTTTTTATTTAATTGTTATAAATTATTCTTAAGAACACCAAATGGTAATGATTGAATAATACTCACATAACACATTATTAATGTGTTAGTGGTATTTTTGTTTAAATTAAACACATTTAAACAATGAATAAAGCTAAATTAAAATACCTAATTCTTTTAGCCATAGTGATGACTATTGGATATTCGTTCACGACATTAAATAAAATAACAATCAAAGGTTCTGATACGATGGTTATTTTGTCTCAGAAATGGGCTGAGGTATATATGAAAAAAAATCCAGGAACAACCATTCAGGTTACAGGTGGCGGATCAGGAGTTGGTTTGGCCGCATTGATCAATGGTTCTACAGATATTGCTAATTCCAGTCGCCCAATCAAATCTTCGGAATTAGAAAAAATTAAAGCAAAATATAATAAAAACGGAATCGAAATTGCGTGTGCCAAAGATGGTTTGTCTGTTTTTTTGAATAAAGGAAATAGCGTTTCAGAATTGACAATACAGCAAATAGGAGATATCTTTTCAGGGAAAATTACCAATTGGAAACAAGTTGGTGGTGCTGATGCAAGAATTCAATTGTATGGAAGAGAAAGCAGTTCAGGAACATTTGAGTTTTTCAAAGAACATGTCGTAAAAACTGATTTCTCAAGATCTTGTCAAACTTTGCCAGGAACTGCTGCGATTGTAAATGCGGTGAAAAAAGACAAATACAGTATCGGTTATGGTGGAGCTGCTTATGCTGAAGGGGTTAAAGATTGTGCTGTCAAAAAAGATGCAAAATCTAAAGGAATTATGCCAACACCCGCAACAATTAAAAACAAAACATATCCAATTTCGAGGTATTTATATATGTATTTAAAATCGAAACCAACGGGAGAAACCAAAGCTTTTGTTGATTGGATTTTGAGTACGGAAGGTCAAAGCCTAATTGCTGATGTTGGATATTATCCATTAAAATAACAGATAAAATATCCCTTGTTTTGTATAGAAATAAGGGATGTTTTTTTATAATTCGAATTCCTAAATTATTTAAATGAATTCTCAAATCCCCCCAATAAGCAATACTTTTACTAAAGAAAGTTTAAAAAAACAATTCAGACTTTCTGAGTTTCTTGCTGAAAAAATTATTGCTTCGGTTGCTTTTTTATCGATAGCAACTATCTTTTTAATTTTCATTTTTGTTTTCAAAGAGTCAATTCCATTATTTACTTCTAAAGGAGATTCTAAAGCAGTAACTGCAGTTCAGGCCACAGCAGAAAAACCAGAAACCTATGGTGCTGAAACGACAGAAGAACTAAAACCAGAAACATACGGTGCAACTACCGAGGATTTGAAGCCAGAAACTTATGGTTCCGAATCTGTGTCTAATGAAGATTTGAAACCCGAATCCTATGGTGATAGTCCAACAGAGGATTTATCAATTCCATCAACTGATGAAAACACAAAAGTAGCGGCGCCAAATCAGGAAGGAGCGGATAAAACATGGAGTACATTTTTCAGTTCAGAGTGGGTTCCGGTTTCTGATAATCCCAGATTTGGATTGTTAGCATTGTTAATTGGGACTTTGAAAGTAACCATTATTGCAATGCTCATTGCAGGTCCTTTGGCGGTATTGGCTGCATTATATACTTCTTGTTTTGCATCCAGACGATTGAAGGAAACCATTAAGCCGATTATCGAAATGTTGGCAGCTTTTCCATCAGTTGTTATTGGTTTTTTTGCTTTGATGGTTTTGGCAAGTTTCTTTCAGGATGTTTTTGGTTATGAATCTAGATTGAATGCTTTTATTGGTGGCGTGGCAATGGCTTTGTCCGCAATTCCAATTATTTATACCATTTCCGAAGATGCTTTGTCAGCAGTTCCCAATACTTATAGCGAAGCAAGTTTGGCATTGGGCGGTAGCAAATGGCAAACAGCTTTTTTTGTGAATTTGCCAGCGGCAACTCCAGGAATTTTTGCAGCATTATTATTAGGAGTCGGGAGGGTTTTTGGCGAAACAATGATCGCTCTGATGGCTACTGGAAATGCGGCTTTAACTTCTGCCAATCCTTTTGAAAGCGTACGAACTTTTGCAGCGACCATCGGTTCTGAAATGGCCGAAACCGTTTTTGGTGAAACCCATTACAGCGTGCTGTTTTTTATAGGATCATTACTTTTTATATTCTCGTTTGCTTTAAATGCGATAGCCGAGTTTTATATAAAAGGCAAATTATTGAAAAAATTCCAAGGTAAATAAGTATGGAAGCAGTTTTGAATCAAACAGAAAATCATTTTTTTTCAAGCAAAAAAAATAACTCGGAAGCCAAAGGGAAATTTTTCATTGGACTTACTAAATTGGCGGTAATTCTTATCATTGCAATACTTTTCGTGATTCTAGGAATTATAGTTTATCAAGGAAGAACTAAATTTTCCTGGGATTTTATCTCTTCTTTTCCAACAAATGGAATGACCGAAGGCGGAATTTTCCCAGCTTTAATCGGAACTTTTATTTTGGTAATCGTAATGTCTATTGCTGCGGTTCCTTTTGGAACAATTACAGCGCTTTATCTAACAGAATATGCTTATGAAAGTTCGAAGTTTGCGGCCGCAGTCCGATTTTCTGTGCGTACTTTGGCCGTTGTGCCTTCTATTATTTTTGGACTTTTTGGATTGGGCTTTTTTATACAGTTTATAGGCGCAGGTGCCGATACGGTTCTTAACGATGGACAATTGCGCTGGGGACAACCTAATATTCTTTGGGCTAGTTTAACCATGTCGTTATTGACTTTGCCCGTTATTATTGTTTCTGTCGAAGAAGCATTAAAAACAATTCCCCTCGAACTAAGAGAAGCAAGCTTGGCATTGGGTGCTACCAAATGGCAAACAATCTGGAAAATAATTCTGCCAGAATCTATATCCGGAATTATGACAGGAACTATTCTTGCCGTAAGTAGAGGTGCTGGTGAAGTGGCACCAATTTTGTTTACCGGAGCGGCTTATTATTTAGCAACATTACCAGGTTCTTTGAGTGATCAGTTTATGAATTTGGGATACCATATTTATATCATGTCCACTCAATCTTCGGATGTGGAGAAAACAATGCCGATACAGTTTGCAACAACTTTGGTATTGTTGATTTTGACATTGTCTTTGAATATTGTAGCCGTAATTATTAGATCAAGGATTAGAAGAAAAGCTAAATGATTAGTGAATAGTAATTAGTGAATAGTAATTAGTTAGGTTAATCAAAAGGACAATTTTAGCAAATATCTCCCTCAACCTTCATTAAAATATCGTTTCGTCCTTGCTAATTACTAATTACTAATCACCAATTACTAAGTTATATTTAACCAATAAAGAATGAAAGAAATAAAAATAAAAGTAAACGATTTATCATTGCACTACGCTCAAAAAAAGGCTTTGAATGAAATCACTATGGATATTCCTGCTAATAAAGTGACGGCTTTGATTGGGCCATCAGGTTGTGGGAAGTCGACTTTTTTGAGATGTATCAATAGAATGAATGATTTAATTCCGAATGTTTCTATTACTGGAAAAATGTTGGTTGAAGGAATTGATATTTATGACAAAAATGTTGATGTAGTTAATATTCGAAAAAAAATCGGAATGGTTTTTCAGAAATCAAATCCTTTTCCAAAATCTATCTATGAAAATATCGCTTATGGTCCCAGAATCAATGGCATCAACGATAAATCACGATTAGACGAAATTGTTGAAACTTCGTTACGTCAAGCGGCTATTTGGGACGAATTGAAAGATCGTTTGGGCGATTCTGCACTTGGACTTTCGGGAGGACAACAGCAGAGATTGTGTATTGGCAGAACCTTGGCGGTAAACCCGGATATTATTTTGATGGACGAACCTGCGAGTGCTTTAGACCCTATTTCTACTTCAAAAATCGAAGAGTTAATACATCAGCTAAAAGAGCAATATACCATCATTATTGTCACACATAATATGCAACAAGCGGCCAGAACAAGCGATCATACCGCTTTTTTCTATATGGGAAGTTTAATAGAAATGGGAAAAACCAACGCTATTTTTACCAATCCTTCGCAAAAACAAACTGAGGATTATATTACAGGAAGATTTGGATAATTGTTTAATCGTGGATGTTTAGATATTGAATCTTTCGGCATTTGGCTTTTAAACTTTAGACCTTAAACTTTAAACTTAAATAAATGGGAACACATTTCGAAATAGAATTAGCAAAATTAAAAACGATTATTGAGAGAATTGGACTGTTGGCGGAAGGTCAGGTGAGCGAAGCTATAAAAGTACTTTTGCAAGAACCAGAAGCTGCTCAGCCAAAAGTTATAAAAAAAACAGAAAACAAGATTGATAAATTAGATGTCAAAATTGACGAAATCTGTCAACGAATCTTTGCTTTAAAACAGCCTGTTGCTTCCGATTTGCGTTTCATAATGTCGGCAATGCAAATCAGTAATGAGATTGAACGCATAGGGGATTTGTCAATCAGTATTGTAAAAAAAGCCAAAAACATTAAAGAAAAACATGACTTGATTCTGAAATTCAATGTTGCTGATATTTCCAAATTGGTTGAATTGATTACTGTCAAAACGAATAATTGTTTTGTAACTCGCGAAGGAAGTACCATTGGAGAAATACTTATTCTGAATAAAGACATCCGAAATAAGTGCGAAGATGCCATACATGAGATTGTTAACGAAATGAAAGTTAACTCCAAAGCGGTGGTTTCGGGTACTAATTTGGTAATTGTTTTAAAACATTTGGAACGCATCTCAGAACATTGTACCAATATTGCCGAATATGTTTATTTCATGGTCAATGCCAAAATTATTAAGCATGAAAAATTGGATGATATTTTGCCTGGAGAGTAGAATCAAAATGCTTTATATGCTCCAGAGATGTAATTAGTTACAAATTAGTTGTTATAACCTATTCATTCATAATCTTGTCATCCTGACGAAGGAAGGATCTTCGCATTGTATTTCCACAAAGATATTTAGAAAGATTGTTATAAGGATTTAAGCTATTCGGCATAGTATTGTGAAGATCCTTCCTTCGTCAGGATGACAATTTTGGGGAAATTTACAGAAACTATTTTTTTAAAAAACTTTAAACAATTCTTCCCAATCAATCGTAGTGTCTAATTGTGGTAATCCTTTATAATGCTCGATTTTCGAAATATCTTCTATTTTAAATTTATTCTGATATGTAAACGGTACCAGACCTTCTTCCTGTAGTTTTTCGGCCAGATAAATCTGTTCGTATTGTCCGGGTGTTGGTATAAAAAAAGCCTTTTTATTCAATTTTACCAAATCCATAATTGTTGTATAACCAGATCGGCACAGCACTTTTTCACTTTCGTTAAAAGTATGTTCCAGTTGTCTGGTTTTCATGAAATTATAATACGTTACATTTCCTATTTGTTCCTTTTTTTGTTCTGGTTCGACAATTCCTTTTATAAAAACAACTTTGCCATCATACCGTTTTATTTCTTCGGAAAGATGCTTTTCAAGTAAACCGCGTTGAGGTTCTGGGCCAGATAAGATAATCATTAAATTATATTGAATTGGCAATGTCATTTTGCGCATTCTGCTCAACGGCCCTAAATAGCTTATTGGCATCGAAATACTTTCTATATGTCCTAATTTTCCAGTGAGATTTTGTTTTGAATTCACATCAGGAATCCAGCAGGCAGTGTACTTTTTTATAATATGCTGATGGATTTTACTGGTTAGCCAAGTGGTGTTTCCAGTCATCACATTCAATTGATGAGTCATAAAAACCGATGGTATTTTTTTATTATAAACGCCCAATCGATTATCCGAAATGATTCCGTCGATATTATATTTCTTAATCCATTTTTTTACCATTTTTTTCTCTTCTTTTATGGCTTCGACCATTCGGGGCAAGTTTTTAATTAATTTCCATTTAAAATTCTTGCCGTTTTTAGCATATTCAATATGATAGGAAGGTAATTCGAGGGTCTTTAAATAAGGGAATTCTTTGCGAAGTAACTCAAGAGCAATCCCATCAGAAGCAATTATGGGTGTGAAATTATTTTCCTGTAATGCTTTGATAATTGGAATGCAGCGGGTAGCATGACCAAGTCCCCAGTTTAAAGGGGCTACTAAAATGGTCTTGTTTTCGGAGTTCAAATTCATGTGCTTCTTACTATATATTTGTAAGGCTAAAGATACTTGAAGAGGTATTTTTTAATGTTTGCAATGTATTACTAAAAGATTATTTAATTAGAAAAATAAGGGCTTTTCGAAGGTTTTTCAATTTCAAAAGTATATAAATAAAAAAGGCTCACCAATATAGATGAGCCTTAATTGTAATTAAATCAAATTTATTTTTTGATATAGGTTTTATTTCCGTTTGAATTGATGTAGTATTGACCACCTTGTGGGCCTGTGTATACTTTTTTACCGTTGTAAGTTCCAGTTACTTTGTCGGCAGTTTTAACAGCTTCTTTTTTGGCTTTGTCCGCGCTTTTATCGACTGCTTTGTCGGCTTTGGCAACTGCTTTTTTGGAATCTTTAGCAACTTTATCGGCACCTTTCTCGGTTTCCTTAGCAGCTTTGTTTACAGTCGCTTTGGATTCTTTGGCTGCTTTATCCGCACCTTTTTTAGTTTCTTTAGCCGCTTTGTCTACAGTTGCTTTGGAATCTTTGGCTGCTTTATTGACGTCATTTTTGGTTTTTTTAGCAGCTTTGTCTACGGTTGCTTTAGAATCTTTGGCTGCTTTGTCAGCCGTTTTTTTGGTATCTTTTGCTGTTTTTTCAACAGTCGATTCTTCTTTACTTTTGGTAGTTTGGGCATAAAAAGTATTCGAAACAATAAAGAAGAAACTTAAAAACAATAATTTTTTCATAGCCGTTTAAATTTTAAATTAGTTTTAAATTTACTGAATTTTTTTTAAAATTCTATGCTAAGCCGCTAAAAATAAGCTCTTAATTCGACGCTTCCGGTATGAATAGCATCGCTGGTTTCGCTTTTTCGACCTTGATAAACAAAATTCAAATCCAAAAATTTCGTCAGGTTTACTTGAAACAAAGTTCGCCAGGTAATATTTTGTCCTTTTTGCAATCCTTCCAGCATTTGATATCCTGCAGACGAGTATTCATCTCCAACAAAATCATTGTTGTATAATGAAATTTCACTATTTACATTGAATTTCGATGTGCCGGTGTAAATAAAGGCGGTTCCAAAACGGCTTTGCTTCAAATTGTCTAAACTTCCAATTTGGTTTTCCTTATTCAGGTATTCATAAAATAAGTCTAAGCTCACGTTTTTTGAAAACAAATAACTAATTTTTGGAAACAACTGATAGCCTTCAATAGTATAATTTTTTTCGGCAAATGTTTGAGATTCTGTGGTGTTTTGAATGGTTTTGGCCAGTAAATCAAAAAGCCAACTTTTCTGCAATAAATGTTGGTATTCGAGTTGATGAAAGCTATTGTTGTTTTTGGTAGTCCCTATCGATAATAAGTTCTGCGTTTGATTCTTTGTAAAGGTGTAAGTGACCGAATGATCTCTTTTTCCTCGATTATAAAACAAACTATTACTGAAAGTTTTGATAAGCCCTAAAACATCTTCATTAGGAGAACCGAAAGGATTTAGTTCTAAATTTCCACCATCATTTTTGACCTTTCGATCCATAATAAACGAAGTCTGCATGTAAAAATAGGACAATAGCTTTTTGAACGATTTATTGTTTTGCCAAATAATTGGATTGATAATAAACGATTGTGAAAACCTATTTTGATTGGTTTTGATATAAAATTGATTGGGTAAAAATATTCGGGTGTAAGTTGCTAAATCCGAAAATGTAGCGATTTCAAATTCTTCTAAATCTTTTATTCCATCGCCATTATAATCATTCCAGGTGTATTTTCCTTGTCCCGCCGGAACTTCTACATAGGTGTAATCCTGAAACGGCATCGTTCCGGAATTGGTTTCGTAGCGGGTGTTGCTTTGAACTAATTTGCTAAAAAACTGATCGTTATAAGCGATTCTTGAGTTGAGAGATGGCGTGTCTTTTAGGTTTGGATCGGTATAATTCAATTGTCTGTAATTGACAAAAATGGAAATATCCCGGGTTTCGGTCTGCAATAATTTGGATTGAAAATTGTAACTATTCGATGTGTTGACTCTTTGCAACAATCCATTTTGAACACTGTCATTTATTCTTCGGGCATAACCCAATTGCACATATACTTTGGTGCTGTCACCATGTCCAGCAAAAATCCCAAATTCCGAAAAGCGTTGACTTAGCAAAGAAAATTGCTGAGTTGTTTTGTTCTTTTCCTGATTGTCTTCAAAATGAATGGTGCTTCCAACCCAATTTGTTTTATGGTTATAACGTAACTGCGAAAGGTTTCTCAAAAAAGTAGTTTTGTTTTCTAAATCGTCACTTTTTAAATAGCTTCCATTATTCTTAACGCTCCAACCTTTGTGTTCATAATTGGCGTTGAGGTTGTTTTTTACACCCGAATACGTATTGGAAAGATTTAGTTTTTCAAAAGCATAAGTAATATTGGCAACAGTTGATGAATCTTTTTGTGGAGCCAAACTAAAATTAAAACCCGTTCCCAATAAACTCTGATCGCCAGTTGCATTAAATGAATTGACATTCCAATCACGGTAAAATTCTATGCTGTTAATTCTTTCTACAGGTTTAAAATTCGCTTGAACCGCTTGGAAATTTGCGAATGCATCGATATTCCATTTTTTAGAATACAAGCGTTGTTTTGCGTTGATTTCGCCAGATAACCCTTGATTGTTTGAATCATCAATTGGAGAAAATAAATTTTGGTCGCTATTGCTGACAGCCAATTCAAAAGCGACAGCAGTTTTCTCGGAAGGATTGTATTTCCCGAAAAAAGTAGCGACTTGCGATTTTACGGGAGCCATCAATTGAACGATTGGCTCGTAATTACCTTGGGGAATTCCGTTAATTGGTGCTACATATTCAAATATTTTATCGACACTTGTGGGATTTGTCAAAATATAATTTCCCCTATTTTGGCCAACCAAAGTAAATTGAACGTTATACAATTCGTCAATCGAATCTGCGGAATATTCATAAATGGTAATCGCGTCAACTATAGTTTTTTTATACTGAATCTTTTTCTCGTCATAATCTGCAACAACTGCAGATGGCGCTACCATCAAATTCGTATTGTCTCCGGCTCCGGCCAAAATTTGCGCTTGCTCTGGCGAAAGGTTTTGTTGTACGGGTTGATTTTTTAAATCATTTTCGGAATATAATGCAGCGCCAACACTCCACTTTTTTTCTGTAAAAGTGCCTCCGTCATACGTGATAAATCGGGAGTAATTGTTCTCGGAATATTGGTATTCGACTACAATTCGCATTTCTGAATTGATCGGAAATTGTGGTGTGAAAATAATTTCACCAGAATTATAATCAATAATATAGTCGTTTTCCTGACCTCTCTTTAATAAAATGCCATTGACATAAACCCGCTCCGAACCGATGATTACCAAAACATACAATTCTCCATTTTTTCCAACTAATTTATAAGGGCCTTGATTACCTTCCTGTCCTTTGAAATTACTGCTGGCATAATTCCCTGTCACGAGTCCGCCCGAAGCAAAAACGGTAGTTTTGTGATCGTCTTTTCCAAAATTGACCGTTGCCAATAATCCCTGTATTTTTTTATTGAAAGTGAGAAAATGAGTGTAGTCGTTACCAATAAATACATCCCCGGCTCGAATGTTCCAACTATCCGTAAAAAGCTCCATGAATATGTTGTCATATTGGTTGAGTCGCTGTGAATAACTACCTTCCTGAACCGGAATATTAGTGTCCTGAATCGAAGCTCGAATACTGAGTTTGTCCGATATTTTTCCTGTGATTTTAAAGTCAAGTTTGGAATTGACCACAGCGTCCTGATTATTTCCAACGGTAACTCCTCGCGAAAGACTTCCTACTGCGACAAGTCCGTCAAAAGGTATGTTTTTGGGAGTTGTTGGGTTGTCTATTCTATATAAATTTTGATTGGTAGCATCGTTGTCAATAATCTTGCTACTGTCGTAAATCGTATATTCTTTGGTTAAAAAATCGGGCAATTTTAGATATTGAACCGTTAAAGAATCCGTAGTAATAAAGTTTTGATTTTTGAATAAAATAATGCCTTTAGGAAAGTTTACTTCGTAGAATGTGCTATCGATAACTTGGTTTTTAGCATCTAGAATTTTGAAAAAACTCGGATTGATGCTAACAGATTCCAATTGAATCGTATCGGTTGTAAAAGCTATTTTTTTGGCACTAAAAGCCGATTCTGTTTCTTGTGCCTGAAGCCCAGAAAAATAGAAAACGACAATCCAAAATAATACTTTTTTCAGCATAACCAATACAACTCCAAAACGCCAAAAATAGTGTTTATTAATTTACGAATTACGAATTATGAAATACGATTTCCTGCAGGTCTTTTTTGGACAATATGTGTAGTCCGAAAATTAATCATAAAAAAAATGGAAGCTGAAAAATCAACTTCCATTTGTTATTTATAAAATGACTGTTTGCCTGTTTTCTGCAAAGCCGCAATCTGTAAACTAGTTCTCTTTAGTTACAATCTGCATTGTCTCTCTACTTACTTGTTTCAACAACACTGTTTTGTTATCTTCCACCGTTTGAGCAGCATTCTCATTAAAGTGTCTGATTGTATATAAAGTTACGCCTTCAGTAAAATCTACTTTGAATTTTTTAGAAAGTATTGCATTTAAATCGTTGAAATTACCAAATTTATCTTCAACACAAACTGAGAAACTAATTGCTGAGTTTTGAATCAAGTTTACTTTTAATTTAAATTGGTGAAACAAACCAAAGATTTCGCTGATGTTTTCTTCCATGATAAAAGAGAAATCTATTGATGATAACGAAATCAATAATTGGTTTCTTTTTACGATGAAACAAGGCAATTGTGGCTCAAGATCAACACCTTTGGAAACTGCAGTTCCTTTTAACAATGGATTGATAAAAGATTTTACATATAATGGAATTTCTTTTTTCTGTAACGGTTGCAATGTTTTCGGGTGAATTACCGAAGCGCCATAAAATGCCAATTCGATAGCTTCACGATACGAAATTTGATTTAGCAAACTTGCGTTTTCAAAATATCTAGGATCGGCGTTCATTACACCAGGAACATCTTTCCAGATCGTTACACTTTCGGCATTTAGGCAATACGCAAAAATTGCTGCAGTATAATCGGAACCTTCACGACCTAACGTTGTAGTAAAGTTATTTTCATCAGATCCTAAAAATCCTTGAGTGATGTTTAACATTTTACGTTTCACATTGTTAGCAATATTCTTTTGAGTCAAATCCCAATCCACTTCGGCGTCGCGGTAAGTAGAATCTGTTTTTACAAAGTTTCTAACGTCCAGCCATTGTGTTTGGATTCCTTTGAAAGCCATAAATTGACTCAAAATTGTAGTCGAAATCAATTCTCCGTAACTTACGATTTGATCGTAAACAAAGTTGTAATTTGGGGATTTGTTATGTGCAAGGAAATATTCTAAATCAGCAAATTGGTTGTTTACTGCTGTAAAAACTTCGTTTTTTTCATCCTCGAATAAATCCAATAAGATTTGATTGTGGTATTTTTTTACTTCTTGTACTGATGAATTTAACTGTGGTGATTTGTCAAAATAATTTTTGATAACATCTTCAAGAGCATTAGTTGTTTTTCCCATTGCCGAAACAATCACCAACACATCTTCATAACCCACTTGTTGTAAAACGTCATAAACGTTTTTGATTCCGGCCGCATCTTTCACAGAAGCACCTCCAAATTTGAATACTCTCATAATTTTTTAATTCGAATTTTTTATTCCAAATGTTTTTATTCTATTCTCCTACTAATCAAATTGTAGGCCAGATTATATTTTGGATTTTAATTTTTTAATTTATTTGCTATAAAATAATTGATTCCTTCCTCGTCCATTTGCACTACACGCCATTCGTCAAAAACTTTGGCACCAGAATTTTGATAAAAATCAATTGCCGATGTGTTCCAGTCTAAAACAGACCATTCAATTCTGCGAACTTTATCTTTTTGGCCTTGCTTGATTACTTCAGAATATAATGCGTAACCCAATCCTGTACCTCGCATGCTTTCTTTTACCACTAAATCTTCCAAGTGGATTGTCTTTCCTTTCCAGGTAGAATAACGGTAATAGTATAAAGCGATACCAACGATTTCCTTCGGCTGTTCGCTATTGCTCGAGTCATTTTCTTTTTCGGCAACAAAAACGTGAAATAATGGGTTGTCGCCAAATCCGTCACGAATAAGATCTTCCTCTGTAATCACGACAGCATCGGGTTCTTTTTCAAATGCAGCAAGTTCTTGGATTAATTCCAAAACGCCTGCCATGTCTTCTTTTTGTCCTTTGCGTATTTTCATCAATTTGTAAATTAAACTACAATTCTATTAAAAAAATGGTCAATTAACAACCACTTATTAAAGAATAGTGAACAAATATACAATAGTGATAAAATATCTTTAGTATATTCTTTTCATTATCACAAAAAAGGCGATATTTGTGACTTCAAAAAAATAACTACAACGATTTCGTAATGGAAGAAAGAAACAAGACTTTAGGAGAATTTATCATCGAAAAACAAGCTGATTTTCAGTATTCATCAGGTGAATTATCCAGAATTATCAATTCAATCAGATTGGCTGCCAAAGTAGTCAGCTATAAAGTAAACAAAGCAGGATTAGTAGATATTGTTGGCGCTGCCGGAGAGCAAAATATTCAGGGAGAAGATCAACAAAAATTGGATGTATATGCCAATGAAACTTTTATTCAAACATTAATCAATCGTGAAATTGTTTGCGGAATCGCTTCTGAAGAAAATGACGACTTTATTACCGTTGAAGGAAGTGACAGCAGTCATAATAATAAATATGTGATTTTGATGGATCCACTAGATGGGTCTTCAAATATTGATGTGAATGTTTCTGTAGGAACTATTTTCTCAGTGTACAGAAGAATTACCCCGATTGGAACTCCGGTAACATTAGAAGATTTTTTACAACCAGGCGTTAATCAGGTTGCGGCCGGTTATGTAATTTACGGAACTTCGACTATGCTTGTTTATACTACTGGTCATGGAGTAAATGGATTTACGTTGAATCCGGCGATTGGGACTTTTTATCTTTCACATCCAAACATGAAGTTTTCAGAGGATGGAAATATTTACTCGATCAACGAAGGGAATTATGTTCATTTCCCACAAGGAGTAAAAGATTACATCAAATATTGCCAGCTTGAAGAAGAAGATCGTCCGTACACTTCCAGATATATCGGAAGTTTAGTTTCGGATATTCATAGAAATATGATCAAAGGCGGAATTTATATTTACCCAACAAGTTCAAAGGCCAAAAAAGGGAAGTTGCGTTTGTTGTACGAATGTAATCCGATGGCTTTTATTGTAGAGCAGGCTGGAGGAAAAGCTTCGGATGGATTTGATCGAATATTAGAAATCCAACCTACAGAATTACACGAAAGAGTTCCGTTCTTTTGCGGTAGCTCCAACATGGTCAAAAAAGCCGAAGAGTTTATGCTTAAAGCAAAATTGAGCAAATATTAAAAGTAAACCAATCAAAATTAACCAAATAATAACCAATCCAAAAGAGCTCCCGATTTCAGGAGCTCTTTTTTATTTATACATATTTTTCATCTCGTAGAGAAAAGTTTCTTCGTCTACTTCTTTGTCTACTAATTTTAAAGCTTTATTTACTATGTAATTTACGTTTCCAGGAGTAAAACCTAAAGCTAAAGCAAATTTTATCAGTAAATGTTCCTGTAAATCTCCCAACTGATGATCGCGGTGTACCAATCTGGCTAGTTTATAAAGAGCTTCCAATCTCTCGATATATAAATAAGGAGCATTTATTTCATGTTTGGAAGGATCTTTTAAAATTTCTTGATATTCATCATCAGAGATTTGAAGCGCTACTGCTAATTTGTCTAAAAACTTTTGCTCTTGTTCGGTAATATTTCCCCCTGCGTGCGCAACACGAACAATGGCCGAAAAATGACCTCTATTTCTTTGAATGGATTCGCTATTGAATAAATCTGAAAAAGGCATAATAATATAGTTTTAAGGTTTGATATAAAGTTAATTAAAATTTTTAGTATTGATTTTAATTTTCTCGATTTTGTGCGATTGACCTTTAATTTTGTGTTTTTTGATTAATGATTTTTTAATCAAATATTCCATTTTCAAAATTAATCGTAAGTTTACGTGCCCTTATTAATCTAATATAATTTATCAATGTCAGAATTTTTAATTTACTTTCAAATCGGCCTAAAACATGTGTTAGATATACATGCTTATGATCATGTTTTGTTTTTAATTGCTTTGTCTGTCCCGTTTTCCTTCAATGACTGGAAACGAATTTTGCTTTTAGTCACTATCTTTACTTTAGGACATACAACAGCACTTTTTTTGTCAGTATTCGGAATTATTTCTGTTAAAGTAAGTGTGGTAGAATTGCTTATTCCAATCACAATTTTGATAACCGCTTTTTATAATTTATTTACAGCAGGCAAAGCCAGCAAAAATGGTGGTATAAATTTGGTTTCGATAATAACATTGTTCTTCGGAATTATACACGGACTAGGATTTTCTAATTATTTTAAAACGATATTAGGCGGAAGTAATGTTTCTAAATTATTGCCTATGACCGAATTTGCAATAGGAATTGAAGCGGCTCAAATTGCAGTTGTAATTGTGGTTTTGATTTTGTCGTATGTCGTGCAGACTTTTTTCCGTTTTTCAAAACGTGATTGGGCTTTGGTGATGTCGGCATTTATAATTGGAGTGGTTTTACCAATGATTTTAGAAAACGAAATCTGGAAATGATTAACATTTTATGGAGAAAATTAAATTGAATAAATACGATAAAGCCTATCTTAGAATAGCGACAGAATGGGGTTTGTTATCGTATTGCAAAAGAAAGCAAGTCGGCGCTATTATAGTAAAAGACCGAATGATCATTTCTGATGGTTACAACGGAACACCTTCTGGTTTTGAAAATTGTTGTGAAGATGAAGATGGTTTAACTCGCTGGGACGTTTTGCATGCCGAAGCCAATGCCATTTTAAAAGTAGCCAAATCGACTCAATCGTGTGAAGGAGCAACATTATACATTACGCTTTCGCCTTGTAAAGAATGCAGTAAATTAATCCATCAATCAGGAATAAAAAGAGTAGTGTATCATAATGGCTATCGTGACGATTCCGGAATACAATTTTTGATAAAAGCTGGTATAGAAGTGGAACATATTCCCGTTTTAGAAGACTAATTAAAAAATGCAAATACAGATTAGCGGTTAAAACCAATACCCCCTACAGATGAAATTTGATAATAAATATTTGCCTATACTTATTGGAGGGATTTTTGCTCTCGGGATTTTTATTGGTAGTTTTTCTGGTGCGCCATCTTCCAAATCTTTTATTGCAAAACAAAATACTAAAGATAAACTCAATAAATTAATTGATTTCATTGAAAATGAATATGTTGATGATGTCAATACGGATTCGATTGTGAGTTTGACTGTCAATAATATTTTGGCAAAATTAGATCCTCATTCGATATACATTCCGCCAAGCCAACAAGCCGAAATTGCCGAAACGATGAAAGGTGATTTCGTGGGAATCGGAATAAATTTTTATATGTTCAAGGACTCGCTGGCTGTTATAACTCCTTTGAAAAATGGACCTTCTGCCAAAGCTGGAATTAAAGCAGGTGACCGTATTTTATTCGCCAATAAAACTAAATTATTTGGACGAAAATTGCCTAATGACAGTTTGTTTGCAGCGCTAAAGGGCGAAGTTGGTTCTCAAATCAATCTAACGGTTTATCGAAAATCGGAACACAAAAAAATCAATATTTCTGTAAAACGTGATGTTATTCCATTGAAAAGTGTTGATGCAGCTTTGTTATTAAATCCAACTACTGGATACATTAAAATCAATCGTTTTGCCGGAACTACTTATGCCGAATTTCAAACGGCTTTAGCTAGTTTAAAAAAACAAGGAGCAAGATCACTTGTAGTTGATGTTCGTGATAATGGTGGAGGATATATGGAAGAAGCCATCGCTATTGCGGATGAATTTTTAAAAGATAAAACATTAATTGTTTTTACTAAAAGTGCTAAAGAGCCAACTGAAAAAACCTATGCTACGGAAAAAGGAAATTTTGAAAACGGAAGAGTTTTTGTGCTAATTAATGAAAATAGTGCTTCGGCTAGTGAGATTTTGGCTGGGGCTATCCAAGATAATGATCGAGGGACCATTATCGGAAGACGTTCTTTTGGTAAAGGATTGGTGCAACGTGAAATGGATTTCAAGGACGGTTCAGCCGTTCGATTGACGATCGCCAGATATTATACGCCAACGGGAAGATCAATTCAAAAATCCTATTCTCATGGAAACGAAGAGTATTTTAAAGAGTCAGACGCCCGTTTTTCGCATGGAGAATTATATCAAAAAGACAGTATCAAAGTGGTAGATTCTTTGAAATACAAAACCAAAAAAGGAAGAATTGTATATGGCGGCGGCGGAATCGTTCCAGATGTTTTCGTGCCTTTGGAAGCGGAACATGGAACACAAAATGTGTCGTATTTACTGCAGTCAGGAATTGTAGGGCATTTTGTTTTTGAACAATTAGACAAAAATAGAGATGCTTTTGCAAAATTGACTTTCGCAGAATTTCAAACTAAAATCAATGCTACAGATTTGTATTTCAATGTTTTTCAAAAGTATCTGTCTCAAAACGGCTTGGATATTGATTTGAGTAATTACAAAACTTTGGTAAAAAGATATATCAATGCCGAATTTGGCCGTCAATTATATGGCGATAAATATTATTACGAAATGATATTGAAAGATGATGCAATGATAAAAGCAGTTTTCAAACAAGAAAAACAATAATAATCTATATAACGCAGCAATTTAGAGATTTCAATATGAAAAATACAATTCGGTTTTTGTTAGCAGTTACGCTTTTGGTTTTTGCAGTTTCTTGCGCAACTATGAAAGACAAAAATGCAATTTCAGGAAAAGTTATGGCTATTGAGTTTGGAAAAGATGGCTATACTGCAAAGGTTAACACGGACAAAAATGAAATTTATTTTGCTTTAATTAGTATCGTAAATGTTGGTGGGCCACAAAATTATAAACTGCTCAAAGAAGGTGAGGAAGTTGAGTTGAAAGGAGAAATTTGGAAAACCGACACCGAAAACCACATGAAAGTACAAGAAATTATTTCTGTAAAATAACTTATCTAATACTGTCGTGAGAATGTGTTTGAATACCATCATTCCATAAAGTCAATAAATCTGTAGCAACAGCAGCGCCACTTCCGGCAGCAATCGCCAGTTGACTTCGCCATCCAGCCAATGTCCCAATAACATAAATACCATCGGTTACTTTGTGGTCGATGTTTTTAAGTTGGATTCTTTGTTTTTCGGGTAAAGCTTTTTTGTGGGGTTCAACATATTGCATCAAACCTTCGATTGAAAATGTATTAGCAGAGCCAATTCCAATGACAATGTTCTGGGTTTTGTATGAATTTTTGTTGGTGATTACAGTGAATTCGGGATATTGTCCTTCTATTTTTAAAACTTTTTCGTCAGGAATTTGAGTGATATGAGGATAAGTGCTGGATAGATTCTCGATACTTTCGATTAATAAATCCGAACCTAATTTTCCTGGTGGAATTCCGTACGCATTGTTGAAAATGGCTTCTTGCAATGAAGAAGTCTTTTGGTGCGTAAAGATTCCAATTTTCTTATTAGTAACAAACGCTTTGTTTTTGGCAGAGCCCAATACCATGGCACAGGACATCCCTGAAACTCCGCCGCCTATAATTAATACGTCAAACACAATTATGCGTTATCGTTTATTTTTTCAACAATTTTTTTAGACATTCTAAAAATTAGTAGAATCAATACAGCGCAAGATGAAGCAACAACTCCAACAATCGCTATAACGCTATCCCCTTGGAATGGGTTGTGAAAATCGATCAACGTAATATTAAAAATAAGAAGCGCAACTGCTAAAAGTACTAAGATGTTAGTAAAAATTTTCATAGGTTAGTTTTTTGTTTTTACTGGTAATTTTCTAATCATACATTTGTTTTAAAACATGGTTAAACATGAAGTAATTATTACGATAGTAAATATTAAGGGGGTAAATTTATAATTTTTTTTTTTAGAGAAACAAACCTTTAACATTAGCGGCAAATAATTTAACAGCAATTGCCAATAGTACTACGCCAAAAGTCTTACGAATCACGCCAAGTCCGTTTTTACCCAGCATTTTTTCTATTTTTCCTGATGATTTCAAAACAATATATACGAGGATAATGTTGAGTATAATGGCAATGACAATATTGAGGGTATGATATTGTGAACGAAGCGATAATAAAGTGGTCATCGTTCCTGCTCCTGCAATCAACGGAAACGCCAAAGGCACTATAGATGCTGAACTCGCTTCTTCATCACGATAAAGATGAATTCCTAAAATCATTTCTAAAGCCAAAAAGAACAGTACGAAAGAACCCGCAACAGCAAATGAATGGACGTCGATTCCGATTAAGCTTAAAAATTCTTCTCCTATAAATAAAAAAAGAATCATAATTAATCCTGCTACTAATGAAGCTTTCTCTGATTCGATATGACCGTGTTTGGCTCTCAATCCCACTATAATCGGAATAGATCCTACGATATCAATTACCGCAAAAAGAACCATTCCTACAGTTATTACTTCCTTTATATTAAAATCCAGCATGCTATTTAGTTTTTAATGAATAATAATTACTGTATCATTTATTTGAGCTTTCAAAAGTACATATTTTTTAAATAGTGGGAGTAAGCAAGAAAATGTGATTCGGAGATTGAATATACAAGCACATTTTCAAATTTAATTATTACGGTTTCAACATTAGAGACGTTTAATCATTCAAAGTGATCCAATTCTGTTTAAAAATTCGTACACCTTAATTTGCTTTCCACGCAAATATAAAATCTTCCTCAAATCTAAAGTTAAAATAGGTAACTAATTGAAAATCAATTGTTAATTTTGATTTTAATTTTAAAACTTTGTACTTATGGAAAAAAAATATCTTGTTATAGTTTTCTTGGTGCTATTGTTTTCATTCGATAGTACACAAGCTCAAATTTGGAAACAAATTCAAAATGCTGCTGAGAAAAAAGCCTTAGATAAAAGTCTGAAAAAAGTTGGGAATCAAATCGGTGATCCAGACGAACAAAAGGCTCCGGTTGATGTGACGATGGCAAGTTATGGTGTCAATAAAGTAGATGCCTCGGCTGTTCCAGATTCATATACTTTTAGTTGGAAATACGTCATGGAAATTAAATCTGATGAAAGAAAAGCGATGAATGCTAATTATTTATTAGAACCAGATATGTCTTATTTCGGATTCAATGCGGCGCAGGGACAAGGACAGAATATGTTAATGATTATGGATGTTAAAAACCAACTCACGGTGACCTGTTTTGGAAATGGTAAAGAAAAAATGGCAACGGCATCCAAGTTACCGGATTATACAGAAATGGCTAAAAAAAATGGAGAACAATCGAAGTTTACTTTTAAAACATTGCCTAACAAAACATTTTTAGGATATAACTGTAAAGGGGTTCAGGCTACAAATGCTGAATATGACATCATTTTTTATTTTACAAATGAGGCTAAAGTCAGTTTTGGGGAATTATATAGAAGTCAAAAAAATAATAATTTGCCAGATGTTATTGCTAATTATTTTAAGCCTGGCGAAAAAGCATTGATGATGGATATGACTATGAAAGATTTAAAAAATAAAGGCAAAGTGACTACAATGAAATGCATTAGCTTAGAAAAAAGTGCCTATGTATTCCATAAAGCGGATTACAAATTTATGTAGGTAAAATTGTTGCAAAGTGTTAATTTGTCTTAATTGATGGTCTAAGTTCAAAAGCTCATTTTTATTTCTTGAATCTTTGGTTACCTTTGCAAAATGTTTCAACTAGGAAAAACCATCGTCTCAGAGGATATACTCGAAAAAGAATTTGTTTGTAATTTATCAGCATGCAAAGGAGCTTGTTGCGTCGATGGCGATGCAGGAGCACCATTGAGTCTGGAAGAAACAAAAATTCTGGAAGAGATATATCCAAAAGTAAAACCTTTTTTAAGAAAACAAGGAATTGAAGCTATCGAAGCGCAAGGAACTTGGGTAAAAGGAACAGATGGCGATCTTGAAACGCCTTTAATAGATAATAAAGATTGTGCCTACGTAATATTCGATGGAAAAACTGCTCTTTGTGGAATCGAACAAGCCTACAATCAAGGGATAATTGACTGGAAAAAACCTGTTTCCTGTCATTTGTATCCCATTCGAGTAAAAGATTTCACCGAGTTTGCAGCTGTTAATTATGACAAATGGGACATTTGCGGTGCAGCTTGCTCTTTGGGAAAAGAACTTGAAGTCCCTGTCTATAAATTTGTCAAAGAAGCGCTCATTCGCCGCTTTGGTGAAGATTGGTATATGGAGCTTGAAAAAGTTGCTGATGACCTAAAAAAAGGTTTATAAACTTAGTTTTAAAATACTTCTTTTTTCTTTTCAATTTTCTTGGTTTTATAAGGGTTTGCGTTACTTTATGTATTTTAAAGTATTGATAATCAATAATTTATAATTAAATTAAAAAATAGCTTTTTTCTTTCTTTGTTAAAAACTAAGACCTTTTGTGAATAAGTTTGACTTTTAATAACCGCATTATTTCACAATCTTTGTAATTCGATTTTTCGCAACAATTTTCAATAAAATAAATCAAAAAAAACATCATAATCCCATGTCTAAAATAGAACCAATTTTACAAGAAAATAAAAATCGTTTCGTTATTTTTCCAATCAAACATCATGATATTTGGGAACAATACAAAACGATGGAAGCTAGTTTTTGGACTGCTGAAGAAATTGATTTGTCTCAGGACTTAAATGATTGGAATAATAAGTTAAATGATGACGAACGTTATTTTATAAAACATATCCTGGCTTTTTTCGCTGCATCGGATGGAATTGTAAATGAAAATTTAGCTGAGAATTTTGTAAACGAAGTACAGTATCCAGAAGCGAAGTTTTTCTATGGTTTCCAGATTATGATGGAAAATATTCATAGCGAAACCTATTCTCTTTTGATTGATACCTATGTAAAAGACGAAAACGAAAAATCGGAATTATTTAATGCTTTGGATGTTTTTCCAGCAATCAGAAAAAAAGCGGATTGGGCTATCAAATGGATCGAATCAGATTCTTTTGCTGAAAGACTAATTGCTTTTGCAGCAGTAGAAGGGATTTTCTTTTCAGGTGCTTTCTGTTCTATTTATTGGTTGAAAAAACGTGGATTAATGCCAGGTTTAACATTCTCAAATGAGTTGATTTCCCGCGATGAAGGTGTTCACTGTGATTTTGCAGTTCACTTACACAATCACCATTTGGTTAATAAAGTTCCAAAAGAAAGAATCAGAAGTATTATTGTTAATGCTTTGGATATCGAAAGAGAGTTCATTACCGAGTCACTTCCTGTAAGTCTGATCGGAATGAATGCTACTTTAATGACGCAATATCTTGAATTCGTAGCCGACAGGTTATTGGTAGAATTGGGTTGTGAAAGAGAATACAATGTTGCCAATCCATTTGATTTTATGGATATGATTTCACTTCAGGGCAAAACTAATTTCTTCGAGAAAAAAGTTGCCGAATATCAAAAATCAGGAGTTAAAGTTTCCGAAGGTGACTCCCAAAAAATTAGTTTCGACGCTGATTTTTAGAATACAATTCTGATTTTCAAATGCTTAAGTGTTTGACAGATTTAAAAAAATAAATAGAAGAACAATTATAATTAAGTAGTTTTTATATCCCCAAATCTAAAAACTAAGTTAATTCAGCCCGTTTTATCGGGACTAATGACGACGTTTTGTTTCATTTCAGTTATGCGATGAAACAAAATATCGAAGTAAGTTATGGATTGACGCGGAGTAAAAAATGAATTATGGATTCCTACTATCTATAAGTCACATTTCATTCATTTAATAAATTTGATAAAAGTATGTACGTAGTAAAAAGAGACGGCCACAAGGAGCCTGTAATGTTTGACAAGATTACAGAGAGAATTAAGAAGTTGTGTTATGGCTTGAACGAATTGGTAGATCCAGTTAAGGTAGCTATGCGGGTTATTGAAGGTTTATATGATGGGGTTTCAACCTCTGAACTGGATAATCTTGCTGCCGAAACAGCTGCGTCTATGACAATTGCTCACCCGGATTATGCTCAGTTGGCAGCTCGTATTGCAATATCAAATTTACATTCGAACACCAAAAAATCATTCTCGGAAACGATGAATGAAATGTACCATTACATTAATCCAAGAACTAATCTTGAAGCTCCTCTATTAGCTCCTGAGGTTCATAAAGTGATTATGGACAATGCTGAGTTTTTGGATTCGCATATTATTTACAATAGAGATTTTAACTACGATTACTTTGGGTTCAAAACCTTAGAAAGGTCATATTTGTTAAAAATCAACGGCAAAATTGTAGAACGTCCACAACACATGTTGATGCGTGTTGCGGTTGGAATTCACTTAGACGATCTAAAATCAGTTATGGAAACATACGATTTAATGTCTAAAAAGTATTTTACGCACGCAACTCCAACTTTGTTCAACGCAGGTACGCCTAAACCTCAAATGTCTTCTTGTTTCCTTTTGGCAATGCAGGACGATAGTATTGACGGTATTTATGATACGTTGAAACAAACAGCAAAAATTTCACAATCTGCGGGTGGAGTAGGGCTTTCTATTCACAATATTCGTGCTACAGGTTCTTATATTCGTGGTACAAATGGTACTTCAAACGGAATTGTTCCGATGCTAAGAGTGTTCAACGATACGGCTCGTTACGTAGATCAAGGTGGTGGAAAAAGAAAAGGAAGCTTCGCAATTTACATAGAAACTTGGCATGCTGATATCTTCGAATTTTTGGATTTGAAAAAGAATACCGGTAAAGAAGAAATGCGTGCGAGAGATTTGTTCTTCGCGATGTGGACTTCAGATTTATTCATGAAACGTGTGCAGGAAGATGCTACTTGGACTTTGATGTGTCCAAACGAATGTCCAGGTTTGTATGATGTGTATGGAGAAGAATTTGAAGCAATGTATACAGATTACGAGTTTAGAGGAAAAGGTAGAAAAACTATCAAAGCTCGTGAATTATGGGAGAAAATTCTAGAATCTCAAATCGAGACTGGAACTCCATATATGTTATATAAAGATGCAGCAAACAGAAAATCAAATCAAAAAAATCTAGGTACTATTCGTTCATCTAACTTATGTACTGAGATTTTAGAATATACCTCAGCTGATGAGGTTGCGGTTTGTAACTTGGCTTCTATTTCGTTGCCAATGTTTATCGAAAACGGAACGTTCAATCACCAATTATTATACGATGTAACCAAACGTGTAACTCGTAACCTGAACAGAGTAATCGACAGAAATTATTATCCTGTAAAAGAAGCCGAAAACTCTAATATGCGCCACAGACCAATTGGTCTTGGAGTACAAGGATTGGCTGATGCTTTCATTATGTTGCGTATGCCTTTTACAAGTGATGAGGCTAAAAAGCTGAACCAGGAAATCTTCGAAACGCTTTACTTTGCAGCTTGTACAGCTTCTATGGAAATGGCAATCGAAGAAGGGCCATATTCAACTTTCAAAGGTTCACCAATGTCTAATGGAGAATTCCAACACAACCTTTGGGGATTGAAAGACGAAGACTTATCAGGAAGATGGGATTGGGCTTCATTGAGAAAAGAAGTAGTTAAAAACGGAGTTCGTAACTCATTGTTAGTTGCTCCAATGCCAACAGCTTCGACTTCACAAATCTTAGGAAACAACGAAGCATTCGAACCATATACTTCCAATATTTATACAAGACGTGTATTGTCTGGTGAGTTTATTGTGGTAAACAAACACTTATTGCACGACTTAGTAAGACTTGGATTGTGGAATGAGAACTTGAAACAAGAAATCATGCGTCAAAACGGATCGGTTCAAAACATTGATGTCATCCCACAAGACTTGAAAGAATTGTACAAAACGGTTTGGGAAATGTCTATGAAAGACATTATCGACATGTCCCGTCAAAGAGGATATTTCGTGGATCAATCACAATCGTTAAACTTGTTCATGCAGGATGCCAACTATTCAAAACTGACTTCTATGCACTTCTACGCTTGGCAATCTGGATTGAAAACAGGTATGTACT